>JACCDX011776333.1_pt1 | contig 14918 bp, 14 predicted proteins | sample 7449681 | NCBI WGS metagenome assembly JACCDX01 (sample SAMN15323450, study PRJNA562643) | freshwater metagenome | isolation source: river surface water | place: USA:Blue River Watershed | collected 2017-08-18
CATGGAAGACAAGGCCCATGCCCAGCAGCTCAAGGCGGAGTTTTTGCGCACGGTGATGGCCGGCACCATCGCCAGCGAGCTGTCGACCACCGCCAAGCAGGCCGAGCAGGCCTACCTGGCCGCCATGTTCCGCAACCTGGGGCGGCTGCTGGTGCAGTTCTACCTGCCCGAAGATGCCGAGCAGATCCGCGAGCAGTGCGTGCCCCTGGCCAAGGGTGGCCCCGGCCTCGATGAACGCCAGGCCGCCTTGCGTGTGCTGGGTGTGGGCATGGACCAGCTGGGCGACAAGGTGGCCGAGATGTGGGGCCTGGCGCCCGAGCTGCGTGCCGCCATGATCGACCCCGGCCGCGAGGTGCCGCGCCGCGACCTGCAAGGCCAGCCCGAGTTCCTGCGCTGGCTGGCTTCGCTGTCCAACGAGGCCACCGACTGCCTGATGCACAGCGACCCGGCCGACCTGGGCGATGCCCTGGTGTCCCTGCAGGGGCGCTATGCCCTGCCGCTCAACATGAAGGGCACGGTCTTGCAGGATGCCGCCGGGCGCTCGCGCAAGCGGCTCACCGAGCTCACGCAGGCCTTGCAGATGGCGGTGCCCAAAGAGCCGGAGCTGGAGCGCCTGCTCGATGTGTACTACATGGACGTGCCTGCCAATGCCGTGGTGGCGCCCGACACCGGCCCGGTGCCTGCTGCAGGCCCCGCCTCTGCGGCCGAAGACACCTCGCCCCACCTGCGCACCGCCACCAGCGCCTCGCTCACGCCCGATGGCTTTGCCGACAGCGCCTACGCCAAGACCGTGGTCGGCCGCCCGGATGATGAGCTGGGCCTGCCCGCCCAGATGCCGGCTGTGGCCACACCCATGCCCTTGCCGGACCAGACCGTGGCCAATGTGCTGACCAACGGCATCCAGGACCTCACCAACACCCTGCTCGACAGCTTCAAGCTCAACGACGTGCTGCACCTGGTGCTGGAGACCATCTACCGTGGCCTGGAGTGCCAGCGCGTGGTCTTCTGCCTGCGAGACCCGCGCAGCAACCAGCTGATGGGCCGCATGGCCATTGGCGAGGATGCCGACATCGCCAAGGCGGCCTTCAAGGTGCCGCTGTCGCCGGTGCCGGGGCAGCCGCCCGATCTGTTCAGCGTGGTGTGCCTCAAGCAAGCCGACTTGCTGATCGACGACGCGGCCGAGCCCGGCATCCGCTCCAAGCTGCCCACCTGGTACAGCAAGCATGTCGGTGCGGCCACTTTCTTGCTGCTGCCCCTGGTGCTCAAGCGCAAGGGCCAGCCCGACGTGGTGCTGGGCCTGATCTACGCAGACCGCGAAGACGCCAACAGCTTCCAGGTGCGCGACCGCGAGCTGTCGCTGCTGCGCACGCTGCGCAACCAGGCCATCATGGCCTTCAAGCAGACCACGGGGATGTGAGCGTGGGGCGAGCGCGCCGATAATGGCGCCCATGTTCCGCATCGTCCTGGTCGAGCCCGAGATCCCCCCCAACACGGGCAACGTCATCCGCCTGGCGGCCAACACCGGCTGCGAGCTGCACCTCGTCGAGCCCCTGGGCTTTTCGATGGACGACAAGCTGCTGCGCCGCGCGGGCCTCGATTACCACGAGTACGCCACCGTCAAGCGCCACGCCAGCTGGGCGGCCTTCTTGCAGGCCGAGCAGCCCGACTTGGCGCGGGTGTTTGCGTTCACCACGCGCGGCAGCCGGCCTTTCCACGAGCCGGCGTGGCAGAAGGGGGATTGGCTGGTGTTCGGTGCCGAGTCCCGCGGGCTGGATCCGGCCCTGCGCGATGGCTTCCCGGCCGCGCAGCGCGTGCGCCTGCCCATGCTGCCTGACCAGCGCAGCCTCAACCTCAGCAATGCGGTGGCCGTGGCGGTGTTCGAGGCCTGGCGCCAGAATGGCTACGCGGGCAGCCTGTGAGCCGCTGCGGACTGGCCTGAGCGCTCAGCTCTCGGCCTTGGCCTCGCGGCGCATCAGCGCCACCACGGCATCGGCCGGGGTGATGCGGCCTTCGAGCACACCCACCACCGCCTCGGTGATCGGCATGGCCACGCCCAGCTGCTGGGCGCGTTGCCACACCGTGGCCGCGCTGTAGACGCCCTCGGCCACATGGCCCAGCTCGGCCACGATGGTGGCCAGCGGCTTGCCCGTGGCCAGCTGCAGCCCCACGGTGCGGTTGCGCGAGAGGTGGCCGGTGGCGGTCAGCACCAGGTCACCCAGGCCCGAGAGGCCCATGAAGGTGTCGGTGCGGGCGCCCAGGGCCAGGCCCAGGCGGGTCATCTCGGCCAGGCCGCGTGTGATCAGTGCGGCGCGGGCGTTGAGCCCCAGGTTCATGCCATCGACGATGCCCGTGGCGATGGCCAGCACGTTCTTGACCGCACCCCCCACCTCCACGCCGATCGGATCGGGCGAGGTGTAGACGCGCAGCATGTCGCCGTGGAAGGCGGCCACGGCCAGCTCGCACAAGGGGGTGTCGTGGCTGGCGGCCACCAGCGCGGTGGGCTGGCCCTGGGCCACCTCCAGCGCGAAGCTCGGGCCCGAGAGCACGCCGGCACGCACCTGCGGCCGCACGGCCTGTGCCACCTCGTGGCCCAGCCGACCCGTGCCTTTTTCAAAGCCCTTGCACAGCCACATGGCCTGGGCGCCATCGGGCAAGCGGGCCAGCAGCCCGGCCAGACCCGCCATCGGCGAGGCCAGGATCAACAGGCCATCGGCCTGCACCGTGGCCTGCACGGTGGCCTCGAAGTCATCGCTGAGGCGCAGCGCGTCGGGAAAGGCCACATCGGCCAGGTAGCGCACATTGCGGCGGCCCTGGGCCATCTCGGCCACCTGGGCGGCATCGCGCGCCCACAGGGTCACGTGCGGGTTGTGGCGGGCGGCGCTGATGGCCAGGGCGGTGCCCCAGGCCCCGGCGCCCAGCACCGCGATGGGCCGGGTTTGGGCTGCCAAAGTATCAAGTCAATGCAAGGCGGCGCGTGAGCGCCGCTCCGGCGCCGGCCGCGTGCTGCGACCGGGCCGGGCGCCCCGCAGGGCGCGGGAGGCTGGCTTTCAGGCCTGGCCCACTTGGCCGGCGGCAGCTTGCTGCAGCTGCTGCTCGTACATGGCCTGGAAGTTCACTTCGGTCAGGTGCACGGGCGGGAAGCCGGTGCGGTTGATCACGTCGGCCACGGTGGCGCGCAGGTAGGGGTAGACGATCTGCGGGCAGGCGATGGCGATGATCGGCTGCATCTGGTCTTGCGGCACGTTGCGGATCTCGAAGATGCCGGCTTGCTTGGCTTCCACCAGGAACAGCACCTTGTCGGCCAGCTTGGCGGTCACGGTGGCGGTCACGGCCACTTCATAGATGGCATCGGCCACGATGGGCTCGGCGTGCAGGTTCAGTTGCACGTCGATTTGCGGCTGGCCTTGCTCCAGCAGGATGGCCGGCGCGTTCGGCAGCTCGACGGACAGGTCCTTCAGGTAGATGCGCTGGATGGCGAAAGAAGGCTGGTTGTTGGCCTGGTCGGTCATGACAGATGTTTCCTCGGATGATGTGTGGTGCGCGAGCCAGGTGGGCACGGCGTGTGCCCTCTCAAAGTCCAAGCCGATCGCTGACAGCCACGAAACTGGCCGTGGATTATGGCTCAGCGCTGTGACGGCTCGGCGGCAGCGCGCACAGGGTTTGCGCCGGGGCAGCAGTGGGCCCCACCAGAACAAGGGGCCCGCAGCGGTCGACGCTGGCGGGCCCCTCAGGGTGCGTCTGCCGGGGGCGAGCCCGGCTCAGCTTGGCAGGGTCAGGCGGCCTTGCGCTGGGCGGACGTGCTCACGGCGCCGGCCTTGGTGAAGGCCATCACGCCATCTTCGAGCTTGCCCTTGTGCAGCTGCTCCTTGTCCATGGCGTAGTTCTGGTAGAGCTTCCAGGGGGCGCGGTCGGCACCCTTGGGCAGCTCGTGGGCCACGCGGGCCACATAGCCCGAGGTCATGTCCAGCAGCGGGGCCGGCTGCACGTCCGGCGTGCGCATCGGCTGGGCGATCTGCTTGCCGGTCTTGTCCATGTGCTTGAGCATGCGGCACAGGTACTCGGCGATCAGGTCGGCCTTCAGCGTCCACGAGGCGTTGGTGTAGCCCAGCGTGTTGGTGAAGTTGGGGATGTTGTTGAACATCAGGCCCTTGTACGAGATGTGGTCGGCGATGTTGATCGCCTCGCCATCCTTGCTCAGCTGCATGCCGCCGAACATCTGCAGGTTCAGGCCGGTGGCCGTCACGATGATGTCGGCTTCCAGCGTCTGGCCCGACTTCAGCTTGATGCCGTTGCCCACGAAGCGGTCGATGTGGTCGGTCACCACCGAGGCCTTGCCGCGGCGCAGCGCCTTGAACAGGTCACCGTTGGGCACGGCGCACAGGCGCTGGTCCCAGGGGTTGTACGGCGGGGTGAAGTGCTTCATGTCGAAGTTGGGGCCCACCTGCACCTGCACCTGCTTGAGCAGGAACTTGCGCATGGCATTGGGGAAGCGGCGCGACAGCTTGAAGATGCCCTGGGTGATGAAGTTGTTGCGGGCGCGGCTGATGTTGTAGACCGTCATCTCCGGCAGGAACTTCAGCAGGAAGCGCACCATCGGGTCGAACTGCGGCACGGCGATCACGTAGCTGGGCGTGCGCTGCAGCATGGTGACGTGCTGGGCCTTGTCCGTCATCGACGGGATCAGGGTGATGGCGGTGGCGCCCGAGCCGATCACGACCACGCGCTTGCCGCTGTAGTCGAGGTTTTCGGGCCAGAACTGCGGGTGGATGACCTGGCCCTTGAAGTCGTCGCGGCCAGGGAAGTCGGGCGTGAAGCCCTTCTCGTAGTTGTAGTAGCCCGAGCACATGTGCAGCCAGTTGCAGGTCAGCTGCGTGGTCTCGCCGTTCTTCTTCTGGCAGGTCACCGTCCAGCGGGCGGTGGCGCTGTCCCAATCGGCCTTCACAACCTTGTGGCCGTAGCGCACCTTGCTGTCGAAGCCGCCGTCACGGGCCACTTCCTTGATGTAGTTGCGGATGCGGTCGCCGTCGGCGATCACCTGCTTCTCGGTCCAGGGCTTGAAGTTGTAGCCCAGGGTGTACATGTCCGAGTCCGAGCGGATGCCGGGGTAGCGGAACAGGTCCCAGGTGCCGCCCATCGTGTCCCGGCCTTCCAGGATGGCGAAGGTCTTGCCGGGGCAGTTCTTGCGCAGGTGGTGGGCCGCGCCAATGCCGGACAGGCCGGCGCCCACGATCAGGACATCAAAGTGTTCGGACATGCCAGGGTCTCCAGGTCTCGGCCCACCCCGTGGGGCAGGCGGTTGGGCGGATGGGTCCCCGCCCTTGTTGATGGAATGCCGCGACTGTACAACTGAAAACGTCCATTGTCAAAATGGCCGTTCTGTTTGAAACAGCGCGTTCACCGTGGCCGTGATGATGGGGGCGGCGACCCCCTCATGGTGGCAGCGAGCACGACAGGCGGGGAAGCCCTGCCGACATCACCCCAACTTGCGTGCCCCATTCCGTCACGAATGCCGGGGTTGTCCCGCGCCAGCACAAAAGCCGCACCGGGCCAGAGCGGCCAAGGTACGGCAGTGGGCTGGGTGTCAACCCGGGTGCTGGGGGGTGTTTGAGGGGCGGGCCGCTGCAGCCCGCAGGCTGCTGGTGGCTGCGCTCAGGCCGCGCTCAGGCCGCGCCGTTGAGCAGCGGCATCAGGCCGCCGCGCTGGTCGAGGGCGACCAGGTCATCGCAGCCGCCCACGTGGGTGTCGCCGATGAAGATCTGCGGCACCGTGCGCCGGCCGGTGATGGCCATCATGTGGTCGCGCTGGGCGGGGTCCAGGTCGACGCGCACCTCATCGATGGCCGTCACGCCGCGTTGCTGCAGCAGGGCCTTGGCCCGCACGCAGTAGGGGCAGACCTGGGTGGTGTACATCTTGACGGCTTGCATGGTGGTGATCGCGGTGAAGAGGTGGGCCGTGGCGGCATCGAACAACCCCGCCATTGTCACGCGAGCGTCATGGTCGACGTGCGAGTGGGGCCTAGCCCTCCCTGAAACCAGGGATGGCCCCGTGGCTCAGGCCTTCTCGACGGGCAGGTTGGCCTCGCGCCAGGCGCGCAGGCCGCCGGTCAGCGACCGGGCGTTTTCGTAGCCCTGGGCCTTGAGCAGCGCCGCTGCCTTGGCCGAGCGCTGGCCACTGGCGCACACCACCACCAGCGGGATCTTCTTGTTGCTGGGCAGGCCCTTGCCGTCGCCCAACTGGTCGAGCGGCACGTTCTTGGCGCCAGCCACGTGGCCGGCGGCGAACTCTTGCGGGCTGCAGACGTCGATCACCTGCGCCTTCTCGCGGTTGATCATCTGCACGGCCAGGGCAGGGCTGAGGCCACCGGCCAGGTCACCCGATTTCACCTTGTCCCACAGCAGGGTGCCGCCCGACACCAGTGCGGCGGCGGCCCAGTACCAGTTGTCGGCGATGAAGTTCGTGGGGGTGCTCATGCGAGGGGTCTTTCGTGCTGGCGCCGCGCCGAAGGTGGGCGGCTGCGGGGCGCGATTATAAAATCGCAGGCTTTGCGTCTGGCGGCCCCGGGTTGGGGTGGCTGGTCGTTTTCTTTTCCCGCAACACCTCTAGAGGCTGCTGTCATGTACAAGCTCGTGCTGATCCGCCACGGCGAATCGACCTGGAACCTGGAAAACCGTTTCACTGGCTGGACCGATGTCGAGCTGACCCCCACCGGCGTGTCGCAAGCCATGTCGGCCGGCAAGCTGCTCAAGGCCGAGGGCTACGAGTTTGACGTGGCCTACACCTCGGTGCTCAAGCGCGCCATCCACACGCTGAACTACGCGCTCGACGAGATGGACTGCAGCTGGCTGCCCGTGGTCAAGGACTGGCGTTTGAACGAGCGCCACTACGGCGGCCTGCAAGGCCTGAACAAGGCCGACATGGCCAAGCAGTACGGCGACGAGCAGGTGCTGATCTGGCGCCGCAGCTACGACACCCCGCCGCCCGCCCTGGAAGCCACCGACCCGCGTGGCCAGCGCCAAGACAAGCGCTACGCCAAGCTCAACCCCGAGCTGGTGCCCCTGACGGAATGCCTCAAGGACACCGTGGCCCGCGTGGTGCCGTACTGGACCGAGGTGCTGGGCCCCGCCATCCAGTCGGGTCAACGCATCGTGATCGCCGCCCACGGCAACTCGATCCGCGCGCTGATCAAGTACCTCGATGACATCAGCGACAGCGACATCGTCAGCCTCAACATCCCCAACGGCATCCCCCTGGTGTACGAACTCGACGCCAACCTCAAGCCGATCAAGCACTACTACCTGGGCGACGCCGAAGCCGCCGCCGCCGCTGCAGCAGCCGTGGCCGCCCAAGGCAAGAAGGGCTGATCAGGGATTGGGCGTGAGCACACCTCGGGATGAGGTGCTGCTCGGCAAGCCGCCCATCTCGACCACGATGCGGCCTTCGTCGTTGATGGCCCAGGCGCCCCATGCCTTGGCCGTCTTGCTCAGGCCCTTGAGCAGTTTGCTCAACGCGTAGGTCTGGCCATTGCGGTGCACGAAGGCCTCCTGCGTTTCGTAGAAGGCGCCAGGCACCGAGGGCGATGGCGTGGCCGTGACGATGTCGCCCACCACCACGCCCAAGCTGTTGATGCCGCGCGGCACCAGGCGCACCCGGGTGCCCGGCGCCACCACCCAGCCCGCGGGCAGGGGCAGGGCCTGGGGCTCGCCCTGGCCTTGCCAGGTCACGCCCACCAGGGTGGTCTCGTCGACGGCGTTGGCGGTGGCCTCACCCGGGCCGATCTGGCCGATGGCGACGTCGCGGTCGCTCAGGCCTTGCAAGCGACACCAGCGGTGGCCCGCGCTGCTGAGGGGGCGCAGGACGCTGTCGGTCCAGGTGGCGCAGGCTTGCGGCAGCAACACCAAGCGGTCGAACTCGTCGCGCGCCGAACCTTTGAGGGTGATGGCCACCTTGTTGGCGTTGTTGATGGCCACGGCCTCGCTGTAGGGCAGCGGGCTGCTGGCGGGGTGCAGGTCGATGGCCTGGCCGGCGCGCCAGAGGTGCGCATGGCTTGCCGTGAGACCGACCACCAGCCCCTGGTCATTGACGCCCAGGGCCATGCCGTTGTTGTCGGCGTTGGGCAGCAAGGTTTTGGTCTTGCCCAGCACGGTCATGGCCTGACCCGCTTGGGTGCGGCCGACCACCAGGCCCGAGGCGTTGATGCCCCCCACGGCGTATAGGCCTGTGGCGGGCGCCTTGCCATCGTCGAGCAGGGTGAAGGTGCCGGTGCGGCTCCAGGTGGTGCCAACCGTGGTCCAGCGGTCGGCCGTGACCTGCAGGCCGAACAGGCTGCTGAAGGTCCAGCGCGCATTGACCGCGATGTCGCTGGTGCCGGCCACCACGCCCTTGCTGTTGATGAAGCGGGGTTGCGGGCGGCTGCTGCCCAGCGCCGAGCTGGGCTTGAGCGGCAGGTAGCTGTAGCTGCTCTGCGCCTGGACGCCCAGGGTTGCGGCGCCGAGTGCGGCCAGCGCCAGGGCGCGGCCCAGCGGATGAATGTGCAGGCGCATGCCTGAGCCTCCTGAGTGGTTTGTGGGCTCAGGTTAACCGCAACGCGTTAGATTGCTGCTGGGGTTTGCCTGGCGCCGCAGGGCTGCACAGGCGCAAGGCAGGGGCAATTCACGGACGCAGCGACCACAGCACGGGGCAGTGGTCGGACAGCTGACGACCCGCATCGGCTGGGGCAAAGGGCAGGCGCGCAGCGCGGCGCTGCGGGTAGCGGTCGGCCAGGCGCGCATCGATGAGGATGTCGTCGATGTAGCCCCGGTGGCCATCGAGGTGGTCGCAAGGGATGTAGGGCAGCACCGACGAGGCACGCACGAGTTGCGCGCCGGCCGGCTGGTTGTCGCTCCAGGCGTTGAACATGGCCAGGGGGGCGGCCTCATCGGGGCCGGCATCGCGTGGGGCGTCGCCTTCGAGCTGGCGGTTGAAGTCGCCCATCACGGCGAACGCGATGCCTTCGCGCACGCGGGCATCGATCCAGGCTTCGATCACGGGCACCTGTTGCCGCAACTTGCGGCATGGGCTGAAGTTGCGGTCCAGCGCGCCAGCAAAGCAGCCGCTCTTGAGGTGCACCGCCAGCAGCCGCACGGCGCGTGGCGTGCCCGGCCACACGGTGATGTCGGCGCCAGGCCGTGTGCCGCCGTCGATGTCGAGCGCGGCCAGGTCGCCATTGCAGCGGTAGGGGATGCCCGTGCGCACCGCGAAGCCCACCTTCTGCGGGTGGGCGCGGCGGGTGAAGCAGTCGAGCTGCCAGCCTTGGCGGAACACCAGTGCGGCGGCCTCGACGCTGTCCACTTCTTGAAGGGCCACGACATCGGCGCGGGGGGATTTGTCGCTGCCGCGCGCGAGCTGCTCGGCCACACGGGCCAGTGCATCGAAATCCTCGGGCGTGCGCTGGGCCGGGGGCATGCGGCCCGGGGTGCAGGGCATGGCGCGGTCGGTGCTGCGGGGCTGGGTGCGCGAGCAGGTGGGCAGCAGGGTCGCGTGGGTGGCCGGGGTCATCAGCCACTCGATGTTCCAGGTGGCCAAGGTCAGCTCGGTGGGCTTGTCGCTGCTGAACCAGCCCGAGCGGGCGGGCGTCCACATCGCCACTGCCACGACCGCAGCCACCGCCAGGGTCGGGAGTCCCCGCAGGCCCCAGCGGCGCAGGCCTGATCTTGGGGCTGTGGCGATGCGGGAGGCGTGGCGAGTGCGGCGAGCGTGCTGGGGGATCACGGCGGTTCAATCTTGGCGGACCAGGAGCGGCCCGCGCATCATCGCGCAGCGCCCAGCAAAAAGGCCGGCAGTGCCGGCCCTCTTGTGGGTGATCCACGCGCGAAAGCCGTGACCAGTCGTTACACGCCCAGGGTGGCGCGGTCGAGCGTGTAGTTCTGCGGGCCAGCGGCGGCGATCTTGATGGCACCAATCTGGTTGGCCAGGGCCACGCACTTGACCAGGTCCCAGCCCTGGGTCAGGCCGTAGAGCAGGCCGCCACGGAAGGCATCGCCACAGCCAGTGGGGTCGACCACGGCCGCGGCCTTGACGCCCGGCACATGGGTCTTGACGCCTTGTACGTACACGTTGCAGCCGTCGGCGCCCAGGGTCTCGATCAGGCCTTGCAGGTGGCCCTTCGAGATGTCGGCCAGGCTGCGGCCGGTGCGTTCGGCCAGCATCTTGGCTTCGTAGTCGTTGACGGCCACCCAGGTGGCTTGCGAGATGAAGCGCTCCAGGTCGGCGCCGTCGAACATCGGCAGGCCCTGGCCCGGATCGAAGATGAAGGGGATTTTGGCGGCCTGCAGCTGCTCGGCGTGCTGGATCATGGCGTCGCGGCCGTCGGGGGCGACGATGGCCAGCTTGATCGAGGCGTCGCCACCGATGCGCTGGATGTGGGCCTGGCCCATGGCGCCGGGGTGGAAGGCGGTGATCTGGTTGTTGTCTTCGTCGGTGATGATGATGGCGGTGGCCGTGTAGTCGTCCTCGACGGTGTGGACGTACTTCAGGCTCACGCCCATCTGCTCGAGGTGGTTGCGGTAGAGCGCGCCATCCTTGCCCAGCGTGGCCATGATCAGCGGCTCGCCGCCGAGCTGCTTGAGGCTGTAGGCGATGTTGCCGGCACAGCCGCCGAACTCCTTGCGCAGCGTGGGCGTCAGGAACGAGACGTTGAGGATGTGCACCTGCTCGGGCAGGATCTGCTGCGCGAAGCGACCATGGAAGTTGGTGATGGTGTCGAACGCGAGCGAACCGCAGATCAGCACGGACATGGGCAAAACCTTTCAGGGATAGAAGATGTCGGCGGTGTAGCCGGCGGGCTGCAGCTTGGCGATCTTCATGCGCCACTGCAGCGTGGTGCTGCGGTCGGCGGGGGCGGCATCGGGCGGCTGCTGGCCAGGGCCGGATTGTGGCTCAGGGCTGTCTTGCCAGCTGGCGTCTTTCGGGTCGAATGCACGACGCATCAGCACCGCGCCATTGAGGTCGGTCAGCGACAGGTCGAGCTGAGGCCAGGCCAGCGCGATGGGGGCCTTGTTGCGCAGCACCACCGTGAGGCGGTAGGTGTCGGGCCCTTCGGAAGTGGCGCGCACGAAGCTCAGGCTCTCGACCTGCAGGTCTTCGATGCGCAGCGGTGGCCGGATCGTGCAGCCGGCCAGCTCGCACCACTGGGCCAGCAGGGGGCGCATGGGTGGGTGGTGCGCGGCGATCAGGTCGCGGAATTGGTGGGTGATCTGGCCGCCCAGCAAGGCCAGCAGCAGCAAGGCCAGCACGCCGAGCATGGCGCGCATCGCCGGGTGGCGCCAGCGGGCCTGCGACTGGGCACGTTGCACGAAGCTGGGGGTGATGTCGGCGGGGGTGTCTTCCGGGGCTGCGGTGGCGCCTGAGGACGTGGCCAGTGCCTGGCCTCGTGGGTGTCCCTGCATGTGGCCCTGTGCGTGGCCCTGCGTGTGGCCCTGCGCTGCGGCCAACGACTCGGCCTCGTCGTCGGGGTGCGGCAAGGCGGGGGCTGTGGCCTGCGCTGGCGCAGCGTCGTGGGTGACCGGCTTGGGCTCGGACAGCACCGTGATCAGCGCGGGCTCGGCCGCAGCGGGGCTGGGCGTGTGGCTGGGGGCGTGGCTGGCGGCCAAATCGTCTTCGGCATCGAGCAGCCAGTCGTCGGGCACCTCGGCGTCGGCAAAGTCTTGGCCGTGGGACGGGCGGCGTGCCGCAGGGCGCTCGCGGCGATCCGAGGGCAGCAGGTAGCGCGAATCCAGTGCGTCCGACTCTTCGGTGCTGGGCACCAGGTCGAAGCTGCCTGATGTGGGCCAGGCCGAGGTGGTGGCGGCCTCTGCCGTGTCGGCAACATTGGCAGCAGGTGCACCGGCCTGCGACGTGGGCGACGGGGCCTGGGAGGGCGCGTCGGTGGCCGGCTCGGTGGTGTGCAGCTTGGCTGGCGCGTGGGTCAGCGGCACGTCGGTGTCGAGCTCGATGTCGTCCAGGCCGGGCGTCAGTGGCGCGCTGGGGGGCGCGTCGCCGGTGGCCGCTGTCGCCGTCGCAGCGGGCGCGCTGGGCGGCAGCTCGGCTTCGGGCACGGCCGTGTCGAGGTCGAAATCGGTGGTGGCGGGCACAGGGGCCAGCCACGAGCGGGTCTGGGGCGGCGCGGGTTGAGGGCCGATGTGAGGGCCAGCCTGAGGTGCGGCCACGGGAGGCACGGTGTCCTCTGCAGCATCGACGGGCTTGTGCGTGGCCTCGGCGGTGGGTTGGGCGGCGGGCTCGGCGGTGGCTTCGGGCAAGCCAGAGTCGGGTGCCTCGTCGAGCGCCCCAGGCACGGTCAGCGGCCGGGTCACCTCCCAATCCGACGTGGGCGGCTGCGGCACGTGGGGCGTGTGGGGCGTTGGCGCCTGTGGAGCCGGCTGGTCAGCAGCCGGCACGGTGGCCGCAGGCGAGCGCGGCGGCGGGGCCTCGCGTTCGAGGTCGAACAGGGTGGGCAGCGCGTGGAACACCTGCTGGCAGCGGCCACAACGCACCCAGCCCTCGGAGACCTTCAATTGGTCTTCGACCACCTTGAAGATGGTGCCGCAATGGGTGCAACGGGTCGCCAGGCTCATGGGCCCGTTTATGCCATCGTTTCGGGGTGGTTTTGCGTGGGGCCACCGGATTTGCGGTGGCCCGATCGTTGCCCTGGGGCAACTCGGTCAGAAGCTGCCCTTGCTGCCGAAGTTGGACAGGTCGCTGCCCTGGCTCTGGAAGAAGGGCGTGTAGCGCGCGTCGTCGTCCACGAAGCGCTTGGCCCAGGCCAGCGCGTACTTGGCCACGCGGGCTTGCGAGGTCTTGCTGGCGGTGGTCCACAGCGACAGGTGGTTGGCGCCCGCCAGCTGCACCCACACGGCCGGGGCAGGGGTGCCGGTGAGGGCCTGGAAGAAGGGCTCAGACCAGCTGCTGGCCAGGCCATCGTTCTCGGCGGTGAGCACCAGCGTGGGCTGGGTGGTGCTGGCGGCCAGCGCCTTGTGGCTGGTGCCAGGTTCACCGGCCATCAGGCCGACCAGGGCCTTGAGTTCGGGATGCGTGGCGGCCGCGTAGAAGGTGCCGGCGCCGCCAGCCGAATGGCCCATGAAGGCCACGCGGCTGTCGTCCACCAAGCCGGCCCAGGCCACCGAGGGCACCTTGTTTTGCGCCTTCATGGCCTCCATCACGGCCACCATCTGCGTGGCGCGGGCCTTGGGCTGGTCGATCAGGCTCTTGGTCTGCACCACGGCCACCACGAAGCCGTGCGAGGCGATGCGCTCGGCAATGCCGGCGTACAGGCCCGCCGTGCTCACGAAGCCCGGGCACAGCACCACCAGGCCAAAGCTGCCCTGGGTCTTGTCGGTGGGGTGGTAGACGGTGGTGCCGTTGCCGTAGGCCGAGGCGTTGTTGATCAGCTTGGCGGTGGCCGTGGCAAAGGGGCCTGCGGCTTCGATGCTGGCCGCGGTGGGGGCGGGGCCCTTGGCGTAGCCGGCGGCCAGCGTGGCCGTGGGGATGGCGCCGAGCGTGCAGGCGGCGCCGAGGGCGAGGCCGGTCAGCAGGCGGCGGACGGTGGTGGTTGGGCGGGCGTGGTGCATGGCTGCTTCTGGCAGATTGTTCTGGATATGAACAATTCTGTTCGGGTGCAGACGCATCCATAAGCGGACAAGCCCGGGGCGCTTTCACGACCCGGGCTTGTGGGTGGGGCAGACCTGGGGTCAGGCGGCCTTGCGTGCCGTCATCAGGATCCAGCCGTCTTCGCTGTTGCTGACCTGCAGCTGCAGGCCGACTTCGGCGTAGGCGTCTTTCAGCTCTTGCTCTTGGCGGGCCAGGATGCCGGCCAGCACCAGGTGGCCACCGGGGGCCACGTGGCCTGCCAGCAGCGGCGCCAGCATCTTCAGCGGTGTGGCCAGGATGTTGGCCAGCACCAGCGGGTAGGCGGCCTGGGCCTCGCCCACCAGGTCGGGCAGGCCGGCGCGGATGGGCAGCGTGCCATCGGCGGCTTTCAGGTGGGCCAGGTTGGCCTCGGCGTTGGCGTTCGTGGCATCGACCGCAGCCGGGTCGATGTCGACGGCATCGAGCAGGCCCGAGCCGAACAGCGCCGCACCAATGGCCAGGATGCCCGAGCCGCAACCGTAGTCCAGCACCGGCTGGCCCTTGAAGGCATCGGCGTTCTGCGCGATCCACTTCAGGCACATGCGCGTGGTGGGGTGGGTGCCCGTGCCAAAAGCCAGGCCCGGGTCCAGCCGCATCACGGTGGTGGCCTCAGGGGGCACCTCGTGCCAGGTGGGCACGATGAAGAAATGGTCGGTGATGGGCACCGGCTTGAACTGCGACTGCGTCAGGCGCACCCAGTCCTGCTCGTCCACGGGCTGGATGCCCTGCACGTGCACGTCGGTGGCCCAGTCCTGGGCCAGGATCAGCGTGGCCGCCTCCAAGGCTTCGCCCTCGGTGGGAAACAGGCTCTTGATGGTCGAGCGCTGCCAGGCCTCGCGCGCCACCGGCATGCCCGGCTCACCCCACAGGGCTTCTTCGTGCTCCGTGTCGGCGTCGGCATCTTCGACGGACACGGACAGGGCCTCGATCTCCATCAGTGCATCGCTGAGGGTTTCGACTTCGGCCTCTTTGGCCAGCAGGGTGAGTTCAAACAAGGGCATGTCGGTAGGGCTTGGAGGCCAGGGCCAGGGTCAACGCTTGCGCGCCGCCATCCAGCTTTCGAGGTAGTGGATGTCGGTGCCGCCTTCAACGAAGCCGGCATCGACCATCAGCTCGCGGTGCAGCGGGATGTTGGTGTGGATGCCTTCGACCACGGTCTCGGACAGGGCGTCGATCTCCATGAGCGCGTCGCTCAGGGTTTCGACTTCGGCCTCTTTGGCCAGCAGGGTGAGTTCAAACAGCATGGTCAGTGGTTCGCGGTGTGCCGCTCAGCGCTTGCG
>JACCDX010031908.1_pt1 | contig 14917 bp, 11 predicted proteins | sample 7449681 | NCBI WGS metagenome assembly JACCDX01 (sample SAMN15323450, study PRJNA562643) | freshwater metagenome | isolation source: river surface water | place: USA:Blue River Watershed | collected 2017-08-18
AAGGGTTTTTCATGTTTGTAAAGGTCAAAGGTACCCAAGACGTTTTGGATTATAGATTGACTGAAGGCGTGTTACAGATTGTTCAGACTCATTTGAAAAATTATAATTTTCAACCAGTGGTAACGCCAATCATAGAGTCGGTATCGTTATTTGAACGTGGTCTTGGTTTTGAAACTGATGTTGTGAGTAAACAAATGTTTGTCGTGCAGTCAAAAAGTAGTAGTGAACAGATTTGTTTGCGGCCAGAATTAACAGCAGGAACTTTACGTGCATTTTTAGAACATCAAGCAACAATGACATTACCATGGAAATGTTTTTCGTATGGACCTGTATTTCGATATGAACGTCCACAAAAAGGTCGGTATCGACAATTTAACCAGGTCAGCATTGAATCTTTGGGAACAAAATCTGTTGTGTATGATGCTTTTTTTATTGGAATGTTATCATGTTTGTTTTCAGAAAAATTACATTTAGACAATTTTGTTTTGCAGGTTAATTTTTTAGGGCAGGAAGAAGATCGTGCGATTTTCAAAACGCATCTCTATGCATTTTTAACTCAACATCAAGAGCAGTTATGCCAAACTTGTCTTACACGAAAAGAAACAAATATTTTACGAGTTTTTGATTGTAAGGTTGAAGTGTGTGCAAAATTGTACGAACAAGCTCCAAAAATTACTGATTATTTAACATCAGAAAGTCAGGCAGAATGGCAAGCGTTACAACATCAGTTATTACAACTTTCAGTCACGTTTGTTCATAATCCGTATCTTGTTCGTGGTTTAGATTATTACAATAAAACCGTATTTGAATTTGTTGGATTAACCCTTGGTGCACAAAGTACATTTTGTGGTGGGGGACGATATGATTCTTTAGCTCAGCAACTTGGAAGTAAAGAAGAAATACCAGCAATTGGTGCTGGAATTGGTATGGAACGATTGTTGTTAATGTTGGAAGATACAAAAGAAAAAGTTGAATGTAAATTACCAGCGTTATTGTGTTGCATTCCTTGTGATGATGAACAGCAAGGAACCGTTTTATTACTTGCAGAACATTTACAAACTGCGGGCTTGTGTGTTGATGTTCTTGTTGATACCGGATCATTAAAACATAAATTAAAAAAAGCACATAAATTACAGGCAGCTTATGCAATTATTGTTGGAGAACAAGAACAAGCAGGAAATTATGTGATGGTCAAAGATATGATCACTGGGCATGATGAAAAAGTAGGTCAGGCAGAATTGCTTAATTATTTTAAAAAATTAATATAGTCGTTTTGTATCAAAAATTTTTTTGTACAAAATAAAAAAGGCGTTATGAAAATATAACGCCTTTTTTTTAGATTTAGTATGCTGAAACGTAGGTACTTGGAGATAGTGCTTTTTCGTTCATCTGGCTATCAAGGCTTGCAAGTAAATAATTAAACATGTCTGCATAATCTTCATCGTAAGCTAAGTTGTTCATTTCGTATCGATCTGTTGCTAAGTTATACATTTCGTATTCAATAATTGGTACTTCAGGCGTACTAATTGGTGTGCTGCATGAACACGAAAGTGGAGTTGAAAAAGAATCATCTTGGTAATATTGTGTTAATTTCCAAATGACACCATCAACTTCTTCGATGACTGCATTAATAAATGCTGGTTGCGTAACGTAATCAAATTCGTCTCCCATTAATCCGATCATATTTGCGCCAGTAAATGTTTGGTCACGAGTTAAAAATAAAATTGGTTCTTTCATGTCTTGAATGTCTTCATCGGATACTTTTCCAAGAACGATGTCAGATAAATCTCTTCCTACTGGGAGTTGAGCATTAGTAAATGTATGTTGAAATTGTGTTGTTAGCGTATCATAATCGATGCTAGCAAGACCGCATAGTGTTGGTAGTAAATCGACATGGTTGGTAAGTATATCGTAATGTACACCAGCTGGTAGTAATGTAGGTGAATAGAATATTAAAGGCAGATGAACTGTTTCTTGATAACAATTAAAAAATTTTTGAAATAATCCGTGAGCACCGACTAAACTTCCGTGGTCAGATGTGAAAATAACAATCGTATTATTAATAAATTTTGTGTTTTGTAGTGTTGTTAAAACACGACCCATTTCATCATCCACTTTACGCTGTAAGGTTTTATACAGTTGACGATAAAGATGATCGTCTTCTGCAGGAACAAAAACTTTATTGTACTCTTCTTTATAAGAACTTTGGGCAATTGGTTTATTATTTTCACTTAAATCTTCTAAGAATGTTGGTGCAGGATAGATGTATGGTAATGATTCATCCACCGTAAAATCATATTTTGGATCATCTTTTGAAAACGCACCATACAAACAGATGTCATGTGGATTGGTAAATGCGCATACCATAAGCCATGGTTCTGTTGATACACCTTGAACAGTATTTAATTCATTAAGTAAATGAATTGTTTCGTCGGCAAAAAATACATCTCTGCCGGTCGTGCCAATTGCTGCAGAAGCTCCAGATTCGTGAGGCCCATTACCTTCTGGTTCTGGTCCAACCCAGCGATTACCAAAGCCAAATGGTGCAAGTTGGTTGGCGTTTTTATAGAGTTTAATTAATTCTTCATCTGGCACACCTGTATCTGGGTCGTATGATAAAATAAAATCGTGAGTTCCAGGGTTGTACAAGTTGATGTCAGCAACGTGCCATTTTCCGATATAATGGGTATGGTACAACCCTGACGTAAAATAGTTTCCCATGGTTGGGACGGTGTATGGACTTAACCAATACATTAAAGGGTCGGTAGCAACTTTTGCAGCCCCAGTTGTTTGAGAAACTCCATGAAACGTTGGGTAGTGTCCAGTAAAAATTGTTGCACGACTTGGGTTGCATGCTGTTGTGCCGCAATAATGATTATCAAAATTAACGCCATTTTCTCGTAAAAATGTTGCGGTTTTTAAATTTGCATCGTTCCATGCTCGTAATTTGTCTGACTCATAGACCGGATCTTTACGCCATTCGTCAACTAATAAAATTAAAATATTCGGACGTGTTTGATCTGTAGCTTGTATACGATTATGATTTTTTCTATAGATTAGATCTAAAGGTTGTGCTGCATGAGTTATGTTGTCATAACTTGCAAGTAAAGTTAAGCACAAAAGATTTTTGTGTAGATAATGCATCGTATATTCCTTGTTTTTAGAGATGATACATTAAAAATAGAGAGAAATTTGTGCATGAAGACCTTGTAAAAATAGGTCGCCTGGAGCAGCGCCAACGCCAGATAATGTTTGATCAGTTAATTTTCGCATCATATTTTGTTGTCCAAGCATTAAAAAATCATAACTTACAGCAATATCAAAATAGCAGCGTTCGTCTTTACAGTTTGTACCCCATGCTAAACCAAGGCTTAAGTCAAGCTCTGGACGTAAGCAATTTACATTTTCAAGTGAAACATTAAGAGTTTGGCTTTCAGATGAAGCTACTTCTTCTGCATGTGTTACGTCAGTATATTGAGTGAAGAGTAAATTTGCTGCAGCGCTGCTTGTTAATCGGAGTCCATGTCCTAGCATCCATGATGCATGACAGCCAGTTCGCGGTCCTACAGCCCATGAGCCAGAATGATTATACGATGTTACTGGTGTTCTTACTAAATTGGTAAGAGCATCAGATGGAATTTCAATTCCAATGGTAAGATCCTGACGAATCCATGCGCCACGCACGCCAAAAAAAGGAAGCATAGTAACATGTTCATTTTCGTACATTGGAGCACTTATCGTAAGATCTGCAAAATCGATACCAAGCTGCCATGAAGATTCAACATTCGTTGCAGATATGGTTTGGCCAACTGTTGATGTTTGTTGAAACCAGTTATTTAGCGTCCATACTCCAGTGTAATCTGTTGATTGAGAAGCTACAGCATCAGCGTCGGTCATTGTTGTTTGTCGAATCCAGGTATAATCAGCGTTGATCATCCAATCATCATTAGAAATTCCCATGCCGACTTTAAATGCTGGGTTAAAGGTAAGTTCTTGCATAAGACCAACACTATCGGTTGTTGCAACAACAACTCCTAATGAATTCATAAGAGCGCTGTTTGCAAGATCAAGTCCATCTTGTGCTGCATAGTAGTATAAAAAAGATCCGTACAACGAGATGTCGTAATCATAATTTTTATGAAGTGATAGACGTGGGGGACAAGCATATTCTTTGTGATTGTTTGCGATGATACTATTGTTCAATGCAAGACATGCTGCAAAAAGTTGCAAACTTTTTTTTATTGATATATTCATTTCTTTCTCTTTCTTTTTTAAGATATATTTCTTATCAGAAAAATAGAAAAAAAATTATATGTCGTCAATAAAATTATTGTTGTATTTGCCTGACACTATCGAATGATTCCGATAAGGTAATCTTTGTAGAAAAAGGTAAGTGTCATGGTCGCAAGAATTGCATCAAAGCGATCAAGTATTCCACCATGGCCAGGTAAGAAATTTCCTGAATCTTTCACGCCAGCATTTCTTTTGATGTAAGACTCAAACAAATCTCCTGCAAGAGCGCAGGCACAGAAAATAAAACTTGAAAACAAAAGTCTGTACCATTCTGTTGGTAGTATGTTGGAGAAAATAAAGTATGTTGTTGTAAGATAACCACCCAAAGCTCCTTGCCACGATTTTTGTGGGCTGATAGATGGAGCAATTTTTGTACTGGTATAAAAATATGTGTACAATTTTCCAAAAATGTATGATGCCGTATCAAAGCAAAATGTAGCGATGATTGTGTACCAAAATAAATTTCTGTAGGCGTCGCTTTGGTGCATGAACAGCATGATGGATGCTGGAAGGATTGGATACCATGCAACAAGACTATAAAACAATAAATTTTTATATTGGTGCATGCTTATAACTTCATAAACCATAAACCATGTTAAAATAATAATTCCGCACGAAGTTATCGACGGTTGTGCAAGCATGGCAAGAATGGTAATGATAAAAATTAGGCATCCTGTTACGAATCGGTCGCGTACATTTTTAGGTACTATTTTTTTAATAAGCATGTTCATCTACTTTTGTAAATGCGTTGGGGATGTAGGTTAGTTGAAAATCTGGTTTTTTTTGTAGCAGCGCAACATCGAAACGATAGGTCGCTTCGTTAATCTTATGTTGTGCTATAAATGACTCTGCCGTTTTAATAATCTTTTTTTGTTTTGTTGGAGTAATAAGATCTGACATGGAGATAGTTTTTGATGATCTTGTTTTAACTTCGACAAAGATATAGAGGTTTTTTTTGTATGCAATAATATCGATTTCACCAAAAAATTTTCGATAATTTTGATGAAGGATCGCAAAACCATCTTTTTGTAAAAAATCGATGACGAGCAATTCACCTTGGTTGCCAAGGTTTTGGTTGTGATTCATTATTTTATGCTAAAAATCGTTGCGCGCGTTTTTGAAATGACTCTTTTGTTGGTGCATGATTACTTGGATTTTTTACTCGATCAAACCGTAAAGTAAGTTCATCTAATCGTTCTGGTAAGTTTGCAAAAATCGATTCAAAGTTTTTTGCAATGTAATCAAGACGCATCTGTGCTGAGGTAAAGTTTTTCTTTTTTAGATAAAATGTAAAGACATACACTTCGTGGTTGTAAAGTCGTTCGTAACATTGCATTAAAATTGTTGCAGCTTCTTTAATAAGGTCAGAATTTTGCGCGCGTTTTAAAAACTCTTTTGTAAGTTCTATTGTTTTTTTAGTATTTGTTTGGTCTTTGTCAGCATCAAGCGCTAATTCAAATCGGCAAATAAGGGCTTTGTATAAAGCATACTCAGCTTCTTTGCTTGCAGGATATAATACTGCAAAATCTTCGTAAAGTGCTGCAGCTTTTTCTGTGTGGTGGACACTAAAATGAAGATCTGCAAGTTGTAGTTTTAAATCTTTCATGTTGACATCGTTGCTTGACAAGACGATTAATCTTTCAAGAAGAGCAATTTGTGTTGTTGGATCTAAAGGATATTTTTTATTGTGAGCATACATTTCTTTAAGTGCTTCAAGTGGCAATTTTTTAATCGGTTTGTTTGCATGAGGGCATTTTGGTTTTTTGCCTACTTTAGAATAGGTATTTTTTTGAGTGACTTGTTGGTCTATGGGTTCTTGTGGAGCTATTTTTTCAAATTCAAGTGTGTTTTTTTGATGTTGCGTACAAATTAAAAGTTCTTTTAATTCTTCTTTTGATAAACTATCAAGAGGTTTGTCAGCATTCAGGCAAGGTGTTATAGAATCGACGTGCTGTGAAACTGTTGCTATATTTTCTTTTTTTTCTAGCGTTGTTAGTGGAGTTGCAGTAGATTTTTTTGAAGAACTTTTAAAAGGGTTCCACAGAGTAAAAATATCTGTTGGTGTGATACAAATGCTGATACAACTAAGATAAAGTAAACATTTTATATGATTCACGAAAAACCTTTTTTATATTTTTTTGCACATGATACACTACATAAATACTGATTATTTTTTTAGCATAGCATACAAGATGCTTTATGCAAGAAGGGGCGTTTGTAATGGTAAAAAAAATTATGAAAAATAAGGATGCGGTATGATGCCTGACATAATAAAGACTTTGCAGAAAATGGGTCTTTTAAGAAACTTTGATCAAGAAGATGCCCAAGCAAAGGCTTTTGAGCAAAACCTTACATTAGAAAATTATCTACTTCAAAATAAATTTATAATAGCGCAAGATTTAGCCAAGGCATATGGAGATTATTATCAGCTGCCGTACATAGAAAATGTTCTAGAAAATATGGCAGATGGACAATTGTTAGCAAAAATTCAGTTTAATTTTTTACGACAAAATTTAGTTATGCCAATTATCTATGAAGGCAAAATTACAATTTTAGTTGCAGATCCTTTAAATTTAGGGATTATTGACGAAGTTTCTATGCTTGTTGCTAAAAACAATGCTGACAGCGCTGTAGCAACGCCAAGTACGATTATTGATGCAATTAATCGTTACTATCCGATGGATGGTGCAAAAAAAATGATGGAAGACTTAGAGGAAGATACGAACGTTTTAGAAGGTGGGTTGGATTTAAGCCAAGTTGAAGATCAAGATATTTTAAGCATGACAGCACAAGCGCCTGTCGTAAAATTAGTGAATCATATTATTTTTCAGGCAGTGAAACGTGGCGCGTCAGATATTCACGTTGAGCCTTTTGAAAAAGAGCTTGCTGTGCGGTATCGAGTTGATGGGGTGATGTACCTTGCTTTTTCTCCACCAAAACGAATTCAAGGGGCGTTAATTTCTCGTTTAAAAATTATGGCAAATTTAAATATTGCCGAAAAGCGTTTACCGCAAGATGGTCGTATTGAAACCAAGGTAGCAGATAAATTTTTTGATATCAGGGTTTCTGTTTTGCCGGTGATGCATGGTGAGCGTGTTGTGATGCGATTGCTTGATAAAAGTAAAGCATTTGCTTCGTTAGAGCATCTTGGTTTAAGCCCATATAATGCAAAAATTATCAATCAGGTGATTGCAAAACCAAATGGTATTATTTTAGTTTCTGGTCCGACTGGTTCGGGTAAAACAACAACGTTGTATTCGATTGTTTCAAAATTAAGTTCACCAGAATTAAATATTGTGACGGTTGAAGATCCTGTTGAGTATCAAATGACTGGCGTCAATCAGGTGCAAGTGCAAAGTAAGATAGATTTTACCTTTGCTGTAGCCTTGCGATCGATTTTACGACAGGATCCAGATATTGTGATGATTGGTGAAACTCGTGATGTTGAAACTGCACAAATCGCTGTGCAAGCAGCATTGACGGGCCATTTAGTGTTAAGCACCATTCATACGAATAATGCTCCTGCAACGATTACTCGATTGATCGATATGGGAATTGAGCCATTTTTAATTTCATCATCAGTTCTTGCTGTCGTAGCGCAGCGATTAGTTCGTCGTTTATGCGATGCATGTAAAGTAAAGTATAAACCAGCAGACGATTTGTTGCCTTCGCTTGGTTTAACCGTAGCACAAGCTAAAAAAATGGAATTTTTTAAAGCTGGTGGGTGTGATAAGTGTCTTAATTTAGGATACAAAGGTCGATTACCAGTATTTGAAGTGATGCTCATGAGTAATGCTTTGGCACGATTAGTTGTTGATAAAGCTGATGCGAACGTTTTACGAACACAAGCAGTATCAGAAGGTATGAAATTGTTAATCGAAGATGGTGTGTGGAAAATAGGGTTAGGTCAGACAACGATTGAAGAAGTTTTGTCGGTTGCAACGATGCAGGAAGATATATAATTTTTATGAAAAAAATCTTCAGATCGTTATTTTTTGTAGCATTAAAACTTTTGCTGGGCTGCTTTTTAGGTATTTTTTTCTGTCTTTTTTTTGCCTCTCGAAGCGAGATGGTCAAGCAAGAAATAAAAAAATATGTTCAGGAGTCGTTTGAGCGCGATTTTGATTGTCTCTGGCAGGGAGATATTAGTTATGTTGATTTGTTAACTCTTCAGATAGAATTTTCTGATGTGACCATGACTCCTGTCAATACCCAGGAAGCATGGTCATTTTTTGCACAAAAATTTGTTATGACAGCTTATTTATTTGAACTTATATTTCATAAAAAATTTGTTTGTCATGGTTATTTTGACGCTGTTTTAGTCGAAGAAAAATATGAAGAAGCAAGTTCATATTTTATGCAATTAATGTCAAAAATGTTTTTAAGTTCTAGTGCGGGAAATATGTATTTTCAGTACATAGCTATTCAAGATGGTGAGTTTTATTTGCAGGATAGGACAGGAAATTTAAAGACATGGTATCGGTATAATTCTCAGATGAGCTGTGAAGCAGATGGTATGCATACCAAGGTTTATTTTGTAGATGGAAATTGTCGGTATCAAGAGCAGGATATTTTTAAAAATTTGTATGGAAATTTTGTTCTTACTATACCCTATAATAATGACTTGCAAGAAATTTTTTCTCGCGTTGACTGTCGATTACAAATTCCTTTACTGCAAGATGAACAGGACTGTTTTTTTATTGGAGATGTTTTTAAAGGGCGTGGTGCTTTTGTTGTTTCAAACGAAAATCAATCTTTTATTATTGAGCCATTAAAATTTAAATTAAAGCAGGATAAAATACCTGTTGTTTGTAGTGTTTCTATGAATTTAGACTTGCTTGAACGTTGCATTATGCAAGAACAAGTTGTTTCAGACCTAAGTGGACAACTTTCTATTACAACTCGTTTTGATGCGCTTTCTTGGCAGGAAACGATTCATGGTTCTTTAGAAGTTATATCGTGTGCTTATAAAAATCATCGCTATTTTGATACATTGCTTTTTGATGTACAACATAATCGAAATAATTATCAGATTGATGTTTTTCATAAAAAAGAAAAGTATGCAACTGTCCTGTGTGAAAAAAATAGTAAGGGATATGGATTTGCTGCAAGTTTAGAGCAGCAGGTGCCTTTGTGGTTAAGTCGATATTGGAAAATTCCTGTGCAAAAAAATATGATCCAAGGAAACATTATTCTTGGTCAACCATCGTGCTTGGCAGAATTTCATGTTGATGTTGATAGTGTTAAGTTAGATGAAAAAAATATGATTCAGGGGTCATTTTTTATTAACCCATCACGGTGTGATTTTATGGCGACTTTTTTAGATAGAAATTATGCATGTTCGTGTAGTTTGTATCCTGAAGTTTTTTTAGAAAAATTTGTATGTACCTCAGGTCAGGAGGTTTTGATAAACTTTAAACAAAATATGAGTAATGATAAAGATTTGGTAGGTTTTTTGTCTTTCGATTTTTTAAAAAAATTATTACCAGATCCTTATAAATCGAGCTTTTCGCAGGATGGTGCTTTTGAAATGAAAGGAAATTTGCATGCAGGAGCATATCAAGCGATGATTGCAGCTCGTGATGCGCATATTAGAATTCCTTCGTTGTATAACGTTATTCAAGATTTTTCTGCAAATATTCGGTTTGATTTTATACAAAAATCGATCGTTCTTGATGCCATGATGATTCGTTTGTATGAGGGTTTTATGAGATGTCATCAGGCTGTTAGTTATTTTGATGCTCAGGGCTCTTTGCAGTTTTTACATGCACCATTTTTTTTAGAAAAGGTTTTAGTCAATTGGGCGAAAGGAATTTTTGGTGTAGTTTCGGGGAAATTATTTTTACTTCAAAAACAGGACGAACAAGCACGGCTTGAGGGAAATTTAATGTTAGACCAGGCGCAGTTAAAGGGAAATATTTTTTCTGCAGAGTTTCAAAAACAGCTTTTAGGTGATGTGACTAGTTCGCAAAGTGTTGGCGTTGCCTGTGATTTAGATGTTTTTTTAGAAACGCAAGAGCCTGTTGTTATTGAAACTGCATTTTTGCAAGCTGCTGCTCATTGTGATTTACATATAACTGGATCTTGGCATCAGCCAGAAGTTGCTGGCTCAATTAAAATTGTTTCTGGAGAGTTGAAATTTCCGTATAAATCATTATTTATTACTCATGGCCATGTTCGCATGATGCCCCATAATCAAACAGATTCATCGATAGAATTTGTAGCAAAGGCTCAAGTGAAGCGATACGATATTACGATGCGTGCGTTTGGTACTGTCTCTGACCAGCAGATTCATTTTGAATCTTCGCCTTATTTGACAGAAGAGCAAATTATGTCGTTGTTGCTTGTTGGGTCTCATGATAATTCATTAAGCGTTATTATGCCTGCAGTTTTGATGCAAAAATTTCATGAGATTGTCTTTGGTCCTGCTTTGTCGCAGTCAAAATTAGATATTGTTTTTGATAAGTTATTGCAATCTTTTAAAAATGTTCGAGTATATCCTCAGTTTAGCAATCAAGCTGGTCGTGGAGGCATTCGAGGGATTGTTGAAGTTGATGCTACAGAGCGATTGCATGGAAGAATAGATTCTAATTTGATGCAGTTAGAAGACACTTCATTTGAGGTCGATTATGTTCTTACAGATGATGTTACCTTGCGAATGATGAAAGATGGTCCAAGTAGTTATGGAGGCGAAATTGAAACACGATGGAAATTCTCGTAAAAAATTATACTTATTAATTATGATAATAGTTTGTGGTTGGAGTATTGATTGCTTATCGCTTTGTATTGCATTATTCGCTCCTCAAGATAATTTGCCTGAAAAGTTATTAACTTTCATAGACCAAGAAGAGAAGACTATTTTATGTGCGATGTATATGTTTACCGATAAAAAAATTGCACAGGCTTTAATTCATGCAAAAAAGCGAGGGGTTGATGTTCAGGTTGTTCTTGATCAGCTTTCTATGATGAGTTATGGGAAAGGAAAGTTTTTGCAAGAGCAGGGTGTACCTGTTTTTGTTCATACAGCCGGCGATAGTAATCCGTACACGATGTCGTTGATGCATCATAAGTTTTTTATTTTTGGATTACAAAAAAATACGGGATCATCTTTAGTTTGGACAGGTTCATGGAATTGTACGGTAAAAGGGTCATCGGTTAATAACGAAAACGTTATGATTACGGATGACCCCTCTATATTTATTTTGTACGTCGATCAATTTTATCTATTAAAAAACAAATTATGTTTATAACTAATTGCATATATAATTAATAGGGGGTAATTATATGTAATAATTTATTTTTCAAGTTGGGTTAAAATATTTTCTTTGACTTCTTGGCATTTTTTAAGATCTGTGCGAATCGATATGATATCTTGATCAGAGTATGCATGTTGATATTTTAGGTAAAGAAATATACAATCTCGTGCAGGTTTATTTTGTGATAACCCTGTAATGAATTCTTTTAGTTGATTTTTTTCAAATTCATAGTTTTCTGATGAAATGTCATCACCAGAAAAATCTAAAATTTCTGCTAATTCTTCTTCTGTTGGTTCAATGTTTTTTGCGACAGCTTTTTCAAGCTTTTCAAGGAATAATATAGTTCTGTTGTGTTGTATAATTCCTTTAAAAACTGGTGTTTGATTAAGTAGATTTGTTATTTCTTTATCATATGAGTACATGAAAGATGAAATTGTCATGGTGAACATTAAAAATAATGAATAGATCATAAAATTAAGCCTTATGGTATAGATTTTATATTTCTATAAGAATATATGGATTTTTTTTAAATTACAATTTCATTAAGATTTTAAAGATTTTTTTTTGGATACAATAATTTTTTCTAACGCTTGATCAAGTGGGCTATTAAAGCGGTATTCTTTTTCTTGATAAAAAAATTTAAGCTCTGTTGCATGGAGTGCATGATAATCGATAATTTTTGATGGGCTGCCATAGACGGTGTCTCCAAGCAATGGATGACCGATTGCTTTAAAATGTGTTCGAATTTGATGAGTTCTGCCTGTTTTTGGTTGTACTTGAACTAAGCTAAAATCATCAAAATATTCAAGTGTGGTATAATCTGTCTGAGCAGATCGTGCTGAGCTGTTTTCTGGAATTGCAGTAAAGCTATGCATGATATTTTTTGCAACAGGGTGTCTGCCGATAGGAAAATTGATGGTTCCAAAAGCAGGTGGATGACCGACCACTAAAGCAAAGTAGGTTTTTTCTATTTTTCTATCTTTAAACATTTGTACAAATGTTTGGTAGGCTTTATTGGTTAATGCAATAATCATAATTCCGGATGTGTTGCGATCGAGTCTATGAACGATTCCTGGACGTTCTTTATCCCCAACGTCAATGATGTTGGGAAAGTTTTTTACTAGCCAATCAGTTAATGCAGGTTGAGTGTAGGTTGCTTCTGGTGGGTGAACTACGAGCCCAGCAGGTTTATTGATAATTAAAAAATCTTGTTCTTGTGCAATAATAGTAACACCAAGATCAGTTGACACATCTTTGTGGGTTCTTTGAATTGGTGATGGAATTGAAAGTAAAGTTATGATATCATTTTCTTGGATGATTGAGCTTGGCTTTGCAATTTTTTGGTTAATAAAAACTTGTTCATTTTGTAGTAGTTTTTTGATAGTTGTTCGTGAAAACATAGGTAAATGAACTGCAAGAAAAACATCAATTCGCGTTTTAGCATATTCTAAAGAAACTGTACACGAAAAATGAATATTGTTTTCAGATATCTCTTGATTATTCATAGATTATTTTTTCATACATAATAATTAGTTGGTATGCAGAAGAACACTTATTTATACGCTGTTTTCTTGCATTTATTTTTAATGTATGTCAAGGTTGAACTAAAGTCAAATTGGCAAATAATAATATTTTAATAATTAACCTTTTCTATAGCTGTATTAATAGATGGAGGTCGTATGATTCATACAAAAATTTTAGACACGATAGCACATAATATTCACGAAGTTCTTGACGCAAAAACTGAAAAAAGTCTTGAATTAATTGAGCATTTAAATTTGGCGCACTATGCTGACATTGCTCAGCTTATTAATCATTTACAAGCCCCTTTAGGCGAGCGTCTTTTTATGATGTTAAAGCCTACGCTTAAAGTTTTGGTTTTTTATGAATTGCAACCGCAACTTATGAGAGCTATTTTGGCACGCCTTTCTGTCAGCGATAAATCAAATTTGCTCAAAGAATCGCATGCTGATGCTATGACCGACTTTTTTGATATTTTGACTGATGAAGAGTTGCAAGGGTGTTTAGATGTTTTGCATCAAAAAGATCGACAGCAAGTGTTATCTTTAATGAAATTTGCGCCAGATACAGCTGGTGGAATTATGAATGTCGATGTGATTACCTTAACGCAAGATTTTACCGTTGCAAAAAGTGTAACCTTGCTTCAAAGGCTTCGTCCTCAGCGAGATTTATATCGAAATATTTATGTAACAGATAGTCATAACAAACTGGTTGGTGTCATTAAGTTAGAAGATCTTATTTTAAAAAGTCCAGAAACTCGTTTAAAAAGTATTTTACGACAAGTTCCGTTTACGGCAAACGTCTACCAAGATCAAGAAGAAATTGCTAAAAAAATGGCTCACTATCGAGTGACAACAGCCCCAGTTGTTAATAGTGAAAACTTTTTATTAGGAATTATTACGGGTGAGACGCTTGTTGATGTTTTACAACAAGAGGCGCAAGAAGACGTACAAAAAATGTCTGGATTCCTATCAGATACATCGTATTTAGAGTCTTCTGTTTTTTCTATAGTTATGAAGCGTGGGATGTTTTTAGCTTTTCTATTATTGGCAGAGTCTTTAACAAGTCTTATTATGGATAGTTTTCACGGAACTTTATCTGCTTTTTTATTTTCATTTATCACGATGTTGGTTGCAACAGGCGGAAACACAAGCAGTCAAACTTCTGCAATTGTAATTCAGGGTCTATCTTCTGGCGATATTCATGAGTCAAATACCTATAGTTTTTTGCGTCGAGAGTTTTTGATTGGTTTTGTTTTAGCTTTATTTTTGTCATGTATCGCTTTTGGAAGAATTTATCTTTTACACCAAGATTTTTTAGGAACTTTGGTTGTTAGTATGTCTCTTGGCTTGATTGTATTTATGTCGGTTGTTTTTGGTTCTGTTTTACCAATCGTGCTTAAACGATTTGATATTGATCCTGCTTTTTTTGCAGGACCGTTTCTTGCAACTATAATGGATATTATTGGAATCCTTGTGTATTGCTACATTGCGTATTTAATTTTATATTAAAATTAGAAAATTCTTGACAAATAAGCTCTAGATTCATATTCTATAAATAGTATTTGTATTGAAATACTAATTTTTTTTCTTAAATTTGAAATATATGAGCCGCTAGCTCAGTCGGTAGAGCAACAGCCTTTTAAGCTGTGGGTCGTTGGTTCGATTCCAACGCGGCTCACCAGTTTTTTTATTCTATAAAATTTCTGGATATATTAGTCTATTTATATTAATATACTAATGCTTATTTTAGATAAAAAATAACGTATTAGATACTTATGTATCTATGTTCTTTAAAATTATACGTCCCCATCGTCTAGCCCGGTCTAGGACACCGCCCTTTCACGG
>JACCDX010542773.1_pt1 | contig 14913 bp, 9 predicted proteins | sample 7449681 | NCBI WGS metagenome assembly JACCDX01 (sample SAMN15323450, study PRJNA562643) | freshwater metagenome | isolation source: river surface water | place: USA:Blue River Watershed | collected 2017-08-18
CGACGCGAGGCTTCGTCACTGATGACTTGCTGAGCTGAGATTTGGTCTTTTTCCTGTCTGGTAATGATGTCGAGCAACTCGTTGACGTTGATTGCCAAGGCACCAAGTTCATCGCGTCTTTGGATATAATCGATGCGCGCGAGGCGGTTGCCCTGTCCAAACTCACTCATGACTTCGATGATGTCTTTAATTTTTGTAACGATTGCACGCCCGGCATTCAGGTAGGTAATCGAGATGATCAGCATGATCAGACCGAGCATGGTACTGACGATCGCTAAAAGCAACCATGCAGTGTCTGTGTAGGGCGCCAGAGGAAATCCCACCGCGAGAGCGGCGATCATTTTTTCTTCACCATTCGTGATTGGAGAGACCGCAAGTCCAAAAATGACGCCACCCATTTTTTGCGTGCCGTACTTGTTTGGATTAGTCACTGAGTAGTCCACTGGACTTAAATCCGGAGCGAGTGTCGCGGCGTCCGATCCCAACGTTTTCAGTCGGCTATTCACAATGCTTTGATCGTCGACAAATATCCCGACAAATCCTTCTGCCTGGTCAGGTAATTTGCCGGCAGGATAGATAATTTCCCGCATGTGCTCGATCAGCACAGTATTTTGATTAATGAACAGTCCCCCCATTAACACGGCGTCTTGCTCTGTCACGGAGAGAGGGAAATGCGCGGCAGCATTCAATAGTGTGATTTTGACTGTCGAGTCTTTGTTAAGCGTGATCAGTTGTTTGGCGCGAGCTGGCGATAATGCGAAAAGTTGTCCAAGCGTGAATTGTTCGAAACCTGAACTTGCAACACCGATTTGTGCTTGCTTAATGACATATGAGTCAGGCACGCGTTCGTGGTCGGACACTGCGCTGCTGGAGCCCAGGACTGTTCCATTCCGATCAACAATGAGTAAAAAGTCGAATCCACTGCCTCTTAGCGTCGCGGAGAGTGCCTGATCGATTTCATGTCGCGCGGTTTTTTCCTGAACGAGTTTGGTCACGCGTTCAGACTGAACCAGGTCTGTGATCCGGGATTGAAGTTCTTTTTGTACGACACGCAAATAGTTTTGCGCGCCTGACAAGTTGCTGTTGAGTTGCCCCTGAACGAGTTCGCTGAGCTGCGCACTACCGGAAATGCCGAGAGACAGTAAAACGATTGGAAACGCGAGCAGCAAAGGCATCAGTCCGAGCCACAACAGCCTGAAGCGCAAGGAGTGGGTCCAGGAGTGAGACAGGCGACGAAAGAGGGATTCGCGACCTTGTGAGCCTTTGCGCCCTGTTTTATGGATGATGAATCGCACGGAATTGATAATTCATTGACGCGTTCAGAATGCCCTGCATTTTGGTATTTATTATCACAGGGCTTATTATCCTACAATAATCTTAATATTGCCTTGTTGGCTTCTAAAAGTGAATGATGGAAATGAACCCGATTGCTCGCAGACTGTTCGCCCTGATTTTGGTTTTATTTCTTGCTGGTTGTGGCAAACAGGAGCCGATATTGGTTGGTTTTATCGGAGGATTGACTGGACCCAATTCTGATAACGGACAGGCAGGCCTCAATGGCGTGACCTTAGCGGTCGAGGAATTCAACCGCGAGGGGGGTGTGAAAGGTCGCTTGGTCGAGCTAATCGCCAAAGATGACGGCCAGAGCAAGTCTAAAGCTGAGGCCTCCACCCAAGAACTCGTCGATGCGAAGGTTCAGGCGATTATCGGACCCTTTACGAGTGGAATGGCGGAAGTTATCGTTCCGATCGCAGGAAAAGCCGGCGTGTTCGAGGTCAGTCCGACGATTACCTCGATGGATTTTTATGGAAAGGATGACAATCTTTTCCGGATTAATCGCACAACCAGAGATAACGCGATTGATTATGCGAAGTTTCTGGCAGGCCAAGGAATCAAGCAAATTTCGGTCGCATATGACCTGAGAAACAAAAATTTCACAGAATCCTGGCTGGCAGAATTTAAAAACGCAATGATCGCCCAAGGCGGGCAAGTTGTCGCCGAGGTTTCATATGAGTCAGGTAGCAATACGCCATTTGATAATGTGATGGAAAAGATGCTGATCGCCAAGCCACAGGGATTGTTGTTCATCTCTGGCGCGCTGGATGTGGCGCGTCTGGCTCAACAGGCGCGTCGTCAAGCTCCCGAGTTACCCATCATCGCATCTGAATGGGCTGCGACAGAACAATTGATCGATCTGGGTGGCAAGGTCGTCGAGGGTTTGATCATCGTACAAAACTACGATCGTGATGACACATCCAATCGCTTCAAACAGTTCAGCGAGGCATATTTCAAACGCTTCCAGCGCTATCCCGGCTACAGCTCGGTATCCGCTTACGATGCGGCAACAGTTGTCTTGCAGGCGCTGAAAAACCAAAAGAAAGGCGAAACTGTGAAAGAGGCTGCTTTGCGCAGCGGACCATATCCAGGTTTACAGCAAACGATTGTGTTTGATAAGAACGGCGATACACCAAGAAAAATATTTTTTACGAAAATCACTGACGGTCAGTATAAAAAAATTGAGTGATTTCGGTTCATAGCGATATCGCCCTAAACGTCAAGTTCATCCTGGGCGCAACGGGACGTTTTGTTTTCACCAGGCTATGCTGCCAAAACTGTTGAGTGGGTGCGTGCATCAGCAGCACACTGCCGTTTTCCAACATCAACGAGACATTTGTTTTGTCTCTTTTGTGTTTGAAAGAGAACTTCCGTTCTCCGCCCAGGCTCAAGGAAGCGATGGGGGCCGACTGATCGAGTTCGGGCTCATCATCACTATGCCAGCCCATCCCTTCGTCGCCATCGTGATACAGATTCAGCAAACAGGAATTGAATTTCCATTGCGAGATTTTTTCGAGCTGATTTTTGATGTGTAACAGTTCAGGGGTCCAGGGTTGTGGTTCTTTTTTCACACCTGAATATTTGTAGGAGCAGCCTGCGTCCCCGACCCACGCAACTTTTCTTTTAGTGGTGACAAGTTTTCCAAACATATAGATTTGATCGACGCGCCAATCCAGGGAGTCAATCAATGCGGAAAACAGCTCAGCGCAGCGGTCAGATTCAAAAATCGAGGGAAAGTAATCGACGCGCCCATCAGTGTCCAGGACCTTGATCTGTGCATTTGAGGGGACTGTTTCAAATAACTGTGTTTGCATACTGATTTTCTAGGCTTATGATGTAAAAGTATCGGGTATTCAAGGGTCGTCCAACCAGAGGTATTGAATGTCTTCTTTTCAATTATCGAATTTCTGGGGGCGCACGTTCCTCGGTATTTTGTTTGCCGTGTTTTGCGCAAGCAGCGTTTTTGCTGATGATGGTGCCTCTCCAAAAGAAAACGGCAAAAAAATCACCAAATTAAGGCTTCAACTCCACAGAGATCATCAGGCGCAGTTTGCCGGATTTTACGTGGCACAGTCCAGAAATTACTTTGCGGAAGACGGTCTCGAAGTTGAAATCATTCCTGGAGGCCCCGGCATCAACCCTATTACAGAGATTCAAGAGGGCAGGGCCGATATCGCAGTGACTTGGTTGAGCAATGCATGGCGACATTCCAAGCCAGCACAGTCCGTGACGAATATTGCCCAAATCTTTATCAATAGCTCCTTATTGATTATCTGCCGCTCGAGTGCGGGGATTTATGCGCCGAGGGATGTGATCGGCAAGAAAGTCGGTGTTTGGAATCTGGGCGATGAGTTGGTGGTCGAAGAGTGGATGCGCCGCATTAAGGTGCCAAAAGATCAAGTGGAATTTATCGAGCAACGCCCCGGAGGAATGGATCTGATCGAGGGCAAGGTGGCCTGCTCGACCGCGATGGACTACAACGAATATTGGCAAATCATTAATGCAGGAATTGATCCTTCGGATCTTATCGTCATCGCGGATAAAACGACTGTCCCGCATGTTGAAGATGGGTTGTACGTTTTGACAGACCGCCTGGGATCAGAACCATTTCGCGATGCCCTGGTCCGTTTCCTGCATGCGACGCGGAAAGGTTGGGATCAGGCGAACTTTTCTCCCACGTTGGCGATCGAAACCGTCACCAGAATCAAACCCGGGCTCAATCGTGAGCATCAGCGACACATGCTGGAAAATGTGTTGAATGATATTCACTTCAATAAGGAGCTGTTCGGGTTTTTCAATCTGAGCGATTACAACGATGCGGTGACAAAAACTCTTAAAAATGGTCAGACAAGCCTCGAGTCTTCAACTCTATGGACGCACAAAATATGGAATAGTTTGCGGGAGTTGGATGGAGTCATGCCTCCAATCACTGCAGCTACAAAACATTATGTTTCCACCGTTTTCCATTCCAGATATTTTGGGCTGTTCTTCATGATTGGCATATTGACTTTCGCATTGTCAGGCGTGCTCGAGGCCATCAATCGAGGATATGACCTGTGGGGCAGACTGGTGCTAGCCTTTATTTCGGGTCTGGGAGGCGGAGCGATGCGAGATATCTTAATTGGCGGGGATCGCTATCCGTTGGCCTTTACAAAGAACATCACGCTACTAAGTGGCATTCTGCTGATTGTTTTGATTTCAGTCATTGTGACAATATTCAAGCGCGATTTGCACCATAGCAAGACCTTCAAGAAGGTCAAACTATTCGCTGATATTGTCGGTTTTGCGGTGCTGGCTACTGCTGGCGCCATGATTGCGATCATATCGAATCTTCATTGGCTCTGGGCACCGATTTGTGCTGCGCTGTCTTGTGCGGGAGGGGGGATGTTGCGAGATATTGTGCTCAACAACGAACCAGCGACATTCAAAGGCGTGATTTATGAGGAAATCGCGGTGATTGGTGCAGTTATTTTTGTATTTGGATTAATGATTTTTGCTAATCCTCTGGAGCATAGCGCCGTCCCTGTTTATTGGAGCATTGCCGCGTCACTTGGCCTCATCATCGTATTGCGCATACTCATCGCTCGCTACAACATCAAATATCCCAAAATATTGATGTGATTTAACGCGAGATCGATTCATCATCAAATCGGGGTGCCCGCTCTTTTAAAGAGCTGCAGATGAAAAGGTAAGCTGTCATTGAAATCAGTAGCTGAAAGGGGAGCAATGCAACAAGCATGATGAATCCCGTGGCCATGAAACTGCCGTAGGACTCATCCGTGGGCGCCGATAAAAGAAAGCCAATCATCGTCAGTGCGGATAGCAGCGGTCCACTCGAAGTCAACAAAATCGTCCAACGCCAGAAATAGGGTGGTGAATAAGGGCGCGTGGTAGTCACTGGAAGCCAGCTGAACCATGCGACAAAGCCCAAGAAGGCAACGATATAAATGGCGCTATCCAAAATGTCGGAAATTCTTAGTAAATGGAGGGATTAATCGGCTTTGAAACATGTCATAAATACAGGATGAGTGTAGCTGAGGCGATGTCAGGAATGAGAAGACCCCCTATGAGTTATGGGCACTCCAGCCTATCAGTTCTGGTAGGTTTAGACAGCCCCTTTTAGTTAGTGGGAGTCATTGTCCGGCGTGAAGTGGCGCGGGTAGACTCGACGATAGCTAACTGTCGGCTAGTCGGCGGATCATGTGGGGCTGAATTGAGTGCAAATCAAAGTATTAAAAAAAGATCAATTGGTATGCCCTACTACGTTGGCGCAACATTTATTGTTGTGCTGATTACCTTGTTTGCGGGTTTGATCCTCTGGCAAGAAGCCAAACAGAGGCAACAGCAATCACAGATGATGATGCAAAACGCGACGACTCTGTTGTCACATCACATCGAAGGTATTTTTAATGAAGCCGACACGCTTCTTCAGGCTGTCTCATTTCACTACCGAGATCAGCTTTTAATGGAAAAATTTAATCCCAAACGGTTTAATGATTATTTACAGCTGGCTTTATCTTGGGCCCCTGAGTTCAGCAACCTTGGTTTTCTTGATGCCAAAGGGATTTATCGTTTCGGGATTGATCAGGCGCAACCGATTGATTTGTCTGAGCGCGAATATTTCACTCTTCTACGAGACAAGCCGTCTGGATCCGCTGCGAATGGAATGATTTTTTCAGGACCAATTTTTACGAAATTGAGCCAAAGATGGGCGCTGGTATTGGCGCGAAGAGTAGATCATCCTGATGGCAGTTTTGCCGGTGTGCTGTTTGTCCGCTGGGATATCGATCGCTTAACTACCCTGTTGGAGTCCATCCATATCGGGCAGAAGGGAACGATTGAGTTGCGAACGAGCGATATGGTTCAGGTAAGTCGTTACCCTTCCATCGATCATCCTGAGCTAGGACCCGGTAACAAAAGAGTCCCGGCGCATCTGAGTCGCATGCTGCAGATATCCCCCGAGGGTGGCTCTTATCGGGCAATCTCTGCCCTGGATCAAATTGAAAGGCACTACACCTACCTTAAGGTTGGCGAATATCCTTTTTTGATTTCTGCAGGCTTACAAGCTGGGTATAGCTTTGAAAACTGGAGTGTCAATACAAAACTCGTATTACTTTTGAGCGCATTGATGATATTGCTGACGGTGGCTGGAGCCAGACGCATGTACCGGCAGTCGCTGAGGCGGATTCAACAACAGCTTAATAGCTATGCCGTGCGCATTTTGACGGCTTCGCCGGTTGCGATGATGATGCTGGATTCAAATGGTCAGATTACCCATGCCAATCCCGCGGCAAAAAGATTGTTTGGCTACCCCGGCGACTTGCTGATAGGTACTGCTGTGGTTGCGCTTCATCCTGCGAGCAGTCAACTGAGTCAGGCCCAGAGACTCAAGCAGATCGATCAAGCTAGCGAGTTGATTACCGAGGCTGAATATGTCAGGCTCGACGGCTCCCCGTTTAGTGCTTTGCAGTCACTGGCGGCACTACCTGATATGGATGGAAACGTTAATCATTACATTGAAACAGTCGTTGATATTACCGATCTCAAGCTGGCGCAGGAACGTTTGAAAAAACAGGCTGAAACAGACAAGTTAACCGGGTTGCTGAACCGGCACTCTGGTGATCATGTCCTCACAGAGGCTGCCAGAATTGCTGAAAACACCGGCACGGCATTTTCGGTCATTATGTGTGACATTGATCACTTCAAGCGGGTGAACGACGTTTACGGTCATCCCGAAGGTGACCGAGTTTTGGTTAACGTGGCAAACATACTCAGGGATGCGGTGCGCGCCGGCGATCGCTGTATTCGCTGGGGAGGGGAGGAATTTCTGATTGTGTTGCCAGGATGTCCCTTGCCTGTCGCAACCAGTTTGGCGAAAGGGTTGTGCCTGCTGATTGCAGAATCAGACAATGAAAAAGTCGGTCCGGTCACGATGTCCTTTGGTGTAGCCCAATGGGTTCAACATGAATCCGTCAACGAACTCATCGAGCGCGTTGATCGCGCTTTGTATGAAGCCAAAAACTCAGGTCGTAATCGAGTCGTCATATCCGCATGTTGAGATATGTTGGCACCGCCCAGAATGGGAAAGCCATGCATTGACAAGAGTAGGTGATTCTGTTGTCATGCAGCAAATTATTTAAAAGTACATCGTTTGTAGTACCTAAATACCACTATTAACGATGTGGGTACTTATCTTCTAAGGATGTCCGAATGACCACCGAATCCGCGCCAAAAATCCTCGATTTACCAATTGGAATTTCCGCAACAGGCTTGCGTCAGGAATTCGACAGTATCGGTCAGGTTCAAGTGCCTGCCGATCATTATTGGGGCGCACAAACGCAACGTAGCTTGATCCACTTCAACATTGGCCATGACAAAATGCCCAAGGAGGTTTATCACGCTTATGGTTACGTCAAGAAAGCTGCGGCGATCGTGAATACCCAAGCTGGCCGCTTACCTGCTTGGAAGGGTCAGTTGATCCAAAAGGTCGCTGACGAGGTCATTACAGGCAAGCTTGATGCAGAGTTTCCGTTGTATGTCTGGCAAACCGGATCGGGTACGCAGTCCAACATGAACGTCAATGAGGTGATCTCCAACCGTTGTATTCAGCTGGTTGGCGGTACTCTGGGGTCTCAGGAGCCCGTGCACCCGAATGATCACGTGAATATGGGCCAGTCGAGTAACGATACATTTCCGACCGCGATGCATATCGCCGCCTACAAAATGGCGACGGAAAAAACCATTCCCGCGCTGAAGCGTTTGCGTGATGCGCTGGATGCGAAATCAAAGCAGTGGGCCAATATCGTCAAGATCGGACGTACGCACCTTGAAGATGCGACTCCTTTGACGGTCGGTCAAGAGTGGTCTGGTTATGTCGGTGCCTTGAACGATGCGATCGCGGACGTCGAGTATGCGACACAGGGATTGTTACAAGTCGCGATGGGTGGCACAGCAGTCGGAACTGGTTTGAATTCGCCCGTTGGCTTCGGTGATGCCGTCGCCGCAGAGTTGTCCAAGCTGACAGGTTTTGCCATTAAAACCGCTGACAACAAGTTCACTGCTCAGGGAACCTTGGATCGCATGGTGCGGGCGCACGCCGCTCTCAAGGCTGCCGCTGTGTCCTTATTTAAGATCGCCAACGATATGCGTTGGCTAGGCTCAGGTCCACGCACCGGTCTGATGGAAATGACTTTCCCATCCAACGAGCCTGGTTCTTCTATCATGCCCGGCAAGGTGAATCCTACGCAAGCTGAAGCCATGCTCATGGTCTGTATTCAGATCATGGGTTCGGACGTTGCTGTGCAGATGGGCGGTGCCGAGGGCAATTTTGAGCTCAATGCTTTCCGTCCGATCATTATCAGCAACTACTTGCACTCAGCTTTGATCATGGCCGATATGTCGGATCATTTCCGTGAGTACATGATTGAGGGCGCGGTGGTCAACGAGGCGCAGCTCAAAAATAACATCGACAACTCAGTCATGATGGTGACAGCGTTGTCGCCTGTGATTGGATACGATAAGGCCTCGTCGGTTGCGCACTACGCGATTGATCACAACACTACACTCAAGGCTGCGGCACTTGCCTGCGGTGTTGACGAGGCGTTGTACGACCGCGTTGTCGTGCCGATCAATATGACAAAACCTGGTTCTGCTGACATTCCCGCTAAGAAGGCCTGATCTTGGACTCGAATACTCAGACTAACCTCACAGGACGCCAAGCACTGCAACAACAAGTCGGCAGTCGTTTTTATGCTGATTGGAAAAGCAATGATCATCGTGCCAGGAGACTGGTGTCCGAGTTTATCGGAACATCCGGCCTGACCTTTGTTTTATCAGGTGGTGCGGCGATTCTCGCAGGATATGGAGGGGGTGATTTAGCCCCTTACCAGTATGCATTTATCTTGTCTGCGATCGCCGCCCTTTGGTTGACTGCTGCTGTGTATTTTCTGGGTGATATCTCTTCGCATTTCAATCCTGCGATGACGCTTGGTTTTGCGTTGCGAGGCGATATGGGTTTCCCCATGGCGCTTTGTTACATGGTGGTGCAGTTCATCGCTGCGGCAGCGGGCTCTGTGACTGCCGCCGCGCTCTTTGGCACGGGGGGCAATCTCGCTGCGACTGTTCCCCAGCCGGATATGCATTACCAGGCGGTGATCCTCGAGGCGATTTTGACCTTTGGTATGGTTTTGTTAATCCTCGGGATGACGGATGGCCCCAAGCTTCTCGGGGGTTCAGTGCCACTGGCCGTTGGTGCATACGTGATGGCAATGGGGACGATGGGTGGCCCATTTGATGGTGCTGCGTTCAATCCGGCAAGAGCGTTTGGTCCTGATTTCGCGAGGGGAGATTTTTCAACATACTGGATCTATCCCTGCGGGTCACTGATTGGAGTGATCGTAGCGGTTGGCATCGCCAGATTTCTGCGCGGTCCCGCTAAAGCGCAGGAGGCAAATGCCGCGATGGGAAATCCGCTTGATCGTTGAAATAAAAATTAAATTGTTTTGTATGTTTAAAAATGTCTCGATTAAAAGTCGGGACATTTTTATTTGGGTGCCAAATCACTCTCGGCAATGATCCGCGCCCAGTTTTTTGAATAAGTCCTTTCGCGTTCAGAGAGAGTTTGACTGGGCATATAGTCAACAGTCAGCCCCAAACCGACAAGCCGTTGCTGCACATCGGGTATTTCCAAGACTTTTTTCAACGCATCGCTGTAGCGTTCCAGGGTCGCTTTCGGTGTGCCTTTGGGCGCGAAAATCCCGTAAAAGGGCAGATCCTCAAAGCCTTTGATGCCAAGTTCATCGAAGGTGGGAGTATCAGGGAGTGCGGCTTGCCGCTGAGTTCCCATGACGGCGACCATGCGAAGTTTTCCTGCTTTTTGAAACTCAATGAAGTCTGGCACCGATGCTACGCCTGCGGGTATTTGCTTGCCCAACATGTCGGCGATCATGGGGGCGCTTCCCTTGTAGGGGACAGCGATCAGGTCGAGTTTGTATCGCGCAGCGAGAACTTTCACAAGAAACTCGGGTACTGATTGTGGCGCGGGCACGCCGATCGCGGCTTTGCCTTGCTGCGCTGAACGAACGGACTGAATGAATTGGTCAAGAGTCGTTTCTTTTAAATCACCAGACAAAGCGATTCCGTTGGCAAAGCTGGCAAAACCTGCGACGGGGAGAAAATCCGTTTGAGGGTCGTAACCAGCTTTTTTGTTAATCAGCGGCAGGATTGAAATCGTATGGTCGTGTGAAAGAAAGAGGACTGAACCATCGGCTGGTGCTGTTTTCAGCGCCTGTGCCGCAATCTGTCCACCTGCGCCAGCGCGGTTTTCGATAATGACCGGGTTGCCAAGATTTTTGCTCAGCTGCTCGCCAATCACCCGCGCGATAGCGTCTGTGCCACCACCGGCTGGAAAGCCCACCATCAGTTTGATGGGGGCATTCTGCGCAAAACTCGAGGCACTGATTAGTGCGGATGCCAAAAATAAAGAAGCCTTCCGTACTTTATACCCTTTGATTTTGAACATGACACACTCACTTAGACCGAGACGACGGTGTTAAACCGAGATGACGGCGTCCAGCGCAACGACCCCCGATTTTTGAACCAGAAGCGGATTGATATCGATGCTTTGTATCTCTGGATATTTGCATGCCGTTTCACTGATTTTACAGAGAACATCGACTAATGCATCGCAATCAAGAGGTTCGCTACCCCGCCATCCCTTCAGTAAAGCCGCACCTTTAACTGAATCAATCAGTTGGTGGGCAGATGCTTTGTCAAGCGGCGCGCTTGCCATGGCAACGTCTTTAAAGAGCTCCACCATGATTCCGCCAAGTCCGAACATGATCATTGGTCCGAAGACAGGATCGCGATGCATGCCAACGAGTGTTTCGACACCCTTGTTGACCATCCTGGAAATCAGCACACCCTCGAGTCGAGCGTCTGGTTTTGCCGTTTTTGCACGCTGTATAAGGGTTTCGAAGCCTTTCTCAACCTCTGTGCTGTTGGAAAGTCCAAGTAACACGCCACCAATCTCTGTTTTATGCTGAATATCCGGAGAGAGAATTTTCGCGACGATCGGGTAACCAAATTCGTTGGCAGCCTGGACGGCTTCTTTTGCCGTGAGACAGACACGCTCTTCAATGACAGGAATCCCTTCTTGTCGAAGCAATTGTTTGGCTTTTGACTCGTCACTTGGATGAATAGCCAACTTAGACTTTTGGTTTGAGATGCTGAATGTTGGCATGCGTTCACGACGCTGGCGAATTTGACATGCGGCACTAATCGCGGCGATGGCTCTCGTCGGATCCTCGTAAACGGGGATGCCTGCTCCCTCAAGCTCCGCTCTGACTCCGGCTTCGCTAGGCATGATGACGACGACTAATCGGTCCTTGTATGCAGCCTTGAGCTTGAGCAATGCGTCGAGAGTATCCCGGAAAACAAGTGGCGCCAGTCCGTTGTTTGCGAGATAGAAAACTAAAGCATCGTCAGTCGTATGTTGCAAAATGCACTGTCCGACATCGACAACGAGTTGTGGATTTGTGGCGACTTGAGCCGTTGTATCGTAGGGATTTCGACCTGCGCCGTACGGAAGCACCACAGCAAGTTGATCGATGAGCGCTTGTGAGAATGGTTTAATTTCCAATCCCATTCTTGCGCCATCATCCGCCATCAGAATGCCGATCCCGCCAGATACAGTGACAAGCGATAGCTTGTTATTGGCTGGCATGCGGCCATTGACCAGTAAATAAGCAATGTCGACCATTTCCTCGATGGAGCGGGCACGCCAAGCCCCTGTTTCACGCAAAATGGTGTCGTATACACGATCATCTCCAGCAAGTGAGCCAGTGTGGGTGGCGGCTGCCGCGGCACCCGCTTCCGAAGTGCCCACTTTCATCATGATGACCGCTTTGCCCGCAGAGGATGCTTTGTTAATAGCAGCGCGTAATTGGTCTCCGTTACGGCAGCTTTCCATCGAAGCGCAAATCACCTCTGTTTCGGGATCCTGAGCCAGGAAATCGATGCAATGGGCGACATCCACATCGGCTTCGTTGCCGGTCGCGAGCGTACGGCTCATACCGACTCCTCTCAGATCGGCCATGACATACGTACACGATCCAAAAGCGCCACTCTGCGTGATAAATGCGACTTTACCGGGCTTAGGCGCTGCACCTCTTGCAAAGGAGGTTGAAAACGTCGCGAATAATCCGTTCGATGGACTGAGCGCTCCGAGCGAGTTTGGACCCACCATCCGCATGCCAGCCTGTCGTGCGATTTCGACCAGATGATCCTGGGCGGCTTTGCCCTCAGGACCCATCTCACCAAAACCCGAGCTCAGTACTTGGACAACTTTGACGCCCTTTTTGGCGCAGTCGCGAAGAGATTCCTCGACCCGCGTGGAGGGAACAATAATGACAGCTTGATCGACGGGTCCGGGAATCGCTGATACCGAGGGGTAGGCGGTGAGTCCCTGAATTTCGGGTGAAGATGGATTGACAGGGTAGAGCTTTCCCTTGAAACCATAAGTTTTCATGTAATGAATGGCGCGACCACTTAATTTTTTGGGATCGCTTGAAGCTCCGACAATCGCGAGAGACTGAGGATTAAAAAGTGCGTCTAAATCGTGCATGCTGTTAGTCTGCCTTTGCTATTTCTTGATGTGCGCGCTCTGCGTGAAACTGACCATCACCGAATTCAAGGTTAGTCATCAAAATTCGTTTGTTGAGTCGAGTCGCCCAGAGCTCCTCTGTCATTCCCATCCCTCCATGCACTTGAATGACAGTATGGGCGAGTTTGGGGCCCACTTGGGAAAGATAGAGTTTGAGAAGAGAGAGATCGCGGTTTGGAGCCTCCCCTGTATCATTGACTTTACGAGTGAATGCGCTGACAAACGCACGAATACTTTCGTATTTAGCGTAAACATCCGCAATGTAATGACGCAGTACTTGGAAGGTTGAAAGTGTGACACCAAATTGCTGTCGTTCACTTAAGTAACGAATGGTTTGCTCTAACGCGCAAGCCATGCTTGAGACGGCCTCAACACAGGCAAAGAGCGCACCATAATTGAACATGCGGTCATAGGCTTTTGAAAAATCAGGACCAGCTGCGATGCACCACTGATTTTTAAGCGGTTGAGCATCAAATGAGAGTGAAATACTATCGCGCGAATCAATGCGAATTTCATGACTGACTGTCAGATTGATGTCGTCTCGAGGGATGAGCCAAAGCGAGGGCGTACCCTCATGATTTAGACAGCACAGCAGAAAATGAGAGGCATCTGGAATGCACTCAACCCCAGCCACTTTTCCACTCAGTATTTGTAAATTTCCCTGTTGAGTGATGTTCAATGTCATTTCATGTGACATTTGTTTTAAAAATGGATCGAGCGGCTGATAAATCAGCTGAATATGAATCGATCCATCTGCCATTGAAGATAAAAGCGATGATTTGTCTTTTATATTGAGTGGCTCCAGCAAAATGGCGGGTAGACCCATGCCGGTGCCCAAAGGCAAGGGTAGTGCGTGTGTCGCAGTGCCTTCAAGTAAGGCACAGAAATCAAGCAAAGTACCACCAAGTCCTCCAGCGTTTTCGGGAATGAGGCACGCTGACCAGCCCAATTCAATGCATTCTTTCCATTTTTTTTCACGAAATTGTCTTTTTTGGTCGCTGGTGTGAAGACTACTGATTTCGTGTTCGGCATCTTTCGCAAAGCGAGACGCGGATTCCTGAAACTCGGAACCGAATATGGGTGTCGCAGTAAACGTCATAAGAGTCAGTGTCCAAAAATTTCACGGGCAATCATATTTTTCTGAACTTCGTTGCTGCCACCATAGATCGTGCGCACTCTTGAATAAAAATAATTCTGTAGCCAGAGTGCGGCTTGCGCGTTCCCGTCGAATTGTGTGTGCTCATCTATAGGCATGCTGGTTGCATACTCAGGTCCCATAACTTCCATTCCGATTTCGGTGATGGTTTGAAACAAGCCAGAGCTATTGATTTTGAGCACCGAGGGTTGAAGTCGGATCGGTTGTTTATTCATGACGGCATCGATCGCTTCAAGTCCGAGCTCCTGGATAGCCCTGAGTTCGGCTTCAACCGCAAGAAGACGGTATTCGATATTTTGTCTGCGATGCTGATGCACTGGGGTAGATAAGCGATCTTTGATGAGTGTGCGAGTCCTTTTGAGGTATTGAAAGAGCGGCGCAGTATTGGCAGAGTTCAGTCGCTCGCGTGCCAGTAGGAATTTCCCATATTTCCAACCATCACCGATTTCGCCAATACAGTCGGCAAGTGGCACCTCAACATTATCCAGAAACACTTCATTGACATGATGCCAGCCATCAATCGTTCGGATGGGTCTGACAGTAATGCCTTTGGTGCGAACGGGAATAATGAGCAGACTAATACCTTCTTGTTTTCTGGACTCAACCGATGTTCGTACAAGCGTATACATCAGGTCGGACTCTTGTGCATGCGAGGTCCATGTTTTTTGTCCATTTACGATAAACACATCACCTTCGATGCGCGCATGAGTTTTAAGAGAGGCAAGATCGGAGCCGGAATTAGGCTCTGAGTAGCCTTGAC
>JACCDX011244460.1_pt1 | contig 14905 bp, 13 predicted proteins | sample 7449681 | NCBI WGS metagenome assembly JACCDX01 (sample SAMN15323450, study PRJNA562643) | freshwater metagenome | isolation source: river surface water | place: USA:Blue River Watershed | collected 2017-08-18
ACTAACAGCACCTTCTATCCTGTGTTTGTTAATGCCACAGGCACTAATGTGACCCCCACAGTGAGCACCACCAAGCTTTACTTTAACCCCAGCACAGGTGAAATTAGTGCCACTGACTTCAACAGCTTGAGTGATATCACATACAAGACAGACCTAAATTCTCAGCTGGATGGATTGCAATTGTTGGATCGCATCCAACCTTATGCATTCACCTGGAAGGATTCAGGTCAAAAGAGTTATGGTGTGATGGCTCAAGAACTGGAACAAGTGCTGCCTGAATTGGTCAAGACCAATCCATCAGGTGCCAAGACTGTGAGCTACCTGCCATTGATTGCCATCCTGATTGATGCCATCAAACAGCTGGCTAACAGATGAGGATGTTATAAATATGATCAAGCTGAGTACTCTGCAGGAGCGCGACGATGGCTATTAAAATTCAAGGTGTCACCGTTATTAGTGACACACAGGACATGACCATAACTGGTTATGCTAACTTTTCAGGCACAGGTGCCCTCAAGGTGCCTGTGGGCACAGACGGTGAACGTCCCACTGCGGCCACAGGTCAGATCAGATTCAACAGCACCAGCAACACATTTGAAGGCTATAATGGCACAGCCTGGGGTGGCTTTGGTGGCGGAGCAGATGAAACTGCCAGAACACTGGCCACTCTGGCACTGGATAGTGCATTTCTTTACAGCACCACAAATGTGGGCAATGGCACTAGCACCAGCTACACATTCACACACAATCTGAACAGAGCCACTGTGCAGGTGGTTGTGAAAGAAAACAGCACAGGTTATTTGGTGTATCCAGACATAGATGTGGTCAGTGCCAATGCAGTGGTATTGGAATTTGCAAGCGCACCCACCACCAATCAATATGCAGTCACAGTGGTGGGGATAGCATAACGTGACAGACACCTGGATCATAGGTCCCAAATGGCAGAACAATGTGATTTCTGCTAGCCATGGCACACTACCAGCTGGTGACAATTCCAGTGTGGGCACTGATTTAAGTGCATGGTTGGGATTAAGAGATTTAATTAAAAAGAGCACTGATGGTGGCAGCTTCAGCACATTCAACATTGCCAGCACTTTTTCAAGTCCAGGCTCTGGATTTTCCGGAGGTGTTTTGGACACAAAGGGGAATGTTTGTTTGATACCGGCATCATCGTCTTTTTTCACATATTTCAATATGTATTCACTAGTCTCTACTAGTGCAGTGCTTGTTTATGCAACCTCAAATGCATATGCAGGCGGAGTGCTGGCACCCAATGGAGAAATTCACTTTGTGCCAAATAATGCAATTGTGGGTCAAAAATTTGTGGGAGGTTTCTCGCTCTCCACATATAGCTTGGTTTATACCACTACCAGTGCCTACACTGGCGGAGTGATATCTCCCAATGGGGAAATTCATTTTGTGCCCAACAGTGCAGTAGTGGGACAAAAGATATCTACCACAGGTACAGTGAGCACCTACAGCTTGATATATACTGCTGCCAATGCATATGCAGGCGGGGTGCTGGCACCCAACGGAGATATTCACTTTGTGCCCAACAGTGCAGCAGTGGGGCAAAAAATCTCCGCCAGCGGCACAGTGAGCACCTACAGTTTGCTCTATACCACCACTAATGCATATCAAGGTGGTGTGATAGCACCCAATGGTGACATTCATTTTGTGCCTTTTGGAGCCAACAGAGGTCAAAAGATCGACATTAACGGTGTGGTGAGCACCTACAGTTTGGTGTACACCACTTCAAGTGGCTACAGTGGCGGAGTGCTATCTCCCAATGGCGATATTCATTTTGTGCCCTTTAGTGCCGACAGAGGGCAAAAGATCAACATCAACGGTACCGTGAGCACCTACACGCTGGCATTCACCACCACAAGTGCCTACAGCGGTGGTGTGCTGGCTGCCAATGGATCAATATATTTTGTACCAAACAGTACCACTAGGATACAGCGAATTGACACAATGTCAGCTGTGCCGTTCCCTCCTGGCCTATGTCAAAGTGCATGGTTGAACAAATACTGACATGACAAATTCATTTAACATAAGTCCCTCCTGGACTAGCGAAGTTAAGCAGACAGCCTGGGGCACATTATCCACAGCTGACAACAGTAGTATTGGTAGCAATCTAACTGCCTGGCAGGGTTTCCAAAGGTTGATTCGTAAAAGTGTCACCAGCAACAAGGCATTCACAACAAATGTGGCCACCACATACAATTTATTACATGTTAATCCTCTGGGCGCTTACTTTGGTGGTGTTTTATCTCTCAGTGGTGAAGTTCACTTTGTGCCTTTTCGTGCAGATAGAGGTCAAAAACTATCCAACACTGGTACTGTGGTCACATACAGTCTGGTTTATAGCACCGCATCTGCTTACCATGGTGCAGTGCTTGCTCCAAATGGGGACATTCACTTTACACCTTACTCTGCAGCAGTGGGCCAAAAAGTAAGTGCCAATGGTATTGTGAGTACCTATTCATTAACATATACCACCAGTCAAGCATATGTGGGAGCCGTGTTAGCACCTAATGGTGACATACACTTTGTGCCTTTTGATGCTAATAGAGGACAAAAGGTTGCAGCTAATGGCACAGTGAGCACATACAGTCTGTTAGTAACTGCCTCTAACGCATATGCAGGCGGTGTTCTAGCACCTGACGGTAGCATACACTTTGTGCCATCAAGAGCATCCAGGGGACAAAGAATTCTCACTGATGGCACAGTGGCCACATACAGTTTGATATACACATCCAATCTTAGTGCTGCTTATGCAGGTGGGGTTATTGATGCAAATGGTGACATACATTTTGTGCCGTTGTCTGCACCTGTGGGTCAAAAAGTTTCCCGAGATGGTGTGGTGAGCACATACAGCTTGGCATACACCACACTCAATGCATATTGGGGTGGTGTATTGGCCCCTGATGGCAGCATACATTTTGTGCCATACAACTCCACCATTGGGCAGCAAATTTCTTCAACTGGCATAGTGTCCACTTACAGTGTACCATACACCCCTGCTTCAGGTTATGGCGGAGCAGTTGTGAATACTAACGGAGACATCCAATTGGTACCTGTGACTGCTGACCGCGGACAACAAATTTCCATATACAGTGCTCTGCCTTTTAACGTGGGCACAGCAGCATCACCTTGGTTGAACAAATTATAACATGACAAACACACCATATTCCATAAATCCATCATTTAGATCAGAAGTAGCCAGCACTTCACATGGTGTGATGCCTGCTGTGGACAACAGCACTATAACCAGCACCCAGGCAGCATGGAACTCATATAAACTGTTCTTGGATGAAGGAGTTAATGGCGGCACTCTGTTTAGTGCACCCGTGCTCAGCACATACAGTTTGGTTTATACCACTAGCGGTGCATATGCAGGAGGAGTACTTGCTGCCAGCGGAGATGTTCATTTTATTCCGTCAAGTGCTGCAAGAGGTCAAAAAGTTGCACCAGATGGTACAGTGAGCACCTACAGTTTAGTTTATACTACTACTGGCGCATATTTTGGTGGTGTGTTGGCTGCAAATGGTGACATACATTTTGTGCCTGATCAAGCCAACAGAGGCCAGAAGATTGCTGCAGATGGAACTGTGAGCACATACAGTTTGGTATATACCACATCCACTGGTGCATATGCAGGTGGCGTACTGGCACCTGACGGCAGCATTCACTTTATTGCTTTCCGTGCTCCTGTGGGTCAAAAAGTAGACACTAATGGTTCAGTTAGCACATACAGTTTAGTATATACCACATCGGGTGGTGCATATCTGGGTGGTGTACTTGCACCTGACGGCAGCATTCACTTTATACCTATCAGTGCTGACAGAGGTCAAAAAGTTGCTGCGGATGGCACAGTTAGCACATATAGCTTGGTGTATACCACTGCAAATGCGTATGCAGGGGGAGTGCTGGCACCAAATGGAGACATACACTTTATACCTAACTCTGCCAATAGAGGTCAAAAAGTTGCAGCAGATGGCACAGTGAGCACATACAGCTTGGTATATACCACCACTGGAGCTTACTATGGGGGAGTGTTAGCACCTAATGGAGACATACACTTTGTGCCTGTGAATGCAGCAGTGGGTCAAAGGGTGTCTGTTAGTGGCACAGTGAGCACATACAGTTTATCATACACTACTACAAATGCTCATGTGGGTGGTGTGATGTCACTAGATGGAAGCATTCACATGATACCTTATTCTGGCAGACTGGCGCAAAGAATTCTGCCTCAGTGGGGAGATAATTTCAGTCAAGCCTTGATCTCTCACGCATTCTCCAGTAAATTGTAGAGATTGACAAAGGGGTGCTAATGTATAGCAGAGACAAGATCATACAAACTCTAAACGAAATTTATCAAGAGAGCTTGGATATTAAACCCTATGTGGTGGTGGCTCAGCCTCGCAGAGTGAAAGGTGAAACACCTGCACAGAACTTCAATGGATATGAGAACATCCATGTGGACATGCTGGGACACAGCCATGGATTTGTGGACATCTACGGAGAAAAAGTGGATGTGGCTCGCAACTATCTGATAGATCAAGTCATAGAGTCAGGTGCCAAATACATGTTTTTCATTGGAGAAGACACAGTGGTGCCCTACAATGCATTTGATGTGTTGCACAGAACTGCCCAAGCCAACCCCAATTCCATTGTGGCAGGAGTGTATTACATCAAGTGTTCCAATGCCATGGTGATGACCAGGGCAGGGGATCATATTGTGATTCCCAATGTGGATCCTGGACAACTGCTTGAAGCTTGGCAAACAGGCATGGATTGCATGTTGATTCCTGTGGAGATCTTGAAGCGCATGAGAGATTCAGATCCGGAGATCCCTTATTGCTGTATTGGCAACAACATACCTGGCTTACCCTTTGTGGGCGAGGACAACTTCTTTGTGTATCGTGCTCGCAAGATGGGTGTGAAGCTGTTGGTGAACACAGATGTGCAATGCTTGCACATGGATTTGGCCACAGGCAAATACACTGCTCACCCCGATGTGGACCTCAAGAATTACATGACCCAGATCACACCCACCACTCCACTCACATGGGCAGACAAAGCGTACATTGACCATCGTTGGGTGAGCAGACTACCTGAATCACCTGAATCCACACAATCAGAAACTTTGACTAACAAGGACACATGCTCATGATACAAACAGAATTTGTGGGTTTAAGAACCCCTGGTGCACCTGAAGACAGAGATCAGATCTTGTTGAAGGTCACATATGAGAATCAAACTTATGACTGGTGCATATATCAGGCACCTGGTGCAGATATTGAATTCAGTATTGAGCAAGCCAAACCCACCATTGAGGCTCAGATACAACAAATAATTGCAGCTGGTGGCATTGTGCAGCCTCCTGTGCCGGATTACTATGCTTTGCGCAGGGCAGAATATCCCAGCCTGGGCGACCAGCTGGATGCATTCTGGAAGGGACCAGGATCCCCAGCTTATCAGAGCATGCTGGCTCAAATTGCAGATATCAAACAAAAGTATCCCAAAGATTACATGCAGATTCAGATGCCTCAGACCAATAATCCTGCCAGTCTGTTACCTTGATTGTGGTGGCACATGATGTGAGAAACATCATGTGCAGCACACCATAAATACCTGCATAGAGAACACAAACATGGATTATTCATGAGTATCCAAGCAGGTACACACACTTCACACACATTCACACCACATGATCATCAGGGTGATGCATCATGACCATACCTGTATCCGATTTAATCTCCTGTGTTAACACCAGCATCTGCAATGTGACCACTTGTGAACTCACCATTCTGCAACTGAGCAGTGTCTCCAAAGACTTTGATCGCAGCTGGGTGCGAAGTGTTCAGGATGTGGCATCTCTGCCTGACGCCACTCTCAACAAAGGTCGCATGATTTATGTGCAGTCAGTGTGCGGTTACCGCATAAGTGACGGTGTAAGTTGGTCAAACGATTTCACTAGCACCATTCAGGATTTTGCTATGTGGTCCTGGGGAGGAAACACGTTAGGTCAACTAGGGGACAACACCACCACAAACAGATCATCCCCTGTGAGTGTGGTGGGCGGATTCACAGATTGGTGTAATATGAGTCCTGGACATCGCCATAATGTGGCTGTGAGAACTAACGGGTCATCATGGACTTGGGGATGTAATGTTAGCGGCCAACTAGGTGATAACTCAACCACTACTAGATCATCCCCTGTGAGTGTGGTGGGCGGCTTTTCCGATTGGTGTCAAGTAAGTGCAGGATACTGCCACAGTTTAGGTGTGAGAACATCAGGTAGTGCATGGGCATGGGGGTCTAATCAAAACGGAAGACTGGGAGACGGTACAACCACAAGCAGATCATCACCTGTTAGCGTGGTGGGCGGGTTCTCAGATTGGTGCCAGATGAGTGCAGGAAGTGGTTGGAGTGTGGCCCTTAGCACTACAGGAAGAGCATGGGCGTGGGGCACTAATGCTGGAGGCCAGTTAGGGGATAACACCACCACAAACAGATCATCACCTGTGAGTGTGGTGCCTAACACTGAAATTTGGTGTAAGGTTAGCAGCGGAAACCGTCACAATGTTGCAATAAGAAACGATGGAAGCACATGGGCCTGGGGCGAAAACTCAAGGGGTCAGTTGGGGGATAACACCACCACAGGCAGATCATCTCCTGTGAGTGTGGTGGGTGGATTCTCAGATTGGATTCAGGCCAGTGCAGGCAGATATCACAATGTGGCACTCAGAACAAATGGATCAGCATGGTCCTGGGGTGAAAATACATCTGGTAAATTGGGGGACAACACAACCACAAACACATCATCCCCTGTGAGTGTGGTGGGAGGATTCACAAATTGGTGTCAGGTGAGTGCTGGTGACAACCATTCTGTAGCAGTAAGAACATCAGGCACAGCATGGGCATGGGGACGAAATGAGTGTGGCAGATTGGGTGATAACACCAGCACAAACAGATCATCCCCTGTGAGTGTGGCGGGAGGATTTACTGATTGGTGTGATGTGCGAGCAGGTGTCTGTCACACTGTGGGGTTAAATGCAACCAGAGGATTCGTATAACATGGATGTAACAAATCTCATCCTATATCTGAAGAGCAAGATAACTGACCAATCCATAGATCAACAAATGGTTAGCAAGGCCATTCGACTATTGGAACTGGGTGCAGTTTTTACCGCAGAATCATTTAGTGCATTACCATCTGCTGCGGGTAGATCTGGTGAACTTTGGTTTGTGTTATATGATGGGTTGTACTGGAGCACAGGTGAATATTGGGTGCCCATAGCACAAACCAGTTTCGGTGTGCTATGGTCATGGGGGTGCAATAGTGCAGGTCAACTGGGTACCAATACTGTAGTAAGCCGCAGTAGTCCTGTAAGTGTTGTGACTAACATTACCGCATGGTGTAGAGTGAGTGCAAGCGAGTCTCACAGTTTGGCGATTCAAACCAACGGATTACTCTGGACATGGGGATGCAATCAATATGGCAAATTAGGAGACAACACCTCCACAAACAGATCATCTCCTGTGAGTGTGGTGGGAGGATTTACTAATTGGTGTCAGGGTAGTGCTAGTGCTACTAGTACTGTGGCTGTGAGAACCTCAGGAAGTGCCTGGTCATGGGGACGTAACAGTTTCGGTCAATTGGGCGACAACACCACCACAAGCAGGAGTTCTCCTGTGAGTGTGGTGGGTGGGTTCTCAGATTGGTGTCAGGTGGGCTCTGCCAATGCAGGCACTGCTCATGCTCTGGCAGTCAGATCAAATGGCACTCTATGGGCATGGGGAGCAGGTTTTTCTGGTCAATTAGGCAACAACGCTGCTTCACAAAGTTCATCACCCGTGAGTGTGGTGGGCGGTTTTTCAGATTGGTGTCAGTCGAGTTTGGGAAATTCTTGGAGTGTGGCTGTGCGCACAAGTGGTAGTGCATGGGCATGGGGCGCCAATAGTTTTGGTCAGATAGGTGACAACTCCACCACAGGCAGAAGCTCTCCTGTGAGTGTGGTGGGTGGGTTCTCAGATTGGTGTCAGGTGAGTGCAGCTATTGCTCATGTTGTGGCTGTGAGAACTAATGGCACTGCTTGGGCATGGGGATGCAACAGTGTGGGTCAGCTGGGGGACAACACCACAACAAACAAAAGTTCGCCAGTAAGCGTGGTGGGTGGATTTACTAATTGGTGTCAGGCAGGAGCAGGAGGTGTGCACAGCGCATTGGTCAGAACAAATGGCACTGCATGGTCATGGGGGTGCAACAATATGGGTCAATTAGGAGATAACACCATCACAAGCAGAAGTTCCCCAGTTAGCGTGGCGGCTGGATTTACAGATTGGTCTATGGTATCTTCTGGTAATTCACACACCATGGCCATAAGGAGTAAAACACTATGAACCTTGCATACTTTCAAATGTTGCTCCAGGAATCTATTGATAATGCCACCAGCACCGTAGACTTGTTGTTCTTGAGCCAAGCATTGGAAAAACTGGAACTGGGGCAGATACGCACTGTGGCCACATTTGCTGCACTGCCTGACGCAGCCACAAATGAAGGTTTGCTGGTGTGGGTCACTGCAGATGAGAGACTCTACTGGAGCACAGGATCAGCCTGGTACAGTATAGTCACAGACAACAAAGCGTATTTGTGGAGTTGGGGTACAGGCTTTACTGGTATGTTAGGAGACAACTCTATTGTGGCCAAGAGTTCCCCTGTGAGTGTAGTGGGTGGTATAGACAGTTGGACTCAAGTGAGTGCGGGCTCCAATCATGCATTGGCTATCACAAGCAGTGGCAGAGCGTGGTCCTGGGGGACAAATAACTTTGGACAACTGGGTACCAACAACACAGTAAACAGATCTTCCCCCGTTAGTGTGGCGGGCTCGGATCAAAATTGGCTACAGATTAGTACAGGAGACCAGTCGTCTGCAGCAATAAAGACCAACAACACCATTTGGACATGGGGGAGTAATACTAAAGGGAGGTTGGGTGATAATACAACCACAAACAGATCATCCCCTGTGAGTGTGGTGGGCGGGTTCACAAATTGGTGCCAGGTGTCTGTGGGACAACTTCACATGGCTGCTATCAGAAGTTCAGGAAGTGCATGGGCATGGGGAGCCAATTGCTACGTGCTGGGAAGTAACAATTCTCTGGATCAGTCTTCACCAGTAAGTGTGGTGGGTGGATTTACAGATTGGTGTCAAATTAGTGCAGGAGACAATTTTACACTAGCAGTGAGATCTAATGGCAGCATTTGGGGTTGGGGATGTAATCCTGTGGGCCAGTTAGGTGATAACTGCGTTTATAACTGTGTGGGATCACCAGTGAGTGTGGTGGGTGGATTTACAGATTGGTCTAGAGTGGCCACAGGAGTTTTTCACTCACTAGGACTAAGATATAATAGCACCCTGTGGAGTTGGGGGTTTAACCCATCTGGCCAATTAGGTAATAATTCCACAGTAAATGTGTCTTCACCTGTGTCAGTAGTGGGTGGCATCAGGAATTGGTGTCAAATAGATGCAGGCACCAATAGTGCGGGTATAACTACTTCTGGTTGTGTGTGGACATGGGGTCCGTCATCTCTGGGTGATAACAGCACTAACAGCAGATCGTCGCCTGGCAGCATAGCAGGCACACTCACTTCTTGGTGTCAAGTCAGTACCTGCGGTGCAACGTTAGCAATAAGATACGACGCTTTTTAAGTTAGGAGAATAATAATGTATGCGGTAGTTTATAAAAACAGAGTGATAGTGGGTCCCATGGAGTGGAACAGGGGCATCTTCCAGGGCAGTTTGGCCAAAGAAGGTGTTCAAGTGCAACTGCCCAGAGTGCCACCAGACACCTGGCCTTTCACAGTGAATGGCGATGCCTTCATTGTGCCTGTGCAAGAGAACAGACCTGACATGAATGTGATGGTGGAATATTACTATGGCCCACTTTGGGACATTCAGCCTGATCTGGTCATAGCCAATTATGAGGTCCAGGATCAGGACATGGCATCAGCCAGGCTAAACTTCAAAGCTCAAGCAGCTGATGAAAGATATCGCAAGGAGGTGGCCGGCGTCACACATGTGGTGCAAGGTATCACAGTCACATTGGACACTAGCCGAGATGGTCGCAACATCTTTGTGCAAAAGCTGGCCTTCATGAATGATGGTGACACTGTGAACTGGAAGTTCCCTGAATCCTGGTTGTTGTTGACCAAGTCAGATTTGGCCAGTGTGGTTCAAGCTGGTGCTGGTCACATTCAAAGCTGTTTCGATTGGGAGAAGAGTATCTCAGATCAAATCGATGCAGCCCAAACCAAACAGCAGTTGTTGGCAATTGAAATCTTACCGCAGCCACAAGACGCATAAGGTGCATTCATGAGTGACGTTCTGCAATCCACACTAAAGACCAAACTGCAAGCTGTGCTGGACAATTATGTGTCTGGCAGCACAGATGCCAGCACTGTGCTGAATGTGGCTCTCAGTGTGTGGGCACAGAATGAAGCCAATATTCTGGTGGTAACCTCTGTGGCAGATCTACCTTATTTGGAATACTACTCATCACCAAACAGTATCTTGTGTTTCATCTCTAATATTGGTGTGTTTGCCATCAGCTCAAATTTAAAATGGCTTACACTGGATGGCAGATTGTTGCGTAATGATACTGCATCTGTGGGCACCACTTTCAGTTGGGGCGTCAATGTTTCGGGCCAACTGGGTAACAACACCACCACCACCAGATCATCACCTGTGAGTGTGGTGGGTGGATTTATAGATTGGTGTGACACAGGTGCAGGGTTATATCACAACCTGGCAGTCAGATTTAATGGCACCGCTTGGGCATGGGGAACTGCTGGTGAAGGCAGATTGGGTGACAACGCAATAACAAACAGAAGCTCTCCAGTGAGTGTGGTGGGTGGATTAACAGATTGGTGCCAGATAAGTGCCGGTTGTACCCATAGTTCAGCAGTAAGAACCTCAGGAAGTGCGTGGGCCTGGGGTGATGCCAGTTATGGTAAACTGGGCAGTAACTCTATCACAAACAGATCATCTCCTGTGAGTGTGGTGGGCGGGTTCTCAGATTGGTGTCAGATAAGTGGAGGTGGTTGCCACACCGCGGCAGTAAGAACTAATGGAACTGCCTGGTCATGGGGTATTAACAATTGCGGACAACTGGGAGAAAATGCAACCACAAGCAGATCATCTCCTGTGAGTGTGGTGGGCGGGTTCTCAGATTGGTGTCAGATAAGTGCTGGTTGTCAACACAGTGTGGCAGTAAGAACCTCAGGGAGTGCATGGGCCTGGGGAGCTAATGGCAACGGCAGATTGGGTGATAACACTTCCGCCACCAATTCATCTCCTGTGAGTGTGGTGGGTGGATTCACAGATTGGTGCCAGATCAGTGCAGGGTGTGCCCACACTGTGGCTCTGAGAACTGGAGGAACTGTATGGTCATGGGGCTTTAATTTTACTGGTCAACTGGGTGATTGCACTACCACAGCCAAATCATCACCTGTGAGTGTGGTGGGTGGTCTGACCAGTTGGTGTTCAGTTTCTGGTGGCTGTTCTCATAGCCTGGCAGTAAGGACCAATGGAAGTGCATGGGGATGGGGTAGGAATTGCTGTGGTCAATTGGGAGATGGCACTACAGAAAACAGATCATCACCTGTGAGTGTGGTGGGAGGGTTTACCAATTGGTGTCAGGTAAATGCTGGGGCTAATGCCAGCTTGGGAATCAGAAGCGTATGATAAATTCACAGAATCTCATTGATAAAATTTGTGCTAAAATCACAGGTGGTGGTCTCACTGCACTACAAACTTGTCAGATGAATGGAGCACTCCAGGTACTGTGCGCTCCTGTGTGTAGTGTGGTCACATTCAGCAATCTGCCATCTGCTGTGGACAATGTGGGCAGAATGATATATGTGCATGCAGAGAACCGCTATTATTATGCATTTAATGGTCTCTGGTTAAATGACTTCCAGTCCACTATCTATAATTATGACGACTCTTTGTGGTCATGGGGATGTAACAGTCCTGGTGTGTTGGGTGATAACACTACCACAGACAGATCATCACCTGTGAGTGTGGTGGGTGGATTTACTGATTGGTGTCAGGCAAGTGCAGGTGGAAGCTTCACTGTGGCTGTGAGAACTAGCGGAAGTGCATGGGCATGGGGAAACAACAACTCTAGCGCATTAGGAGATAATACAACCATAGACAAATCATCGCCTGTGAGTGTAGTGGGCGGCTTTACTGATTGGTGTCAGACAAGTGCAGGAAGCAGTCATACTGTGGCTGTGAGAACTGAAGGCAGTGCATGGTCATGGGGTTTGAATACTAGTGGACAACTGGGCATATGCACTGCTGGTACTCCAGGCAGATCATCACCTGTGAGTGTGGTGGGCGGATTTACTGATTGGTGTCAGTCAAGTGCAGGAGGCAGTCATACTGTGGCTGTGAGAACTGGAGGCAGTGCATGGGCATGGGGATGTAACAACTTAGGCCATCTGGGGGACAACTCCACCACAAACAGATCATCACCTGTGAGTGTGGTGGGTGGATTTACAGATTGGTGTAATGTGAGTGCAGGAAGTAGTCATTCTGTGGCAGTCAGAACATCAGGTAGTGCATGGTCATGGGGTAGAAATCATTATGGGCAGGCAGGAGACAACACCACCACAAACAGATCTTCGCCTGTGAGCGTGGTGGGTGGATTCTCAGATTGGTGTCAGGCAAGTGCAGGAGGCAGTCATACTGTGGCTGTGAGAACTGGAGGCAGTGCATGGTCATGGGGGTTTAATGGTCAAGGTCGATTGGGTGACAACGGCCTCACAAACAGATCCTCGCCTGTGAGTGTGGTGGGTGGATTTACTAATTGGTGTCAGGTTAGTGCAGGAGGCATTCATACCGTGGCAGTGAGAACTGGAGGCAGTGCATGGTCATGGGGATACAATCGTTACGGTAGGTTGGGAAACAACACCACCCTAAGCAGTCGAAGTCCTGTGAGCGTGGTGGGCGGGTTTACTGATTGGAGTCAAGTGTGTGCTGGAGGAGCTCATACGATAGCTATCAGACAGGAAATTAAAGGATTTTAAAACATGGCCACACAAGATGACATAAACGCATTTAATGCCAGCTCAACCCCAGCATGTTTACTAGTGTTGGCTGCACAAACCAATAATGAAACTGCCAACAGAACTATTGCAGTAGCCACAGTGAATGATTTACCTGATCTCTCTTTGAACACCATCACACCTGGCACAGTTCTATGGGTAAACAGCCTCAACATACCTGTAGTGGCACAAATAGGCTGTTGGAGTGGTTTAGACGACCGAGAAGTGAGGAATGACTTCACAGTAGGGTTAGCGTGGGCTTGGGGAAATAACACATGCGGTAGATTGGGTGACACAACCACAGTAACCAAATCGTCTCCTGTGAGTGTGGTGGGAGGATTCTCAGATTGGTGTTTTGTGAGCACAGGATGCACGCACTCGTTGGGTGTAAGGATAAACGGCACAGCATGGGTATGGGGACGTAATCCAGAAGGCAGATTTGGTAATAACACAGTTAACACCTGCACAAGCTCTCCTGTTAGTGTGGTGGCTGGTTTTTCTGATTGGTGTGCAATCAGTGCGGGTGGCCAGCACAGTTTGGCACTCAGAACAGGTGGCACAGCTTGGGCATGGGGATGTTGGCAAGGCGTGGGCGATAACTCCACGGTAACCAAATCGTCTCCTGTGAGTGTGGCGGGTGGATTTTCCGATTGGTGTCAGATAAGTGCAGGATTTAATCACAGTGTGGCAGTCAGAACAGGCGGTAGTGCATGGGCATGGGGTCTGAATACTGGTGGACAATTGGGAAACAACACAACAGTAGCACAATCATCGCCTGTGAGCGTGGTGGGTGGATTCACAGATTGGTGTCAAGTGAGTGGTGGTAGTGGCCACTCAGCGGGTGTACGCACTGGGTGCAGTGCTTGGAGTTGGGGATGCAATAATGTGGGTCAGCTGGGCGATAACTCCACCACAAACAGATCATCTCCTGTGAGTGTGGTGGGTGGATTTTCCGATTGGTGTCAGGCAAGTGCAGTTGGTGGTCATACTGTGGCTGTGAGAACTGGTGGTAGCGCATGGGCTTGGGGATCCGGTAATGATGGCAGATTGGGTGATAACACCACCACAAACAAATCATCTCCTGTGAGTGTGGTGGGTGGATTTACTGATTGGTGCGCAGTAAGCGGTGGTGATGCACACAGCGCAGCATTAAGAGCTAATGGCACAATATGGAGTTGGGGGCGTAATACCTCTGGCCAGCTGGCAGACAACACAGCAACAAACAGATCATCTCCTGTGAGTGCAGTGGGTGGATTTACTGACTGGAGTAAGATTAACGCAGGTAATTATCAAACTATTGCATTGAGACAATTTTGACAAACAGTTTGTGATCTGGTCATCATGATCACATGAAAGTAAATTTAGGTGCAGGCGGCGTCAAGCTGCCAGGCTTTGTGACAGTGGATTACGATCCACTTGAGAATCCAGATCACGTGGTGAACTTGGAAACCGATCCATTACCCTTTGAAGACAATACTGTGGAAGTGGTGGTGGCTCACCATGTGCTGGAACATTTGGGAGCAGGTTACTTTCATTGTTTGAAAGAAATCTATCGTGTGTGCAAGCCAGGTGCATTCATAGACATCAGAGTGCCACATCATCGCCATGACTTCTTTTATGATGATCCCACCCACAGACGACCCATCACAGTGGGAGGCATGCTGCTGTTTAGCAAGAAGCACAACCAGCTATGCAGAGAACAAGGTGCAGCTTCCAGCAGACTGGGTGACTACTTTGATGTGGACTTTGTAATAGTGGACATTGACTATTCACCCAGCAGAGCAT
>JACCDX011003959.1_pt1 | contig 14904 bp, 17 predicted proteins | sample 7449681 | NCBI WGS metagenome assembly JACCDX01 (sample SAMN15323450, study PRJNA562643) | freshwater metagenome | isolation source: river surface water | place: USA:Blue River Watershed | collected 2017-08-18
CCTTTATTTCATGCCTTTATTTCATGCCTTTATTTCATGCCTTTATTTCATGCCTTTATTTCATGCCTTTATTTCATGCCTTTATTTCATGCCTTTATTTCATGCCTTTTTTAAAAGCATTTATAAAGCCTTTATAACACAGTCGTTAAAACACATAATATATTGTCACTTAGCATTATATTATGAATCCAATCGAAGACCCTCGATATTTCCGTCTTCCAATCACATATCTTGATGCCTCTTCATGTCATACTTTAGCACCAACCGTTATAAACGATCTGGAATTAACACAAACAATTTATCCCATTTTATTGAATCCTGAAACCACTTCCGATAAAGCCTTTATCGGTCGTCTTCAAAAACACTATACAAGTGATATTAGTTTTTTAAAACAATCTCAACAAGTATTGCAAGAATACACAATAAAGCCGGTGCAAAAATACAGCGTTTCAGGCACTGAATCTCTATTAGACATATGGTTTGATGTCTATGAAAAACACGGATTTGTGGATAGATATGGATTTATTAGTTGGGACCAAATCCGTTTTATAAATCGAATGGAATCCTTTATGGGGTATTGGACAATAATGAATCTGCTGTCGCCTATATTCTCTATTTTACTGCCGTTTTTCTTCTTAATAGCCCCCTTTTTCATAATGAAAATAAAGTCAATACCAATCAGTTTTACAACCTATTTAGACCTGTTAAAAGATATGGCAAAATCGCATGCAATTGGAAAAACACTGACTTCAATAGAGAATTTCTCTATCCATAATTTCCTCTATTTAATATTCACTGTTTTCATGTATGGTTTGCAAATGTATCAAAATTGCATGCATTGCCAGCGTTTCTACAACAATATATCCACAGTGAATAATAATTTGTTGGAATTGAAGACCTTTATTGACCACAGTATACAAAACATGTCCGCATATGCTGTTTGTTGTAATAATAAATCTTTATTCAAAGGATTTGCAGATGATTTGCAACAGAGATTGGAAACATTAAAGGAAATAAAGCAGGAATTATCCTCTGTAAAACCATTTACAATGTCTATTGGAAAATGTTTCGAAGTGGGTTATTTATTGAAAACCTACTATGCCATTTTTGACACACCTGAATATAAAAACGCGATTGGATATGCTTTATCATTCGAGGCATATTCCAGCAGTTTATGCAGTGTTTCCAGGCATATCAATAAAGGCTCTATGAATTATGGCGAATTTGGTGAAAGCACAAAATTTCGGCAACAAATTTATCCTACAGTGTTGGAGGAGGGTGTTGCCAATGATTTGTCTATTCAACGGTTTTCCGAAAAAAATACATACAGGAATATGATAATCACAGGGCCGAATGCATCGGGCAAAACCACACAATTGAAAACCACGGCCATCAATGTGATTTTATCGCAACAATTGGGTGTCGGTTTTTACCAAGCGGCCATAATAAATCCTTATCAACAGATTCATTCGTATTTGAATATACCGGACACAAGTGGTCGTGATAGCCTGTTTCAAGCGGAGGCACGCCGTTGCAAAGAGATTTTAGAGAATATTTCTGATGGCGACGATAGACATTTTTGCATATTTGATGAGTTATTTTCAGGCACCAATTCAGAAGAGGCGACAATGGCATCTTATGGATTTTTGGCTTATTTGCAAAAACATGCAAATGTGGACTTTATTTTAACCACCCATTTTAGCAGACTTTGTAAGAAAGTTCGTGATTTGCGGATTGCAAATTACAAAATGGAAGCGGCCATTACAGAAGACGATAGAGATATCAGTTTTACATATAAATTGTTGCCGGGTATCAATAAAATCAAGGCAGCCAGACTCATTCTTATTCAAATGGGATTTCCTGAAGAAATCATAGAGGCGTCAAAACAACAAATATCTAATTTAATTGAAAAATCCCAGCCTTAAGATAGAAGGCTTTATTTTTATCAACATAGATACCTGTATTCATATCATCAAAATTATACCATGTTTGCCCTGTCAATTTCTGTGTCCAATAATTGCCGCGATATTGCGCCATAAATTGCTCTTCAAAACTGTAGGTGCATAAATAAAGCCTGGTAAAATCCCATGTTGCATACAACATCTCCGCATATTTGGCTTCCAAATATTCGGGCGTAATTTCACTGTAATCTTTAGTCCATAAAATGGGCACATTACCATATTTAGCACGAATCAGCGGATGATCTTCCACAATAGGAATGCAACCCGCCATTAAAGCCTCATAATGCCTGTGACAATCAATACCATTGCCCTCTGGACTCACCACAAATTTGTAGGAGGGCAATAAAGCCAAATAATCAACAGGATTTATAGATAGATTTTGGATACCTTTATCGGACAACATTTGAATAATGGTTTGGCGAACAGGTCCTCGACGGCGTTTATCAGTTTCCGTGCTTATAGCACACAGAGCCAATTGGTCATGACCCCCTATTTGAATTTGATGAAGACGATTTTTAAATTGCATTACATGATAACACATACCAATAGAGATTGCAGTTGCGCCATCCAGACCATCAACAGTGGATGCTTGAATAATATAATCAGCTTCTGATTTAATTGTGTTTTGCCATTTCTTTAATGTCATAATATTTGCCATTATAAAACAGATATAGATAGAGATATGTTACTATATCTATATAATGTCAGCCCCAAATAATTTGTTGTTTATCAGCGTGTTCAATAAAGGCTCTATTGAACTTGCCAAAAACCATATTGCATCCTTATCACTCAGCGGAATTACCAATTTCGTGTGTTATGTTACTGACCAAGAATCACATGATATCTTAAAAACCCACAATATTCCTTGTGTTTTATTGCGTATTGGCGGAGAGACAATTGGCGATATTTCCACAGAGAAAATCGATTTTGGCACAGAGGATTTCAATAATTTGTCATATTTGCGATACTATGTAATTAGCGATTTGTTGAAAACCGGCAAAGATGTTTGGTATTTAGACACAGATACTGTTGTATTAGCCGACCTGAATCTTATCTATAATATTATCAAAGCTTTACCTGACCATAAAGATATCTATTTTCAAAACGATTTGAACAGTGTTTGCACTGGATGCGCGCTTTATATGAATAATCCCAAAACTATTCAATGTGTGAAAAGTGTGATTGCCAATAAAACAAAGTCGCAGAATGACCAAGTAATTATGCAAGGGATTGTTGCCAATTTTACACCTGAACATTTTGATGTGGGTGCGTTTTCTATTCATATGTTTCCATGTGGTCAATTGTTTTTTAGAGAACCCTATGTGAAAAAGGATATGCGATATATAGAGGCTATTGCTGAATATGAAAAAGAACCCAATAAAAACACTGTATTTGTGCATGCCAATTGGATGATTGGTAATGAAAATAAAATAGAGGCATTAAAGGCCCATGGATTATGGTACCTTAAAGATGAGGAAAATAAAGTAGATGCATAAAATATAATGTCTGGATTTCAATTACAAAATACATCGCGTCGTGGTGGCGGCGGCGTACGCCGCGTATTATCAGTAGCCTCTATTGCAAACCAACCACATGTGTTTGAGAATAAATATGTGGCGGGGTCTGGTGTGGGCGCAACAACTATATCTAATCGAAGAGCAAAAATGAGAAGGACATTTACTTTACCAGTTATAATACCATCCATACAGGGTTTATATATTGAATCGAATGGTTACACAAATGATTTTGGATACACATTAGGAGAAGCAATAGATAAAGATATGGCAAACGATGTAAATTATACAAACAGATTTGACCCATTTAATTACCAATCAGTATTTTTTAGCGGAATGGCTGATTTCATTGATGAAAATATTATTGCAGGTGACAAAACGGAAGAAACAAGATTATTATCATCAAGATGGTATGATTGGGGTCCAGATATTTATGATCGTTGGGGATTTTTTTATATCTATGATGTGAGTTCTGGAAAATATTATTTTCCAATATTTGACCCAATAAATCAAGATGATGGAATTATTACAACACAAGTATTTAATGCATTTGGAAGAACTTTTACAATAAAACATGGGTTTCCAGTACAAGGAATATGGAAATTTGATATAACCGTATCTGATAATTTACCATTTATATTTGGAGCATATGGTGATATGGGGTCAGATGGAGAACAAATAGAAACAGCATTAACACAAAATTATTCTAAAGGCGCAAATAATTTAACATTATATTATCATAAAGACGAAGAATCTGGCACAAACGACGGAGAAATACTTTATTCATATTGGATTCCAAAAAAAATATCAGAAAATACATCACCAACATATAATGTTTTTTATGAAAATGATGATGATATGGGAATAAGAACTAATGTTATACATTCTGGATTGTTGTTGTATATGAGTATGACAAATGATGTAAAAGACTGGGTAATTAATGATTTAACAGTGGTTTAAACCTTTGCACTTTTAAAACGCCGATTATATAACCTGAAATCGCCTATTGGCGATTTCTTGGATATAAAAGGATTTTTTATCAGTGTCAAAGTGACGGTTACTTCGCACATTCAAAGACGCCGAACCATAGGGTCGGCGATTAGAATGTGCAAAGGTGTAAAACAAATGACATTTGATTTGTTTGTATTTATTAATGATAAATACAAAAATATAATATGAATTATCAATAGAAGTCAAGAGATTTTGAGGGCTGTCGTTGTCTCCTTATAAATATGGGGTTTAAGGGGTCCGGGAGCCAACTTCGTTGGCGCAACAGCCACCAACGCAGTTGGTGGCCAGCCACTCGGAATTCGCGTAGCGAATTCCTTGGACCAGACAGCTCACCAAAGGTGAGCAAGACTAAGTTCCCCTTACAGCACAGGATAAACACCCTGCATCAAAACACCACATTGACCTTTGCCTCCATTATAGGGCGCGCCAGTAGCGGGGTCATTGCCCTTGCCAATATACATGTATCCACCAGCACCCCAACTGCTTGACCAAGAATTTTTCAAAATATAATAGTCAGAGCCGCCCGAAGGGATGGTGCCATATCCAACAAGGAGCACACCATGGTCCAAATTTGTGCCACAAGCCCCAGTAAAAACACCGGATTTATACAATTGAAACGAGGCTTGGTCAGCCTCTATTGCAACTGACACAGGTTGTGCAGCCAAGGCATTCATCATAGCACTATCTGATGAAGGGGATATACCAATATGTTTAACAACTTTGGATCCTTGCACCAAACTGCATGTTTTAGTGCATGTGCCAGCGGTTTTTGTGGTGCCAGACACATAAGGATATGAGGCCTCTGTGCAAAGTCCGCCATTTTTTCCGATCCAATCCATAGCAGTGCCCATATCACCACCATTACAGCCCATAGAGGTGCCACCATTTTTGAAATTATCGCAATCCACCAATTGTTGTTCAGAAAAAGAGACCAATTTTCCATTCAATATACTGTAGATACCCTCTAGCGCACCGGTGGTGGAAAATGACCAGCAACTACCGCATTGGCCTTGGTCTTTTACGGGGGTGACAGCATTTTGTGTTCGCCAGTCGATAGAGACAGGTGCTGTAACAAAGGAAGAACGCAAATTGGGGATATTTACATCAACATCAGCAATAATGTTGCGATTGGTATCGAATCGCATCAGGGCGGCAAATTCAGCACTGTTTAGATGACTAAACGCATTATGTCCAAGAGTATAGGACAAATTTTTAGCATTGGTTTCAGCAATAAGTTTATCATTGGCGACCCAATTAGTTAACATATGCATGTAGGCTTTATCGTCATCAATGGGTAACATAATTTTATGTTCATCGGCCCATTGTGCAAACCGCTCGATAAAGGAAGCATGTGACACAACAAAGATGCCACAAAGAATAAGGGGAACAAATAGCATTTGTAGTTTAATATATTGTTTCATAAGACATTTATCTAAACCTGTACAAAATATTCAATTCTCTATTGGCGTAAAAAACAAGATTGAAAAATCTGCATACAAATTATTATGTGGTTGATAATTTGTATAATAATAGTATTGATTGTTGGAATAGGAATATTTTTATCAAACAATGGTTTTGTGAAAATAGACAATAGAGATTCTGCGGATTTAGTGGATTTGCGTATGCAAAAATACAAAACGGAAATAGAAAAGGTGGCAGATGAAATAAAAACAAAAACAAAAGAAACACAGGAAAATGATATTCCTGACGATGCCTCTATGGCGGCGGAATTGATGGCTGTTGCAAATTCTTATAAATGTTAGCGGGAAAATGAAGATGGAAAATTTATTAACAAATTAATGATTGTTATTTTATTACCTATATAGAATTTATATATAATAATAATAAAAATGAGCAAAACAGAATATGAAACAAACTTTAAAATAATTGATAAAACAGAAAAATATAAAAAATATATTAGACCTATTGAATGTGATGGAATGTTAGGCATTGTATCAAAAGAAGAAATTAAATTAATTTGTAATAACAATAATATTATTGTAATATTTATTATAGATATTGATTATCAATATTGTGGTTCTTATAATAATACATACCCAACCATTTATATTGAAGGCAATTATAATACATTGTTGAGAAATGATATATATAAATATATAAAACACCATTATTTTGATAAAAATGCATTTGATGTTCTGCGGATTAAGAATTAGATTATAAAAACAAAAGATAATAATGTTTTATATATGACTTTTGTAAAGTTATAGCGTTAAAACAAATATCAATATTTTATTTATTTTTTCGTATCTTTGTTTTCCAAGTTTTCTTTTTCATTTTACCGCCAGTTGAACTTATAAAAGGTCTCCTCAGTATTTCATTAAATATAATTTTATCTTCATCTGATAACACTGTTCCCATAATTGATTCATCTTTATCCAAACACACAATATTATTAATGTCTATAATACTTGTATTATCTTGAAAATAACATTTTTTATGTTCGCTATAACCTTCAGGTTCATTATTCATACTATCATTTGTATAATGTTGAACCGTTTTATGAAAATATATGATTTTTTCATTTTTGTTTATCGGATAATCATTTATTTCTGGTTCAACATTTATTAAGTTATTCATTTTATCACTTATATTATTATTTATTATATTATTATTATTAATCAGTTTTCTTGTTTTATTATTTGACTTTATGATTTTATTTTGTTTAATATTTGCATTAATATAGCGTTTATCTTTTATTTTTATATATTCATGTTCCCTTTTGCCAAAATGAAAATGAACATCAAATAATTTATTATTTATAATTGTTGGAATTGAAAAAAGCAATGTATCAGTATTTTCAATAACATTTTCGCCTTTATCATTTTTATAAACATTTTTTTTATCTGAATAACTAATGTATATTCTAATACCATTTATAATAATATAATTGCATTTAGAATCTCCCATTCTTGCTTTTTTATTTTTATTTTTTGTTGAATTTGTAAAATATAACATATCAACACATTCATTATTGTTTGTTATTATATTATTTGGATTCATATAATAATTAAAAAATGTTGCGTAATTAAAAATAATTTTTTTGGACATTTATTTAAATTTTATTACCTATATAGAATTTATATATATAATAATAAAAATGAGCAAAACAACATATGAAACAAACTTTGAAATAATTGATAAAACAGAGAATTATAAAAAATATATTAGTCCTTTGGAATATCTTGCGTCAGCAGAAATTTCGTCTGATGAAAGTGTCACATTTAAACATAACAAAAATAGAATTAATGTCATATTTAATATTGATGTTTTTTATCTATATGGAGGGTGTTCTTATCATATTATTTTTGATGACATTTTTATACCAACAAATTGTGATTCGTTATTAAAAGCTGATATACTTAAATATATTAAAAAAGATTATTTTGATAAATCCGTATTTGATGATTTGGAAGTTTTAGATTCCGATGATGAATAAAGTAACCCAGTAATATATAATGTCTTATAAAAACAATTTTTATCGGTTTGAGCACCAAAACAAACTAACACAAAAAGAAATAAATCATTATTTGAAATTGGGCACACAAAATTACAAAAACTTGAAAGAAAAGGTGCCAATTTTAGGCACGAATGGCAAACCACTTCGTTTCAAAGTAGGTGGAAAACCGGCAATTGAACTTTATAAACCAATTTTCAAAGATGGATATATTCCTGTAAAAGGCACTGAATATATTTTTGTAAAACCACAGCGTAATAAAACGAAAAAACAAAATGGTGGCAGTAATGCTATAGGTATTATGTCACTTATTGGGGCTGTTCTCTATTTTTTAATACAAGCTGGTAACAATGTTTCAACAAGTAATTATAGGTCAAACGCTACCCCATAAACCTTTTAACCAAAGATTTTCACAACATCCGCATCCGTATTATTCATAAAGATTTCCAGTGATTGCACATAATTAGACGCAGCATATTCTTTATGTAAAAACTCGATTATATCCAAAACAATTTTGATACGATCGCTATTCCAATAAGCCACCAATAGAGCCATGTTTTCATTTTTATAAAAAGGCGTCATCATATCATTTTTAAACAGTGTCTCATTAAAGAATTGTTCCAAATGGTTTTCCACAAGGCAAATATAATAATTCAAACAAAGAACAATGACAGGGCATGATTTATATGTTTCTTTCAAATTTTCGAGACCCTTTATCGCCGCCTTAAAGAGTTTGCAAATATTGGGTGTTTTATCAACGAATTTTAATGAGAGATACTGGCAACAAGCCAAGTGAATTGGATTATATAAATATTGAATCTCTGTTTTATTGTTGCCAAAATACATGCGAACTGTGCTTTGCCATAGGCCGGTTTCTTGAATAAGTATATTGTGTTGATGTACACGAAATTTTGTGCCAATAGGTTTGTTGCTAATGATGGCGAGTTTTACAATGACCGATAGAGGGTCTAATACAAAATGTGTTAAATTCACATCTTTATTAAAATCTGGTAGCGTGTCCATTATAAAGGGAACCAATGGTTCCCTCTAAGTTCCTTCATTTAATTTGAATTATCTTTATTGAATGGGGTTTTCACAAATAAATACATACCACCAAAAATAATAATATCAGATGTGTTTATATATAGATGGCAATACCACAAAAACATTCATTAAATTTAAAATTCAATTTGCAACCGGATGAACCACAAAGATTTAATGATGCCGATATTCCATATTTGAATGATATTTGGAAAAATGCAACAGAGGATCAACGAAAATTATTGGAAAACAAGACATTTTACAATTACAAAGAAATATATGACACATTACATAATGAAAATAATAATGATATTGTTGTAACCCCTTTGGAATCCTATAAAAATTTAAAATATAAACTTATGTTGACAAAGGACCCAGAATTATTAGAAAAACATTATGAGAAACAGAGAAAATATAAATATGATAAATATCATACAATAAAAAACAGTGATTCTGAAGAATACAAAAAAATGATAGAGAAAAAGGTGATTGAAGCAAAAAAAAGAAAAAATGCAAAAGCGAGTATGAACAATGTGTTTTATGGAAATACAAATTCTTTAACAAATACTGTAAATTATACATCAATTCCTATGCCAACTGATACAATATTTAGTGATACATCAGACTTAGGAGATGCAAAAAGACGCAGAATAGATGATTTGGACCCCGAAATTGTGGATTATTTAAAATCTTTATCGGGAGGTCGCAAAAGAAAAACATTACGACGAAAAAAATCAAAATCCAAGTCAAGATCCAAGTCTGGCTCAAATAAATAGTTAATTGGGCATCATTTATTATGTATTTATATAGAACAAAATACATAATATATAATCTATAATTGATTTACTGCTCTTTTTATGTGTTTCGATTTTTGCGTAATTTTTGTGTTTTTCGATTTTTGCGTTTATTTTTTCCACCAAGGGAAACTCTGGTTTCCCGAGCTGCGTTTCCACCATCCAAATAATCTTTTAACATATATACTGATTCAGGGTCGTTAAATGGCTTTTTTATATCAGATTCAATTCCACGAATAATATTTGCAAGAGGATTAAGCAATTGTGCAACGCGAGTTAATCCGTTATCAAGCGCAAGTTCATATGATGTTTTATATATTCGAATATCTGCATTATTTATGCCAACATAATGTTTTTTATTTGTTAAATGCGGACACAATTCAATTAATCGTAATGCAACATCTTCCATTTTATTTTCACATGCTATTAAAAAAACATCCCTGCCTCCATTGTAATCGCCAACAAAATCTGGACAAGGATTTGATAATCCAGTATTTAAAAGTTTTATTGCAATCTGCGGTCTGTGCGCGTAGCATGCATAATATAATGCATTAAATCCATTTTCATCTGTATATCCAATATCCACATTATGTTCAGGTTTTAATAATTCATCAACAATTTCATCGATTCTTTTAGGTTCGTCTGTATATGTCCAGGAAGAAATTGCAATCATGAGTGGTGTTTTATCTTCTTTTTTAGATACAATATTTGGATTTGCACCTTTTGCCAACAATAATTTAATTGTATTAAGGGATTGTGGTCTTTTATATAGACAAGCCTGAAACAAAATTGTTTCACCATCTCCATCTTTTACAAATTCTCCACCATAATTACTAAAATTAATTTTGGTTTTCGGTATTTTATTTATGTATTTTTCAATTTCTTCATCGCTAATATGAAATGCACCAGATTGAAAATAACTGTAAAGTCTTGAAACATATTTATTTGAAGAATTCATTATCTATAATATATATTTATAAATTATTTGAAAGCCGCAATAGAACAACAGTGCAGCCAAAATATTTTGAACATATGTAAAAATTGAAACAATAAATAAATTATTTATTTATAAAACAATATTAGTAAATACTTAAAATGGAATCTAAACCCAGTCCTTTATCATTTGATTTATGTGTTCATGGCACAACACGATGTTTTTGCAACAAATGCAATAAGCCCGATAGAGAATCAACAAATAATCATAAATTATGTATGCATGAAATTTCAACGAGGGATTGTAAAATTTGTCCAAAAACAAAAATCAAAAATACTTGTCCACATGACAAAAATAAAAATGGATGCAAAGAATGCAATGGATGCGAACATGGCAATTTAAAACGCAATTGCATTGAATGTGGAGGAGCCAATATATGCCCACATAAAATAATTAAATATAATTGTGTTATATGTTGGAGTTGTGTGCATGGTAAAGTGCGCAAAATGTGTGCTGAATGTGGTGGTTCGGCATTATGCACACATGGCAATAATCGTGCGAATTGTAAAATATGTGCAGGATGTGAACATGGAAAAATAAAAAAAAATTGCACAATATGTAAAAGTTGTGAACATGGTAAAAACAAATATGCTTGTAATCAATGCAATCGATGTCCGCATAATGAAACTAAATATGGTTGCGACATATGCAATTGGTGTGAACATAATAAAAATCGCAATAAATGCAATATGTGTACGGGCTGCGAGCATGGCAAACAACATCAAGCATGTGTAGATTGCAATGGATGTGAGCATGGGAAATTGAAATCCAATTGTGTGGAATGCGGTGGGGCTAATATTTGCGAACATAAGAAAATTCGTTCGATATGTGTTGCATGTAAAGGGAGTCGCATATGTGAGCATGGAAAACAACGTCATACATGTGCATTATGTGGTGGTTCTCTAATATGTGAGCATAGTAAACAGCGACAGGCGTGTACAGAATGCAGTGGTTGTAATCATGGTAAGTTGCCACAATATTGTAAATCATGTGGAGGCGCGGCCTTGTGCCGCGCCCCTTGGTGCGAAACCATAGGCAATTCTCGTTACGAAGGTTATTGTGTTTATTGTTTTACAAATCTATTTCCAGATAAACAGATGACTCGCAATTATAAAACCAAAGAATATGCTGTAGTGGAGCATATAAAACAAGAATTCGGCAATATTACATGGATTGCGGATAAACGTGTTGCAGATGGTTGTTCATTGCGTCGCCCTGATTTACTGGGCGATTTGGGTTCGCATATAATTATTGTCGAAGTTGATGAAAACAAACATACAAATTATGAGTGTAGTTGTGAAAACAAACGGCTAATGGAATTATCCCGGGATTTGGCACATAGACCAATAGTGTTTTTGCGATTTAATCCGGACGAATATACCGGCCCAGATGGCATACATCATAAATCCTGTTGGAAAATTAATCGCACAACAGGTGTATTAACTATAAATAAAACATTGGAAAACGAATGGAATGCTCGTTTGGCTGCATTAGATGAACAAATCAGGTATTGGATAGAACATCCAACAGAGAAAATGGTGGAAATTATTGAATTGTTTTATTAAACTTAAAAAATATATTATTAAATAAACATGTATTTTTCATAAAAAAATATATATATTGAAACAAAGGCTTTGAATAAAAGCAAAAGGAGGGGGTTGGGTGCTTGCAAAAATGTTGGAATAAAAGCAAAAGGAGGGGATCCAAAGGGGGACCTTGGTCCCCCTTTATTGCTTCCAATGTTTTCCGCAATCCACACAAGAAATAAAGATAGTCGATGGTTCATCCGCCGATCTTGTCTGCAATTCATAATAGGTACAACGCCTGGATTTGCATTTTTTACATACAAACATATCAGTCATTGCCTCCACATGCGTGCTATATTTGGCAGCATCTCGCTTCATTTTTCTCTCAATCATATCTTTCCAATGTTCCGGATTCATTTCTTGATGTGTCATAAATGCCAGTGTGGGCGCACTGATTTCCTCTGTTTGCAGCATTTTGACAAGGTCCGGATTTTGCAGATTTGTATAGATAGTTCGCAGCCTATTTACATAGAGAGTAACAAAGGTCGGATTTTCCCATTTTTTAATCAATTTGAGTTTAGTGGCCTCACCGATGGCATAATTGAAGACGCCGATTTCCAAATTTGCCGCATATTTTGCATCAAAATCAGCGGGTAATAAAGACGCCAATTTTTCACGAATGTTTTGGCGAAATTGCACGGGATTAGAGACTTGCATAGTATAGTTATTATAAAAGTTTGTATTTGTCTATGTATTTTTACATACACAAATAAAAATCTGGGTTTGAATCAATTTTTCTATACTCGTTTTATTTCATATTCATAATCAAAACGCAATATTTTAATTTCTATACATTTCAAATAAGCCTTTAACAAAGATTCCGGATGCAATATTATTCCCTCGTTTAAAAGTTTTTGCAAATAATAATAACAATTCATATATTGAACCACATCATTTATATACCCACATGCAAATTGGTCATTTATTCCATCTCTCCAATCTTGCCCTGTTGGAATACATAAAAAATTTGTCAAACACATATTTTGATAATCCAATTGATATTTATAAAAATTATCCATGCGAGTGCAAACAACATAATCATATGATTTATTTGTTTGTAACATATATTGTTGAAATGCAGCGCATATATTTGCACGACTTTTATACATTGATAAACAATTATGCACATTTGTTTCAGGCATTTTATAATAATGTGATACATCAAAAAAGGATTCATTATTTTCAATCATAATGCGCGGATTATATAAGTTTTTAACGCGTTCAACCAATTCTTTATCGGTGTTTTGTGGATAACTAATAAAGATGTCTGTATCAGGCATATAACCTAAGCAAAACGAAAAATTATTATAAATATTTGGATTGTCATTTATGCGACCAGTAAATAATATGGCGATTTTCATATTATATGATTTCAGATATGCATTTAAATAATAAATATACATAAATACATAATAAATATGCTGTTAATAGAAGTAGGTGCATTTGATGGAAGTGATAGTTTAAATTATTATAATCAAGGTTATACTGTTTATACTTTTGAACCCAATAAAGTTCTATATGAGAATTTGATAAAGAATACCGGAAATTTATTGAATTATACTGTTATTCCCAAAGCAGTTTGTGAAACAAATGGAAAGACAACATTTAATATTTGTAAACGAGGTGGTGCAAGTTCTATTTTACCATTTAGAAGTGATGAAGAATTAGAAAAAACATGGTCTGCACATAGAACAGACATTCAATATAGCGGTGAATCTTATGAAGTAGATACTATAAGATTGGATACATTTATTGAAGAATATGGCTTAGAAAATGAAATTATTGATTTTTTGCATATTGATGCACAAGGTGTTGATTTGGAATGTATGATGAGTCTGGGAAAATACATTAAAAATGTAAAAGCGGGTGTTATGGAAACGGTATTAGACGAAAACAAAAGCATTTATATTGGTCAAACAAAAAACACATTCAATAACATAAAGGCATTTTTATTAAGCAACGGATTTAAAATAATTGGAATAGACAACAATGATGTTACAAATTGCGAATATAATATAAGATTTGAAAAGATATAGTAAAATTGTAAATAAGTAATATTATATATCAAGCATGAATATAATATTACCTCTGGGTGGACTTGGTGAACGATTTACCAAACAAGGATACATAGAACCCAAACCATTAATAAATATTGATGGCATACCCATGATTAAATATGTGTTATCAAATTTACACACGAATGATGATGACCAAATATTTATCATATACAATAAAGATTTTTTGCAAGATAATACATTTAAAAATAAAATTCATGAAATAAATCCCAAAATTCAATGTATTCAAACAACGCCCACCAAAGGTGCAGCAGAAACCATATACAATGGCATCAAATATATATTAGAGAATAATTTACAACATTTTAATAAAACTCTATGCTGCGATTGTGATACATTTTACACTGCTGATATTGTATCTTTATTTCGCAATTGTCCAAATAATGCTGTATTTTTCACAGAAAATACAGAACCGACACCAATTTATTCTTATATTTGTATGGATTCATGCAA
>JACCDX010664313.1_pt1 | contig 14903 bp, 15 predicted proteins | sample 7449681 | NCBI WGS metagenome assembly JACCDX01 (sample SAMN15323450, study PRJNA562643) | freshwater metagenome | isolation source: river surface water | place: USA:Blue River Watershed | collected 2017-08-18
CAAGACCATCGCGTCGGCGCGCATGCTGGCGCAGCACAAGACCCGCTACGAGCAGGCGCTGCAGGCAGTCAGCCCCGAAACGCGGCAGGCTTACCTGGCCGCCATCAACGGCCCTGCGCTGGGCTGACACCCCCCTGTGGGAGCGCGCCCCTGCGCGCGAATGCCTTATGCGCTTTGCTGCAAAAAAGCGCTCACCTGCTGTCTGGCCACACGCTGCAGCGCCATGAGCAGTGCCGCATCTGCGCGGCTGCAGCCATGCCGTTTTTGCAGATCGTGCTGCATGCGCGCCAGCAGGTGCGCGGCCACCTCGGCATCGGCCAGGGCACGGTGGGCGCGCCCGCTCACGGGCAAATCAAACCACTGCGCCAGCGTGCCCAGCTTGTGGTTGGGTGCATCGGGGTAGAGCCTGCGCGAGAGCAACAGCGTGCAGGCAAAGTCGTTGGCTGCTTTCAGACCGCAGTGCGCCAGCTCGCTGCGCCAGAACTGCCGGTCGAAGGCCGCGTTGTGTGCCACCATCGGGCGTGCACCGACAAAGGCGGCGGCCTCGCGCATCACCGCATCCGCAGGCGGCGCGGCAGCGATCATGTCGTTGGTGATGCCGGTGAGCTGCGTGATGAACGACGGAATGTGCACCCCTGCGTTCATCAGGCTGGCGTAGCGGTCCACAATGCGGCCGCCTTCGAGCAGGCAAATGGCGACCTCGGTCGCGCGCGCGCCGTGGGCGGGCGTGGCGCCGGTGGTTTCAAAGTCAATGACGGCAAGGCAGGACATGCGCGCCGAGGGTAACACCGGTGCCGGCGCTTTTCGTCAGGCTGCGTTCAGTACATCAGCCGATACTGATATTTCTGATCCACCTTGAGGAAACCAACCGTGAAAAAAGCATTCATCTGGGCGCTGGGCCTGCTGGCCAGCCACTTCGCCTTCGGCCAGGCCGCCACCATCGCCGTCGGGACGCCGCTGAGCATTTTTGAAGGTCAGCAAAAAGTGACGGTGCAAACCGCCAAGGGCCCCGTCACCATCAGCCGCGTCATGACGCCCTGCGGCAAGAACGGCGGCACCCTCCAGCCGCTGGTGCCCGTGCCCGGCGTGCACCCCGTCACTGAAACCGAAATCATCCAGGCTCTGGGCGACCGCGAAGCGCTGGTGGTCGACATGCGCGACACCAACGACCGCGTCAAAGGCACCATCCCCGGCTCGGTCGGCATTCCGTACACTGAAGTGGCCGCCCGCCTGAACGAGCTGGGCTGCACCAAAACCGCCAGCGGCTGGAACTGCGCCGGCGCCAAAAAAGTCTTTGCCTTCTGCAACGGCCCCACCTGCCCGCAAAGCCCCATGGCCATCAAAGCCATGACGCGTGACGGCTTCCCGGCCGACAAGATTTATTACTACCGTGGCGGCATGCTGGACTGGGACGCGCTGGGCCTGACCTCGGTGAAGGACGAGTTCTGACGCGTTGAAGCTGCAAGCGTCAGGCGCCCAAGCCACCCAGCATGAAAACCGGCACAAGCAGTGCCGGTTTTTTATGCCGAAGAAACTTCCCGCTTTTCCGGTTGACAGCATTCGCAAGGACCTTCTGCAGGCACAGGCCCATGCCCGGGGCCAGACGCCCAAGGGTACGCGTGTCTACACCCCTGAGGCTGTGGACGTTGCCCAACTGCGTGAACGACTCGGTCTGACGCAAGAGCAGTTTGCGGCGCGCTTCGGTTTTTCGGTGGCCACGCTACGGCATTGGGAGCGCGGTGATCGTCGGCCCACTGGCGCATCACTCGTCCTGCTCAATGTGATCCATCGCAATCCGAAAGCGGTGCTGGCGGCGTTGAGTTGATGCACATTGCTCAAGAAGTGGGTTGACGCAAGCCAGGCTATGCCCTGGTTACAGAAATTGGGTGATCTCAATACGCTTCGCCTCTCAATGAATGGAGAAGCCTGATGAAAATCGCAGAAGACACCCCTCGTAAACGCTTTGAATCTGGTGAACGTCCCGACAAGCCAGGCATGTATCTGGCCTTGTTTCATGGGCGCGACGGCAGAAACGAGCAGATGCATCAATTTGGCTTTGCTGGCCCCTTGCTTGGACCGCTGCACTATTGCCACACGACCTATCTGTCCGATATCAAAATCCTGTTTGAAGATGCCGAAGACGCGCAACTTTGCTGCGGCTCAGATGAAAAGGATGTGATCCTGTCTGTTGTTGATGACATGATCTACTTTGAAAATGCCTACTATGGCGACTGGTCGGTGTTCACAGTGGATGAAGACGAGTGTGAACGACCCAAGGACACTTTTCGCAAGAAGCCGAGAAACAACCTGATGTACGGCTATCGCAGTCATGCAGATGGTTGAACGGGGCCCGAAGGGAGAAACATGACAAGTACAAACCATTGGACACGCCGCGAAACACTGGCGGCATTGCACATCTATTTGCAACTGCCCTATGGCCAGCTGCACCGGAGCCAACCGCGCATCGTGCAACTGTCGCAATGGCTGGGCCGCACGGCCAATGCGGTGGCGCTCAAGATGGTGAACCTGGCAAGCCTTGACCCGCAGGTGCAAGCCAGCGGGCGGCGCGGCATGGGCAATGCGTCCAGCATGGACAAACAGATCTGGCAAGACATGCAGCACGACGCCGACGCCGTGATTCTGGAAGCCGATGCCAGCTTTGCCGCCTATGCCCAACAGCAAGGCTTGTCGGGCGCCGAAGACGTGGCCGACGAAGTTCCCGAAATTGCCGAAGGCAAAACCGTGACGGCCACAGTGCAAGTGCGCGTGAACCAAGCGCGCTTTCGACGGGCGGTGCTGGCCAGCTACAACGCTACCTGCTGCATGAGCGGCCTGAGCATCCCCAAGCTGCTGGTGGCCAGCCACATCGTGCCGTGGAGCATGGACAGCAAAAACCGCTTGAACCCCAGCAATGGCCTGTGCCTGTCAGCTCTGCACGACCGGGCCTATGACCAAGGCCTGATTACGGTGCTGCCCGACTTCACCATCCGCGTGACTGAACATCTGAGACACCCTGAGTTGGATGCGTTTGCAAAAACCACCTTGGCCCAATGCCACGGCCAAGCCATCCGCCTGCCCGAACGCTTTCGGCCTGCGCCTGCGTTTTTGGAAGCGCATGCAAAAAGGTTTGGGTTTTTGTAAAGGGGCTTCAGGGGCGTCGATAGTCAGCTTTGCAGCGTCAAGAGACCATCGCCCTCTGCCACTGGATTCACCCAGTCCGCCGCATTCCCGTCATTGACCGGCCAGAACGGCGGTTGACCGGATGACCGATTCCGAGTGCACTGCTGACCTACAGGACGATCCGCGGCGTTTCGAGCATCTGATGACTGCTTGTCCGACTTGTCAATTCACCCATCCGACCCATTGCCGTCATTGGAAATGACGTGAAGCCGTCGTTCGTGGAATGAAGCTCACTGAACTAACCAGCAGCAAAGCGGTCACGTGCTTGCGATGCACGATCAGTCCTTGCGGAACGCTTTATGGCATGTGTTGCAGGCATCTCGCATCTTTCCCACAGCAGCCTGGAATCGTTTGAGGTCTCCTGACTCGGCGGCAACCGTCACTGCTGCCGTTTTGGTTTGCAAGTCATTGGCATACCGCTTGAACTTGTCTTCTTCAAACCAGATATCGTCTTTGGCGCGGGTATCGCCCCGTTCGCTGCCCTCGACAAAACCTTCCCACGGCAACTTGCTGAGCAACTCCACCACTTTGGCATCTTGGGCCATCTGTTTGGCATCGAATGGACGATGACCGTCGACGGTCTGCACCATCCGGTTCACATAGGTGGCCATCAAGGTGAACGCTGCTTTGCGGTGCTTGATTGCCTGTTCGATCTTGCGGTCTTGAGCGTGGGCAAAGCCGGTTTGGAGCAGCAAAGCCCCTGTGAAAGCCAACAGGCTTAATCTTGTTTTCATCAGTGGCTCACCAGCGGATAGACAGCCAATCCGATCAGCGCTGCACCAATGACCAGCACCGGTTCGGGAATTTTCTTGAACTTCCACAACAACGCTGTGGCACCAACTGCGAGCAAGGCGGTCGGGATGTCACTGATGGAGCGTTGCGCGATGACCACCACCGAGCCCGCAATGGCCCCGATGGCCGCTGCGGTGATGCCATCGACAAACGCGATAACCGACGGGTTCTTGCCCCACTTCTTGAAATGCGGCGCTGAAACGATGGTGATCAAGTAGCACGGCAGGAAGGTTGCCACAGCAGCCATGGCAGCTCCGGGCAGTCCCGCAACCAGATAGCCAATGAATGCTGTCGTAATCACCACGGGTCCCGGAGTGATCATGGCCACGGCCACGGCATCGACAAACTGGCGGTCAGTGAGCCAGTGGTGCTCAGTCACGGTTCCCGCGTAAAGGAAAGGCACGATGGCCAGACCCGAACCAAAGACGAATGTTCCAGCCTTGGCAAAGAACAGGCCGATCTGAGTCAGCAATGCCGGATCGAACACCACCGGTGCAAGCTTGGCAGCATCAACAGGTGGCACCAAACCCAGCCCCATGGCTTTGTTGCCGAAGGTGGGCTTGCAGCGGATGACCCAGACCAGAAGCCCTGCCGCGATGAACAGCCATGCGATTTCAGACTGGGTGATGATGGTCACTGCGGCCAGCACGCCAAAGATGCCCCACAGCAGCTTGTCCTTGCCAATGCTCTTGGGAGAGAGTTTGTGTGCACCAATGGGCATGATGCCCAGCACCGCAGCGCCCACGCCGTAGAACACGGCTTGCATCCAGGGCAGCCCGCCATAAGACACATAAGCCATGCCCAAGGCCACCACCATGGCAAATGACGGCAGCACAAAGGCCAATCCCGCCACCGTTGCACCCAGGATGCGGTGATGCACATAGCCCAGATAGATGGCCAGTTGTGCAGCCAGGGGTCCAGGCGCAATCTGCGCCAAGGCCAGCCCTTCTTTGTAATCGGCTTCGGAAATCCAGCCACGCTCCTCCACCAGATCTCGGTGCATGAAGCCCACCAGCGCCACCGGGCCACCGAATCCGAGGGTGCCCAGCCTCAGGAAGTAGAGCGTCAGTTGCCAGAGGGAATAGGAGGTCAGATTTTTGGTTTCAGTCATGGCATTGCCCCCTTGTCTTTGGGTTTCTGGAATGAGGTCAGCAGACCATCAAAAATGGCGCTGGCCAGGGCCAGCAATTGGTCGTCGTCGGTGATCGTGCTGCTCAAGCCCTCAAGCGCAGCTTCCACGCCAACAGCTTCAGGGGGCTGTACGCCACCTACATCCAGGTAGTGAACCAGCAGGCCTAAACGTTGGAGTGCCGGTTCCGTCAAACCGAAGCTGGCCGCCACCACTTCAAAAGTGACTTTGGCACCGACATGAGAAAACGCTGCGCCGTCAAAGTCAAAACCCAAGGCATCCTTGGGGCAGTCTTTGGGACTCTTGAGCCAGAGGATGCGGGCTTTGGGGTCAATAAAACGACGGATCAGCCAGGCGGTCGCCAACCGGTCCACCCAGGGTTTGGTACGAGTAGCCCAGGTCCGACCTTGGTAATCAGCAATGCTCCGAGAGGAGATGGCACCGACGGCAGCATGCGGCTCATCGGGGGAAATCAAGCGGGCACAGTCGCCCTCCAAATCGACCAGTGCGGCTTCGGCCTGAGCCCTCTCCTGTCCCGGGAAAAAGTCGATTTGGCTCAGTTGATCGAACGACTTGCGCAGCTTTCTGGCTTGCTTGAGAACGTCTTGCACCGAGATGGGCGTTAGATCGCCTGCTGCCTTGGCCAACTCAGCCAACAAGGCCGCGTACTCCTCAGAACGATTGAACAAGCTTTTGAAATCAGCTTCAGACGGTTCCAAGGTGTCCAGCACCATGGCGGTTCCGCCGCCCGACAGCACATCCTGAGCGATGCCATCCAGAAGAGTTCGATTGCCGAGCAAGTCAGGGAGCAAATAGACGCCATCGCGAAGCACCGAGGCGCCGGACGACTTGAGAGCCCGCCAAGCACGTTGACGCAGGGTGGCGTTCTCGGTGGGCAGGCTGGTGATGAAGCAAAGCCAATTCATTATGTAGATTATTCTACGTCACGAAGATATTTCTACAATATTTGAGTCTATACCGACGCAGATGGGAGACCCAACTGCTGGACAGTCTCAGATGACCACTTGAGAGCGATATGGGCTACGAACGACTGCTATCAGGAACGCTCCCAACTGGCCGCTTCTGGCCGGGACCGGATTACGCCAGATGCAGCACAAAGCCGACACTGGACCGCAGGCCAGTCTCATTGCAAGTCATCTTCCCGGAACGGAATCGTACTCACACTACCGGCCAAAGGCGGTCAGCCGTGGCTGGTCTCGACAGCAGTCGTTCTCGAAAGAATGAATGACGGCTATGTGGCATTCAAACTTATTAGTGCCGCCAAAAAATTTCAGATTTGACGCATTTCGCTGCGTGGCTGAGATCGCAGGAGAACGAGGCATTGGCGAACTACATCCAGATATTGACTTCCTTCCTCATTGAGCGAAAAGTCATGGCGTAAAAAAAGCTCTTTGTCTAATATTTCCTCTAGGAGTCGAATCCTCTGACTTACTGTACTAGGGGTGACACAAAGTGCATCGGCCGTTCTGGTTACGCTGCGAAGACTGGCCAAAGTTTCAAACGTGATGAGGCATTGAATTGGTGGGATGCGTTTGTTCATCGTTTCCACTCAACTGCTGATAATATTTTTGATCTGTAAAGGACTCTCACTTCTGCTGAAAATAAATTTAGAAGCATGAGAATCAGAATTTATTCGATTTGAATCCCAAATCGCCTAACCTGCCAGGCCCTTCGCGGGCTTGGCAGGGTCTCTTATGCATCGGGAATCAAGCCAACCAACCCTTGATGCGCTTGGACAGCACCTCTGTGCTGATGCCATATCGATCATGCAGGGTGGGCAGAGCTCCAGCGTCTAAAAAGGCATCTGGCAGACCTGCGAGGCGGAAGCGAGACGGCTGCACACCGTTTTGCAGCAAAGCGCTGGAGACAGCTTCGCCGAGACCGCCCACAACTGAGTGATTTTCGACAACCACCACCAGACGCGGTTTCGCACCAACCTCAGAAAGAATGGTGGATTCATCCAGGGGCTTAATGGTTGGGCAATGAAGTACAGCCGCACTGATGTTGTCGGCCTGTAATGCCTTCGCCACTTCCAATGCCCGCATCGTCATGAAGCCACTTGAAATGATCAAGACATCGTTGCCATCGACCAATCGTTTTGCCTTGCCCAATTCAAATGTGTATTCGTATTCATCCAAAACCAAGGGCACATTACCGCGCAGCAAGCGCATGTAGACAGGCCCTTGGTGAGCGGCGATCTGCGGCACGGCCTGCTCGATGTCGAGCGCGTCGCAAGGATCAACAATGGTCAAGCCCGGGACGCCACGCATCATCGCGAGGTCTTCGGTCGCCTGGTGACTCGGGCCGTATCCGGTGGTCAGGCCGGGCAGTGCACAGCACATTTTGACGTTGAGGTTTTCTTCGGCGATCACCTGGTGGATGAAGTCGTAGGCGCGGCGCGTGCCGAAGACCGCGTAGGTCGTCGCGAACGGCACGAGGCCGGTCTTGGCCATGCCTCCGGCCGCGCCCATGAGCAGCTGCTCGGCCATGCCCATCTGGTGGAAGCGCGCGGGGTAGGCCTGCGCGAACAGGTGCAGGTCGGTGTACTTGGCGAGGTCCGCCGTCATGCCAACGACTTCGGGGTGCTCAGCTGCGTAAGCGACCAGCGCCTTGCCGAACGGGGCGGCTTTCACACGCTGGCCTTCCGCCGCGATGGAAGCAATCATGGCCGATGTGGTCAGCCGGGGTTTTTTATCAGTTACAGCGCTCATCTTATGTTCCTTATGGTCGGTTGGCATCCAGGATTTCAAGGGCCTGTTGCCACTCGGGTGGATCGACACGGATGAAGTGGTTTTTCTCGCGCGCCTCGAGGAAGGGCACGCCCTTGCCCATCAGCGTGTCACACAGAATCACGCGAGGTTTGGGATCACGAATTTCCCGCGCAGTGTTGAAGGCACGCAGCACAGCGGGCAGGTGGTTGCCATCGACTCGTTGCACATGCCAGCCAAATGAAGCCCATTTGTCGGCCAGTGGCTCAAAGCCCAGAACTTTGGTCGACGGCCCATCGGCCTGCTGGTTGTTGATGTCGACGATGCAAATCAGATTACTCAGGCCGTGGTGCGCGGCGGACATCGCCGCCTCCCACACCGAACCCTCGTCGAGCTCGCCATCGGACATCGAGTTGTAGACAAAGGCGGGATTATTCTGGTGACGCAGACCGAGCGCGATGCCAACGGCGATCGGCAGGCCCTGGCCGAGCGAGCCGCCTGAGATTTCCATTCCCGGGGTATAGGTCGCCATGCCCGACATCGGTAGGCGGCTGTCATCGCTGCCGTAGGTATCGAGCTCAGACTCGGGGATGATGCCGGCCTCGATCAAGGCGGCGTAGTGAGCGATCGCGTAGTGCCCGTGCGAGAGCAGAAAGCGGTCGCGCCCTTCCCACTCAGGGTCTTCGGGACGGAAGGTCATCGCGTGGCCGTAGGCCACGGCCAGAACATCGGCATAACCGAGGGCCTGGCCGACATAGCCCTGCCCCTGCACTTCACCCATGCGTAACGCAAAACGGCGGATTCGCCAAGCCACTTGGGCCAATTCTTGGAGGTTGCTCATATAACTTATGTGAAAAGGGTTATGAAATTCAACGCAAGGTCAGCCATGGCAGGTAGGCAAAGCCCAGCAGCAGCGAGATGGCGACAGCGTAGAAGGGGATCAGTTCCATCACAACATCACCCATGCGTACCTTGGCGATGGAACTGGTGATGAACAGCGTGGTGCCGATCGGCGGGTGGTACAGGCCGATTGAGAGGTTCACGATCATCATGATGCCCAGCTGGATCGTGTCCATGCCGACTGCAGCGGCCAAAGGAACGAACATCGGCGTGAGCAGCAGCACTGCGGCCGGCAGGTCGATGAACATGGCCACGGCCAGCATGATCAGGTTCATGGCCAGAATAATCATCCAGGGCTGCTGGAGTGTCTCTGTGGCGAATTTCGTGAACGCAGCCGGCAGCTGTTCGTAGGTCACGACCCAGCCGACGATGCTCGAGGCCATGATGATCAGCAGGACCACGCCCGTCGAGATGCCCGCTTCCATCGCGGCGTGCTTGAGCTTGTCGAGTGTCAGGTCGCGATACACGATGCCCGAGACCACGAGTGCATAGAGCGTGGACATCACGCTGACCTCGGTCGGCGTCGCGATGCCAAAGCGCAGGAAGATGATGATCAGCACCGGCATCAACAAAGCGGGACCGGCCTGGAGCAGCTGCTGACCGAATGCGCTCCAGTTGAACGGCGTGGTGTCGCGCGGGAAGTTGCGGCGACGACCCTGGATGTAGCACACCAGCATGAAGCCGCCGCACATCAGCAGACCCGGCAAGATGCCGGCCACGAACAGCGCACCGATCGAGGCGCCCGAAACCAGCGCGTAGACAATCATCGGGATCGAGGGCGGAATCAGGATGTCGATGGTCGCCGCAGCGGCCAACGTGCCCGCTGCGAACGGCGCCGGGTAGCCCAGATTCTTGAGCCAAGGGATCAGCATCGAGCCGATCGCTGAGGCGTCGGCCACGGCCGAGCCCGAGACACCGCCGAAAATCGTCGATGACAGCACGCCCACTTGCGCGGGGCCGCCATGGATGCGGCCAATCATCATCGAAAGCAGGTTGACCAGACTCTGGCCGAGCTTGCCGCTGACCATGAGTGCGCCTGTCAGCATGAAGAACGGAATCGCGATCAGAGGAAAACTCTGCATCTGCGAAATCATTTGTTGCACGGCCAGATCGACCGGGATGCGGCCTGTGGCCAACAACGCCACCACCGACGACAGCACAAGAGCGTGTGCGATTGGGATCGAGGCCAGGGCGGCGACGATGAACAGTCCAATGATGAGGTAGGTCATGTCAGTGACTCCGTGGGGGTGGAACCATGGGCATCGTCAGAAACGGCTTGAGGCCACAGAATTGAAGGGAGCTTCAGCAGCGCCACCAGGGCAAGCAGCACGAAGCCACCCATCAGGCAACCGACAGTGACCGAACCTGGCACACCCAGCATCGGTGTGTACTCATCGGTGGAAATCTCGAAGAGGGGCCAGGCAGCCAGGCACAGTCCCAGGTACATCACAGCCACAAGCACCGAGCCAATGGCCAGCACCCAGCGGCGCGAGTCGCCGAGCTTCTGGGTCAGGATGACCACGGCAATGTGCGAGCCATGCTGGGCACCCAGAACCACACCGGACATGATCAACCAGGGAAACAGCAGTTCGGGCAACTCAGAGGCCCACGACAGACTGGTACCCATGGCGTAACGCAAGCCCACGTTCGCTGTGAGGATGACGAACATCACCGCCAGCGTGAGGTACAGGATGGCGCGACAGATCAGTCCGATGACCCATTGGGTCCGTTCGATGAAGGGATTCATAGAAGAGCTCCAGCCGGTGCGCTTTGGCGCACCGGCTCAGGACGTGTAGAGGCGGATATCGAAGATCAGCGCGCAGCGGCGATGACCTTCTTGAGGTAGTTGCCGATCGGCGTGGCGAGCCACTTGTCGTCGACTTTTTCGGTGGCCTTGGCGAAGGCCTTCTTGTCGACCGTGGTCACCTGAACACCCTTGGACTTGAGGTCGGCCAGCAGTTTCTCGTCGGCATCGGCCGAGAGCTTGCGCTGCAAAGCAGTGGCTTCAGCGGCGGCTTCCTGCACGGCTTTCTTGTCAGCATCGGACAGGCGGTCCCAGGTGCGCTTGCTCATGAGCAAAGGCGTCATCTGGAATTGATGGTTGGTCAGCGCGAGGTACTTTTGCACCTCGTAGAGCTTGCTGGCGTGGATGTTGGCCAGAGGGTTTTCCTGGCCGTCGACCACGCCCTGCTGCAGCGCGACGTAGAGCTCGGAGAACTTGATCTGCTGCGCATCTGCGCCGAGCGCCTGCACGATATCCACGAGAGTGGCATCGGGCGGCACGCGCAGCTTCAGGCCCTTGACATCCTCGACCTTGGTGATCGGGCGCTTGCTGTTGGTGATCTGGCGGATGCCGTTGTCCCAGTAGCCGAGCACGATCATGCCCTTCTCGGCGGTCTTGTCGGCCAGTTCCTTGCCCAGCGGGCCATCAAGCAGCTTGAACGCCTGGGCCGCGCTGCTGAACAGGAAAGGCATGCCATAGGCGGCGTATTCGGGCACAGTGGCCGAGACGGCACCTTGCGAATTGGCCGTCATGTCCAGCGCGCCTGTGCGCAGCGCAGTCACCATGGCGGCATCATCGCCCAGCTGAGCCGAGTGGGCCACCTGGACTTCAATGCGGCCGTTGGTCTTGGCCTTGAGAACCTCGGCCAACTTCACGGCCGCTTCATGGCGTGGGTTGCCGGGCGCAGCGCCGTGGCCGAGCGTGAGCTTGATGGTTTGAGCAGAGGCAAAACCCGCAGCGGCCAGCAGGGCCGTGGCCAGCACAGTGCGGCGGATCAGGGAAGTTTTGTTCATGGCGATGTCTCCAGTTTTAGGTGGTTGGAAAGGAATTGCAAGGCTTAATGGATGAGCATGCCGCCATTGACATCCAGCGTGACGCCGGTGCAATAGGCCGCCAAGTCGCTACCAAGGAAAACGCAGGCGCCGGCCACATCCTTGGCACAGCCAAGCCGGGCCAATGGGATGGTGTCTTCGATTTCTTTCTTGCGTTCGGGGCTGAGCTTGCCCTGTGTGATGTCGGTTTCGATCAATCCGGGGGTGATGCAATTGACGCGAATACCCTCAATGCCGAATTCTCGGGCCATGGCACGGGCTAGGCCCAATACGCCTGCCTTGGCCGCAGAGTAATGCGGGCCACCAAAAATACCACCGCCTCGTTGGGCTGAAACAGACGAGATGCAGACGATCGAGCCGGACTTCTGTTGCCGCATGGCCGGCAGCACTGCCTGGGACATGTACAGCGTCCCGCGCAGGTTCACGTCCAAGATGCGCTCGTAGTCTGCACCGGTGATGTCCAGTGTTTTAACCGGCTGGGTGATACCCGCGTTGTTCACCAGTATGTCTATGCGACCAAAGGCTTTGAGCACCTGTTCAGCGGCGGCCTCGCAGGCAGCCTTGTCGGTGACATCACCAACGAGGCCCAAGTGACCTGCACCAAGGCGAGCGGCTGCACTGGCCGGGTCAGCTCGTTCCAAGTCCATGATGACCACTTGAGCGCCTTGTGCCGCCATCATGCGTGCGGTGGCGAAACCGAGGCCGTTGATGCCAGCGCCGCCGGTGATCACAGCCACTTTGTCTTTGAGAAGCATCTGTCTTATCTCCATTAGGGAATCTGTTTCAGACCGGGTCGGCCCGATAACGTGGGGCGAATGATCAAGAAACCGTTGGATTAAGACAAGCGATGAATTTTCAGTATAAGATGACAATCTGTCATCTAACGTCAGGGTTGCTCCTATGGCCTCCTTACCTCCTATTGCCAGCCTCCAGGCTTTCGAGGCGGTTGCGCGCCGCCGCAGCTTTACTCTTGCAGCTACGGAACTGCACCTGACGGCCTCAGCCATCAGCCACCAGATCGCACGGCTAGAGTCGCAGCTGGATATGCGGCTGTTTGAGCGCAGTGCGCATGGCGTGCGACTCAGTCCTGCAGGGGAGCATTACCTGCTGCGAGTGGGCGCAGCACTGTCAGCCATTGCGGCTGCGACAGACGATCTTCGCCAAGGAGTGCGCAACAGCTTGTACGTGCACTCGGCTCCTAGCATTGCGTCTTTGTGGCTGATGCCGCGGCTGCGAAGCTTTGCCTTGGCCTATCCGGATATCTCCCTTAACCTCTCTGCTGCCCACACTCCAAGCGACTTTGCACTCGGACAAGCGGACATCGATATCCGTTACGGTACGCCTCAATGGGGAGACTTGGTCGTTGAGCCGCTGTTTGAGGAATCCATCGTGCCCTTGGCCAGTCCAGCGTTCATCAAGGAACACAAGCTCAAGCGGGTAGAGCAATTGCTGGATGTACCCTTGATCCAGAGCAACGTCAGTGTGGTGCAGTGGTCTGATTGGTTCGGCCGCTTTACCCAGTTACATGCGCCCGACCGCTTTCCCGTGCGCTTCGACCGAGCTCAGATGTCACTAGATGCCGCCACTCAGGGACTGGGCGTAGCGCTTGAGAGCATGATGAACGCGAGCGGTCATTTGGCAAAGGGCAAACTCAAGCCAATTTTCAGCCTCGACAAAGCAATTAAAGTTAAAGCGCACTTTGCCGTTTACCCCGAACGTCACGCCAAGAGACCGGCTGTCGAGGCATTCCTGTCGTGGTTGCATAAAGAGGCAGCTCGTACCGTAACCAAATAAATTTTTTCCTAGCTAATTAGGCAAAGCAGTCTGATAAAGAAAATGACATGAGTAACCGCTATTGGTCAAGAGACTCTGTCCGATAAATGTCCGGCAGACAGCTTCTGGCCGAGAGCTCTATTTCCCGGATGACCGCTTCGATTCATTCCCAATGACGGCAATGGGTCGATTACGCCAGTTCAGCCACATGAAAGCGGTCATTCATGCATGTTTTCCGCCATTGAACAATGAGTGTCCGGTCTCAGCGGTAGAGCAGCCATAGGCGTCACAATTTGCTGGATGTCTGGTATTGGTCGGGGCAGTCGTATCGATAGCCGAAGCCGAGTGACCCAGATCAGCCTTGAAGAGACATTGGTCTCTATCTAAGTCGTGATTTTCGGCGCAAGCATGTGGCGCCTGGCTATCTCCAAACAAAAAGCCCGCTGGCATTCCAGCGGGCTTTCCGGCAAATCTTTGCTTTCAAATCGGCAAAACTTTGCTCTCGTCGACAACAGACTCAAACGTCAATGTTCCCCGCCCGCAGCGCATTGGTCTCGATGAAGTCGCGGCGCGGCTCCACTTCGTCGCCCATGAGCATGGTGAAGACGCGGTCGGCTTCGATGGCGTCGTCGATCTGCACGCGCAGCAGGCGGCGCACGGTGGGGTCCATGGTGGTTTCCCACAGCTGCTCGGGGTTCATCTCGCCCAGGCCCTTGTAGCGCTGGCGGGCGGTGGTGCGTTCGGCTTCGCCAATCAGCCACTGCATGGCCTGGCGGAAGTCGCTCACCTTTTCTTCCTTTTGCTTCTCGCCTTCGCCGCGGGTGACCCTGGCGCCTTCGCCCAGCAGGCCGCGGAAGGTGTCGGCCGCTTCGGCCAGGGCTGCGTAGTCGGCGCCGTGCACAAAATCCTGCGTGAGCACGCTGCTCTTGATGTTGCCGTGGTGGCGGCGGCTGATGCGCAGCAGGGGCTTGTCGGTGCGCACGTCAAACTCGGCCGCCACTTCGGCGGGCACGCCGGTGGTGTTGAGTTCGCGCAGCTTGGCCTGCAGGGCCGGAGCGCATGCGGCGGCGTCTTCGAGCGTGTCCAGGTTCAGGGCCACGCCGTCGGCAATCGCGCGCAGGGCTTCCTGGTCCATGAAGTTGGACAGGCGCGCGATCACGGCCTCGGCCACCTGGTGCTTGCGCGCCAGGGTTTCCAGCGTTTCGCCAGCCAGCACCTGCGGTGTGCTGCCGCCGGTGTGCACGGCTGCGTGGTTCATGGCCACGCGCAGCAGGTAAGCGTCCAGCGCGGCAGCGTCTTTGAGGTACAGCTCTTCCTTGCCGCTCTTGACCTTGTAGAGCGGCGGCTGCGCGATGTAGATGTGGCCGCGCTCGACCAGCTCGGGCATCTGGCGGTAGAAGAACGTGAGCAGCAGCGTGCGGATGTGGGCGCCATCGACGTCCGCATCGGTCATGATGATGATGCGGTGGTAGCGCAGCTTGTCGGGGTTGAAGTCGTCGCTGTTGCTCTTGCCGCTGTCTTCACCGGCCTTGCCGATGCCGGTGCCCAGTGCGGTGATGAGTGTG
>JACCDX011227198.1_pt1 | contig 14902 bp, 5 predicted proteins | sample 7449681 | NCBI WGS metagenome assembly JACCDX01 (sample SAMN15323450, study PRJNA562643) | freshwater metagenome | isolation source: river surface water | place: USA:Blue River Watershed | collected 2017-08-18
CATCGTCCGCCCCCGCCGCCCGCCCGCCCAACGTCATCCTCTTCCTCGTCGACGACCTCGGCTGGAGCGACCTCGGCATCCACGGCAGCACGTTCCACGAGACGCCGCAGCTCGACCGCTTCGCTCGCGCCAACGTGCGCTTCACCGATGCCTACGCGCCCTGCCACGTGTGCTCGCCCACGCGCGCGAGCATCATGACAGGCAAGTATCCTGCCCGGCTTCAGCTCACCGACTGGCTGCCCGGCCGCCGCGACTTCCCGTTTCAGAAGTTCAGGAACGCCACGCCCCGCCCTCACCTGCCGCTCGAGGAGACCACGCTCGCGGAAGCCCTCAAGGCGCGCGGCTACGCCACCGGCCACTTCGGCAAATGGCACCTCGGTGAGGAACCCTCCGGACCGCTGCAGCATGGCTTCGACGTCCAAGTTCCGCGGTGGAACAAGTGCTGCCCCAACAAAGGCTATCACGCCCCGTTCGGCCTGGAGGGCATCACCGACGCTCCCGGCGACTACCTGACCGATCGCCTCACCGACGAAGCGCTGAAGTATCTCGAACAAAATCAGCACCGCCCGTTCTTCCTCTACCTCTCCCATTTCGCTCCCCACGATCCGATCCAGGGCCGCGCCGATCTCGTCGCGAAATATCAGGCCAAGCTGGCCCGCCGCGCACCCGCCCAGGGTTCTCCGTTTGTCCTCGAGGGCAATCCGGACGCAAAAGCCACGCCGTCGCGCGCGGAGCTCGATGCCCGGCTCAAGGAGGATGCCTACAAGGGGTTCCGCGTGCTGCCCGACCAGACGGTCAAAATCAAACAGCACCAGGACAACCCGCAATTCGCCGCCATGGTCGAGTCCATCGACGAGAGCTTCGGTCGGGTGATCGCGAAGCTCGAAGCACTCGGCCTGAGCGAAAACACCATCGTGATTTTCACCTCGGACAACGGCGGCATGTCCGCCGCGAACTTCGGTCGTCCCGATCGCGTCGTGGCCCCGACCGCGCTGGATGCCGCCTTCGCCACCTCCAATCTTCCGCTCCGCGGCGCCAAGGGCTGGCTCTACGAGGGCGGCATCCGCGTGCCGCTCTTCATCCGCTGGCCCGGCCGCAGCGCGTCCGGCACTGTCAGCAGCGTTCCGGTGATCGGCACGGACCTGTATCCCACGATCCTCGAGATGGTCGGCGCCCCCGCGCTCCCCGCGCAGCATGTCGATGGCGTGAGCCTCGCCGGCCTCGTCCGCGGCGGCCCCGCTCCCGCGCGTTCCGCCCTCTTCTGGCACTTCCCGCACTACAGCAACCACGGCATGCAGAGCCCCGGCGGCGCCGTCCGCCAGGGCGACTACAAGCTCCTCGAATATTTCGAGAACAACACCGTCCAGCTCTTCAACCTCCGCGACGACATCGGCGAACAGCGCGACCTTGCCCGCGAGCAACCGGAGCGCGTCCGCCAACTCACCGCCCTCCTCCACGACTGGCGCCGCCAGGTCTCGGCCGCCATGATGGCGCCCAATCCCGACTTCAAGGCCACGCCCTGAAGTCGTATTCTAACCAGCCCTACGCCTAGCTTCCCGTCTCCTCCTTCCCCCTTCCGCCTTTCGCCTTCCCCCTTCCGCCTTCCTCATGTCCGCGTTCTTCCTCCGCCTCACCGTCGCGATTCTCGCGGCCGTCGCCGCCCTGCCCGCCGTCCGTGCCGCCCACCTCACCCTGCGCCAGGATCCGGCCACGCACACGCTGTCCGTCTACCGCGACAACGTCCCCGCCCCGATCCTCACGCAGAACGCGAAACCCGACTTCCGCCCCTACCTGCATCCCATCGTCTCCCCCGACGGCAAGAGCGTCCTCACCGAGTTCAGCCCCGGCCATCACAAGCACCAGACCGGCATCTACTGGGGCCTCACGCGCGTCAACGGCCGCGTCTATTTCCACAACCCGTCCGACGGCTACTGGCGCCGCGTCTCCAGCACCATCGTCATCCCGCACGGCAGCGAGGTGAAGTGGTCCACCGTTTACCACCTGCTCGACGCCGCCGGGCAGCCGATCATGGCCGAGACACAGACGTGGACCATGCGCGACACCGGCGACCGCTACCTCCTCGACCTCGAGTGGAAGGGCGAAGGCCTCGTCGATCTCACCGTCTCAAAATACGACTACGGCGGGCTCTTCGTCCGCATGCCGTGGCGCGCCGGCATGGAGGGCGGCGTCGTCAACAGCAACCGCCAGCGCAATGCCCGCGCCACCGGCCAGCGCGCCCTCTGGGTCGACGTCGGTCTCAAGCTCGAGGGCCGCACCGACGAGGCGCACATCGCCGTCTTCGATCACCCGCGCAATTCCGGCTACCCGCTGCCCTGGCGCGTCGATGGCCAGATGGGCGTCGGCCCGAGCCGCGCCATCGCCGGCGACTGGTCCATCGCCAAGGGCAAGACCGAGACCGTCCGCCACCAGCTCGTCGTCTACACCGGCGAGCTCAACGACATCGCGCTCACCGACGCGTGGAAGGCCTTCTCCGGCCAGAATAACGACACCGTCCTCTGGGGCCTCGCCAAAGCCGAGGGCATGAAGGCCACCTTCCTCACCGGCGAACAGGCCGTCGCCAAAATGACCGTCGCCGATGGCTTCGAGGTGAAACTCGCCGCCTCCGAACCCGCGATCACGCAGCCGATGGCGTTCTGCTGGGACGACCGCGGCCGCCTCTGGGTCGCCGAAAATCGCGACTACGAGACGCGCCGCACCGGCTTCGCCAACCACGGCGACAGCCGCATCCTCATCCTCGAGGACACCGACGGCGACGGCCGCTTCGATTCGCGCAAAGTTTTCCTCGAAGGCATCCCGTTTCCCGCCGCCATCGCCGTCGGCTTCGACGGCCTCTGGCTCGGCGCTCCGCCGAATCTTCTCTTCGTCCCCGACCGCAACCACGACGACCGCGCCGACGCCGAGATCCAGATCCGCCTCACCGGCTGGGGCATCCAGGACCGTCACGAGACGCTCAACTCCCTCCACTGGGGCCCCGACGGCTGGCTCTACGGTTGCCAGGGTTTCGCCACGCGCTCGACCGTCGGCAAGCCCGCCGACGGCGGCCGCCTCTACAAAAAAGGCGAAGCCTTCCCCGAGCAGATCGCCGTGCAGGACGGCCAGTATATCGACGGCGGTGTCTGGCGTTATCACCCCACCAAGGACCGCTTCGAAGTCGTCGCGCACGGCTTCAGCAATCCCTGGGGCATCGATTTCGACGACCACGGCCAGATGTTCATCACCGCCTGCGTCATCCCGCACCTCTGGCACGTGATTCCCGGCGGCATCTACCACCGGCAGGGCGGCAAACACATCAACCCCCACATCTACGACGACATCAAAACCATCGCCGACCACCGCCACCGCTCCGCCCACGGCGGCGCGCGCATCTACCTCGCCGATGAGTTTCCCCGGCAATACCGCGACCGCATCTTCATGGCCAACATCCACGAGCACGCCGTCCTCTCCGATCTGCTCGTGCCCAAGGGCTCCGGCTTCATCGGCAAACACGGCGACGACACGCTCCTCGCCAACGACGCCGCGTGGGTCGGCTTCAGCCTCGAGATCGGACCCGACGGCGCCGTCTACGTGCTCGACTGGCACGACGGCGACATCTGCGGCAATTCCCTCACCGAAAAGGAGACCGGCCGCATCTACCGCCTCGCCCCCAAGGGCCTCCCCGGCAAATCCGGCCTCAACCTCGCCGCCCAATCCGACCTCGAGCTCGTCGGCCTGCTCCATCATCGCAACGACTGGTTCAGCCGCCGCGCCCGCGTCCTCCTCCAGCAACGCGCCGCCGCCGGCCGTCTCGACCCCGCCGTGCCCGCACGCCTCCGCGCGTTGCTCGCTTCGTCCGACACCGCCGCCAAAAAACTCCGCGCCCTCTGGGCCCTCCACATCACCGGAAATCTCCCCGCCGCCGATCTCCTGCCGCTCCTCGACCACCCCGAGCCCTACCTCCGCGGCTGGGCCATCCAGCTCCTCGGTGAGGATCGCGCGATCGGCGCCGCCGCGTTGCAGAAATTCGCCACCCTCGCCGCCACCGATCCCTCGCCCGTCGTCCGCCTCTACCTCGCCTCCGCCCTGCAGCGCATGCCGCTCGCCGACCGCTGGCCCATCGCCGAGCGCCTCGTCGCCCGCGCCGAGGACGTCGCCGACCACAACATCCCGAAACTCATCTGGTCCGGCATCGAGCCGCTCGTCCCCGCCGATCCCACGCGCGCCCTCGCACTCGCCACGCGCAGCGCGATGCCGCAGCTCACCCGTTGGCTCACCCGCCGCGCCGTCGCCGCCGGCCAGCTCGAGACCATCGCCGCCACCCTCGGCACCCCTGCCGCGGCAACCGTCCGCCTCCCGCTTCTCGAAGGCCTGCGCGACGGCCTCGCCGCTCTCGGCCGCCGCGAAGCCCGCGCCCCGGCCAACTGGGCCGACGCCACCGCGCCGCTCGCCCCCCTCGCCGACCCCAAACTCCGCGAACTCCTCACCCAGGTGAACCAGCTCTTCGGCGACGCCCGCGCCTTCGCCGCCCAACTCGCCGTGCTCCAGGATCGCTCCGCCACCGTCGAACGCCGCCGCGAAATTCTCCGTGCCTTCGCCCGCGACGGCTACGCCGAAGCGCTTCCCGTCACGCTCGCCCTGCTTGACGAGGCCCCGCTCCGCCGCGACGCGATCCGCGCCCTCGCCGCCTTCGACGATGCCGGCATCGCGCCCGCTCTCCTCCAGCGCTACCCGTCGCTCGATCCTGCCGATAAAGCCGAGGTCATCCTCACGCTCTCCGGCCGCCGCTCCACCGCCCAGCCGCTCCTCGCCGCGCTGCGCCGCAACACGATTCCCAAGCGCGACGTCTCCGCTTTCGCCGCCCGCCAACTCGTCCGCGTCCTCGGCCCTGCGTTCGCCGACTTCTGGGGCCCCGTCGCCCAACCCGACGAAAACAAACAGCAGGACATCGCCCGCTACAAACGCGTGCTCACCGACGCCGAGTTCGCCCGCGCCGACGTCCGCCGCGGCCGCGTCCTCTTCGAACGCACCTGCGCCGCCTGCCACCAACTCTACGGCGCCGGCGGCAACGTCGGCCCCGACCTCACCGGCTCCAACCGCGCCAACCTCGACTATATCCTCACCGAGATCGTCAACCCCAGCGAGGTCATGCTCGAAAGCTACCAGCTCGTCACCGTCACCACGCGCGACGGCCGCACGCTCTCCGGCAACGTCGCCGCCGAGGATGACCGCCAACTCACCCTCCGCCTCATCGGCCAGGACACCGCCATCGCGAAATCCGAAATCGTCTCGCGCGAAAAATCCCCCGTCTCCCTCATGCCTGAAGGCCTCCTCCAATCCCTCGCCCAAGACGAAGTCCGCGACCTCCTCGCCTACCTCCGCACCACCACCCAAGTCCCCCTCCCCTGACCGCCGCCCTTCGCCTTTCGCCTTCCGCCTTCCACCTTCCCCCTTCCGCCTTTCGCCTTCCGCCTTCCTTTCCCTATGCGCTCCCTCGGACTCTCCGTCCTCCTCCTGCTCGCGCTCGAATGCGCCGCTCAACCCATCCGCGTGCTCTACCTCGGCACGCCCGAACGCGGTCCCCGCATGACCGCTCACGCCCTCATGCGTGACCTCGGCCGCGAGGCCATCTGGTTCGACTACGTCTCCGACCCCGCGGACCTCACCGCGCGCTTCGTCGGCAAGTTCGACCTCGTCGTCGTCGATGGCCCCGCCGACACCTTCGCCCGCGCCCTCGGCGATCTCCCCGCCGGCAAGCGCCTCGCCGCCAGCGCCCTCGGCTCCGATCCCGCGTCGGAATCCTTCGCCGCCAACGCCAAGCCCAAACTCCTCGCCGCCGTCGGCCCCGCCCGCGTCGCCGCGTGGGAAAAGTTCCTCGCCCAACGCGAACCCGAGCAACGCGAGGCACGCCCCACCATCGCCAACTACGAGAAACGCCCGCAGCCCGTCACGTTTCAGTTCCCCCTCTCCGTCAAGGGCAGCCTCGAACGCACCCAGGTCGCCCCCGACCTGAAACTCCAGCTCTTCGCCGCCGAACCCGATATCTCCAAGCCCATCTTCATGGCGTGGGACGAACGCGGCCGCCTCTGGATCGCCGAGACCCGCGACTACCCGCACAACGTCCAACCCGACGGCCGCGGCAACGACTCCATCAAGATCTGCGAGGACACCGACGGCGATGGCCGCGCCGACAAGTTCACCGTCTTCGCCGACAAGCTCAACATCCCCACCGGCTTCGTCTTCACCTCCGGCGGCCTCGTCGTCGCCCAGGCCCCGCGCTTCCTCTTTCTCAAGGACACCGACGGCGACGACCGCGCCGACGAACGCCGCGAGATCATGACCGGCTGGGGCATCAACGACACCCACGCCCAGACCAACAACCTCCACTACGGCTTCGACAACTGGCTCTACGGCGCCGTCGGCTACTCCGGCTTCCGCGGCGCCGTCGGCGGCGTCGAGAAACAGTTCGCCCAGGGCACCTACCGCTTCAAGGCCGACGGCTCCGCCCTCGAGTTCCTCCACCAGTTCACCAACAACACCTGGGCCCACAGCACCAACGAATGGGGCGACCAGTTCGGCGGCACCGCCAACAATGCCCCCATCTTCTTCGGCGGCATCCCCGCCAACATCCTGCCCAAGGGCATGCGCGCGATGACCGCCAAGCGCATCAACACCGAAGACAAGACCCACACCATCACGCCCAATTTCCGGCAGGTCGACGTCTTCGGCGGCTACACCGCCGCCGCCGGCACCGCCTTCATCCACTCCGACCAACTCCCGCCGCGCCTCCAGGGCATGGCCATGGTCTGCGAGCCCACGATGAAAAACGTCGCCCTCTTCGACGTCGTCCGCGACGGCGCCGGCTACGCCGCCCACGATGGCTTCAACCTCGTCGCCAGCAGCGACGAGTGGATGTCGCCCGTGTTCGCCGAAGTCGGACCCGACGGCGCCGTGTGGGTCTCCGACTGGCAGAACTACATCATCCAACACAACCCCACGCCCAACGTCGGCCGCGGCGGCTACGACGCCAAGACCGGCGTCGGCGGCGCCCACGAGAATCCGCTCCGCGACAATGTCCGCGGCCGCATCTACCGCGTCGTCTGGGAAGACGCCAAGCCCGTCACCACCAAGTCGCTCCACCGCGCCTCCACCGCGCAGCTCGTCGCCGCCCTCGGCGACGCCAATCCCTTCTGGCGCCTCACCGCCCAGCGCCTCCTCGTCGAAGGCCGCCGCGCCGACGCCGCCCCCGCGCTGCAGAAACTCGCCACCGGCGCCGCGCCGCACGCCGCGATCCACGCCCTCTGGTCCCTCCACGGCCTCGGCCAGCTCGACGATGCCACGCACCGCACCGCGCTCACGCACGCCCACGCCGCCGTGCGCCGCAACGCCACCCGCGCCCTCGGCAACGATGCCCGCGCCACCGCCCTGTTCTTCAGCTCCGCGGTGATGAGCGATCCCGACCTCGCGACGCGCCTCGCCGCCCTCGTGAAACTCGCCGAGTTCCCCACCTCGCCGCAGATCAAGACCATCGTCACCGCCCTCGTGCGCAATCCCGCCAACCAGGCCGACGAGTGGCTCCGCGAAGCCGTCCGCATCCTCGGCCGCGTGCACGGTGCCTCGCTCTTCCGCGAGGGCCCGAACCTCCTGCCCAACGCCGGCTTCGAGTCCGTCGCCGCCACCGGCCTGCCCGAAGGCTGGACCCGCCGCGACAACGCCAACCGTCCCGGCAACACCGGCGCGAAATGGTCCGGCACCGCCACCGCCGGCCAATTCCGCTCCGGCAAAAACGGCGCCCGCATCGCCGCCGACGGCGATGCCGACACCCACCTCTTCGCCGACGTCCCCGTCAAACCCAACACGATGTATCGCCTCGCCGGCTGGATCCGCACCGCCGCGCTCTCCGGCCGCGTGAGCGTCGGCGTCGCCCCCGCCGGCGAATGGATCCGCGTCACCGCCAACGCCAACAACAACCGCGTCGAGACCGACCCGATCCGCCGCCGCGAGACCGACTGGACCGAGGTCGAGATCGACTTCAACAGCGGCGAACGCACCACCGCCTCCGTGTCCGCCCAGTTCGTCGCCCGCGGCGAGGCGTTCTTCGACGACCTGCGGCTCACCGAGCTCATCGCCATCGACGACTCCGCCAAGGTCCTCGCCGGCGACGCCAAGCGCGGCGAACAGATCTTCCACAAACACGCCGCCGCCTGCGTCCTCTGCCACCAGCTCAAGGGCCAAGGCAGCACCGTCGGCCCCGCGCTCGACGGCATCGCCTCCCGCGTCAGCGCCGCCTACCTCCGCGAGAGCCTCCTCGAACCGAGCAAGGTCATCGCGAAGGGCTACGAGCAGTTCAAAATCTCCCCGATGCCGCCCATGGCCGACATCTTCAACCCCCAGGAAATCTCCGACCTCGAAGCCTACCTTCAAACCCTCAAGTAACCACTCTCCTGTCTCTCAACTCTCATCCCTCAACTCTCAACTCCTCCGCCACTCCCCATGCAGAAAATCAACATCGCCCTCGTCGGTCTCGGCTTCGGCGCCGAGTTCATCCCGATCTACCAGAATCACCCGCACGCCAATCTCGTCGCCGTTTGCCAGCGCGACCCGAAGAAACTGAAGGCCATCCAGGATGCCTTCGGCATCGCCAAGGGCTACACCGATTACGACGAGCTCCTCCGCGATCCCGAGATCCACGCCGTCCACATCAACACCCCGATCCCCGATCACGGCCCGCAATCCATCAAGGCACTCAAGGCCGGCAAACACGTCGCCTGCACCGTGCCGATGGCCACCTCCATCGAGGACTGCCGCAAGATCGTCGAACTCACCAAAAAGACCGGCCTCAAATACATGATGATGGAGACGGTCGTCTACGCCCGCGAATACCTCTACATCAAGGAACTCTACGACAAGGGTGAGCTCGGCAAACTCCAGTTCCTCCAGGCGAGCCACCAGCAGGACATGGACGGCTGGCCCAACTACTGGCCCGGCCTCCCGCCGATGTGGTATGCCACCCATTGCGTCGGCCCCATGCTCGCCCTCACCGACGCCACCGCCGAATACGTTTCCTGCTTCGGCTCCGGCACCATCCGCAAGGAGCTCGTCAAACACTACGGCTCGCCCTTCGCCGTCGAGACCGCGCACGTGAAGCTCAAGGACTCCGACCTCACCGCGCGCATCATCCGCTCCCTCTTCGACGTCGCCCGCCAGTATCGCGAGAGCATCGATGTCTACGGCTCCAAGAAATCCTTCGAGTGGACGCTCATCGAGCACGAGGACCACGTCCTCCACACCGCCAAGCTCCCCGAGCCCAAGATCCCGAAGAAGGTCAAGGTGCCCGACTACGCCCATCGCCTGCCCAAAGGCATCCGTCCGTTCACGACCAAGGGCGTCTACGACCTCGGCAAGAAAACGCACCTCAGCTTCACCCAGGGCGCCGGCCACGGCGGCTCGCACCCGCACCTCGCCCACGAGTTTCTCATGGCGCTCATCGAGGACCGCGACCCGATGCCCAACGCCGTCAAGTCCGCCAACTGGACGTGCGTCGGCCTCTGCGCCCACCAGTCCGCCCTCGCCGGCGGCAAGATCGTGAAACTCCCCGCCTTCACCCAGAGCTGACCTCGTAGCCGCTGCACCGCACACCGCAGCCGCCCAAAAAATTCAGAAGCCAGAAACCCACGGAGGCGCGCTCCCGTCGCTCTTCCCGGTTTCCCGGCTTCTGAATTTTTTTCTGCCTTCAATCGGAAGCAGGAAACTCGGAAGCCAGGAACCCGACCGCTCGGCCTCCGTTTCCCAGTTTCTGAATTCTGTCTCCTCTCGTGGTCTCAGGCTCTTCCCACCCGCTTGCCGCCACGAGCCGGCGGAATTCAGAAACCACGAGCCCAGGAAAACGCCGATCGTCCGCTCTTCCCGGCTTCTGAATTCCCTCCCGCCTCCGCCTCCTGCTTCTGCATCCGTTTCCCGGTCTTCCTCCGCGTTTCCCGGCTTCCTGCTCCCTGGCTCCGAATTCCCGCTTCCTCCCGCGCACCCGTTTGCAGGTTGCCTCTCCTCCTCCGCCGGTGCACCGAGACGGTCGCGCTTCGCCTCGTTCATGTCCCTGCCCGACAGCTCCGCCCCCGATCACGCCTGGCTCGAACTCGCCGATGGCCGCCGCCATTGGCTGACCGGCCCATGCGCCCTCGGCCGGCAGCCGGAAAACGACCTCGTCCTCGACTCGCCCACGCTCTCACGCCGCCATGCGTTGATCGCGCCCGACGCCTTCGGCTTCACCCTCACCGACCTCCACAGCCGCAACGGCACCTTCGTCAACGGCCTCGCCATCGCCCGCCCGACGCCGCTCCGCCACGGCGACGAACTCCGCCTCGGCGATGTCGTCCTCCATTTCCGCTGCGCCCGCCGCCTCGAGGAAACATCGCTCAACAGCCCGCCGCCCACGCACGCCGCCACCGTCCGGCTCGACCAACTCCAGGAACGCGCCTGCTGGCTCCTCCTCCTCGATATCGCCGGCTCCTCCTCCCTCAACCACGAGGTCGGCAGCACCGCCGCCCACCGCCGCATCCAGGACTGGATCGCCGGCGTCCAGCCGCTCATCGAGAACCACCGCGGCCGCATCGCCGGCTACCTCGGCGACGCCATCTACGCCCACTGGGTCGCCGATGTCGCACCCGCCTCCGCCGTGCTCGACGCCCTCCGCGCCATCGAAGCCTGGCGCCCCGCCAGCCCGCTCGCCTTCCGCATCGTGCTGCACCACGGCCACGCCGTCCTCGCCCACAGCGACCGCGGCGAGGAGGTCACCGGCCGCGACGCCATCTTCCTTTTCCGCAGCGAGAAACTCGCCAAGACCTTCAACACGTCCGTCCTCCTCAGCGAACCCGCCGTCGCGTCCCTCGGCCTCGCCGGCACCGCGCCGCTCCTCGGCCACTCGCCCATCGACGGCGTCCCCGGCCATTTCGCGTTCTTCGGCCTGCCGCCCAAGCTCGCCCCGCAAGCGTAGTTTCGCGCCCCGCGCGAACCTTGCCTCGGCGCCCGCGGCCGGCTGAATCGCCCGCGTGGCCGATCCTCTCAATCTCGACGAGACCGTCCGCCTTCCCGCCCCCACCGCGTCGCCGTTCTCCCGCTACCGGCTCAAGGCTGAACTCGGCCGCGGCGGCATGGGCATCGTCTGGAGCGCCGACGACACCAAGCTCCAACGCGAGGTCGCCCTCAAGTTTCTGCCCGACGCCGTCGTCCGCGACCGCGAAGCCATGGCCGATCTCGCCGCCGAGACGCGCCGCTGCCTCGCCCTCACCCACCCGCACATCGTCCGCGTCTACGACCTGATCGAGGAGGCCGGCCGCGCCGCCATCAGCATGGAGCTCGTCGACGGCCCGTCGCTCGCCGTCCGCAAACTCCAGGAGCCCGACCGCTGCTTCACCGTCGCGACTCTCCAGCCGTGGCTCGCCCAGCTCTGCTCCGCCCTCGACTACGCGCACACCAAGGCCCGCATCGTCCACCGCGACCTCAAACCCCTCAACCTCCTCGTCAACTCCGAGGGCGATCTCAAGGTCGTCGACTTCGGCATCTCCCGCAGCCTCCGCTCCGGCACCGGCCGCCTCTCGCTCCCGCACGCCGCCTCGCTCTCCATCGGCTACGCCGGCCCCCAGCAGGCGCTCGGCGAGCCCGCTTCCGTCAGCGACGACATCTATTCCCTCGGCGCCACGCTCTACGAACTGCTCACCGGCAAACCGCCGTTCTTCGAGGGCGACATCCTCGCGCAACTCCGCGAGATCGTCCCGCCCACGCTCGCCGCCCGCCGCGCCGCCCTCGGTGTCACCCCGCGCGACACCATCCCGGCCGCGTGGGAAAAAACGATCGCCGCCTGTCTCGCGAAGAAACCCGCCGACCGTCCCGCCTCCGCCGCCGAGGTCGCCGCACTCCTCGGCCTCTCGCCGGGCCGCGACACCGCCAGCCTCACCAGCCCCGCACCGGCCGCGCCGCGCCGCAGTCTCGTTCCGCTCCTCAGCGTCACCGCCGCGCTCGCCGCGGCCGCGACTTACTTCCTGCGGCCCGCTCCGCCCGCGGCCGCATCGGCCCCCGCTCCCGTCGTGGCCAGCGCCCCCGCCGTGCCCGCCGGCCCCGAGTTCGTCGTCCGCGTCTCGCCACCCGATGTCGGCGCCCGCCTCTGGCTCGCGCAGGAGAAAAACACCGCCGTGCCCGACACCGGCGAGCTGCGCCTCGCCGCCATCCCGCCCGGCGACCACGAGCTCACCGTCCAGGCCTCCGGCTACCAGCCCGCCCGTATCCGGGTCAGCATGACCGCCACCGGCGGCCAGGCCGAGGTCACGCTCGTCCCCGTGCACGCCGCCGTCGATGTGGTCGGCCGCCCCGGCACCCAGGTCACCGCCATCGATGCCCGCGGCCGCGAGCGCCCCGTCGGCCTCATCCCCGCCACCGGCCCGCTCGCCGCACCGAAAATTCTCACTGTCGGCACGTATCGCTTCCGCCTCCTGCACCCCGACTGCCTGCCCGCGGAAACCGCCGAAATCGCGCTCGTCGCCGCCCGCACCACCCGCATCACCGCTCCGCAGACCGCGCGTCCCGGCGAACTCCGCGTGTTCTCCGCCCCCGACGGCGCCGACATCACCGTCGCGGGAAACAAGGTCGGCACCACCCCCGCCACCATCCCGCTGCCCAGCGAGAAAGCCCAAGCCGTCGTCGTCACGCTCCGCGGCCACCGCCCCGCCCAGCTCAACGTCACCCTCAAGCCCGGCGAGACCCAGACCTTCGACGCCGGCACCCTCGTCGCCGCCGCCGGCACCATCGAACTCCGCCGCGCCGGCAAACCCTTCGCCCTGCGCAACGCTGCGGTCCGCGTCGACGGCACCGTCACGCCGGCCCGCAACGGCAAAATCGAAAACCTCGATGTCGGCGCACGCCAACTCGAGATCACCCACGCCGATTACGAGGCCTGGAAGTCCGAGGTCACCGTCGCCGATCGCGCCACCAAAGTCGTCGACGTCACGCTCACCCCGAAACCCGCCCAGCTGACCCTCGCCGTCGCCGGCCCCGCGCAGTTCACCGTCACCGTCAACGGCAAGGCCGCCACCCTGCGCGCCAATGTCGTGAACATCCCCGCCGAGGAGAAAGCCGTCGTTGAGATCGGCGCCCGCGGCTTCAAGACCGCGCGCCACGAACTCACGCTCGCCCCGCGCGCCCGCGAGAAACTCGAGCTGACGCTGGAGAAAATTCCCGTCCCCGAACCGGGCCAGCCGTGGAAAATTCCGGACCTCGGTCTCGTGCTGCTGCCGGTCGCCGCCGGCAAATTCACCATGGGCAGCCGTATCGGCGACGCCGAGGAGCGCCCCAACGTCGACGTCACGCTCACCAAACCCTTCTGGCTCGGCCGCACGGAGGTCACGCAGGCGGAATGGACCGCGCTGATGTCCTCCAATCCCTCGCGCTTCAGAGGCGAAATCCTGCCCGTCGAGAACGTCTCCTGGACCGAGGCCGTCGAATTCTGCCGCCTGCTTACCGAGCGCGAGCGCAAAGCCGAACGCCTCCCCGCCGGTTACGTCTATGCCTTGCCCACCGAGGCGCAGTGGGAGTTTGCCTGCCGCGCCGGCGACCCCAACGACCTCGCCGGCGAGGTCGCCCGCCTGGCCTGGAATTCGCGCAATAGCGGCGAGTCGACGCACCCGGTCGCGAGCCTGCCGGCCAACGCCTGGGGATTTCACGACATGCTCGGCAACGTCTGGGAGTGGTGCTCCAACCGTTACGAAGCCTTCAAGGAAGGCAGCGTCACCGATCCCAAAGGCGCCGCCTCCGGCGCCGACCGCGTGCGCCGCGGCAGCAGCTACGTGATCGCGCCCGACCTGATGCGCTACGCCCGCCGCGGCAAAGCCGCGCCCGAACACAAAATGCAGAACCTCGGTTTCCGCGTCGCCCTCATCCCCGGCCCCTGAAGCTCCCGACCCGTGTAGGGCGGCCGCTCGCCGGCAGGCCTCGGCTCCCAGCCCCGTCCGCTCCCGGCGTATCCCTCATTCCGTTACGTCCGTCATCTCCGTTTGCCGCCATCCGCGTTCATCCGTAGCTCCCGCTGCCGAGTCCGTCCGGATGAACTCGGCTCCGTCCGCCCCGTCACCCTTTCTTCGCCTTCCCATTTTTCGCCGCGTCCGGCGCGCCACCCTTTAGCAGCCGCGCCGCCTTCGCCTTCACGTCGGCATCCTTTTCGGTTTCCGCGATCCGCTGCAGCACCGCCTTCACCGCCGCACCCTCGCTTCCGCCCAGCAACGGCGGTGCGACCTGCACCACCGCCAACGCCGCCTCGGTCTGCACCGCCGGCACCTCGAGATAGGGCTGCAGCATCCGGAACGACTCGATCCGGCGCCAGCTGCCCAGCGCTCCGACGATCTTCATGCGCTCGCCGTCCGTGCGCACCACCGCGTTGAGTTCCGCCAGCGCCGCCCCGACCTCCAGCGCCGTCTTGTCCTTCCCGGCCGCCACGTCGGCGACCAGCCGCACCGCCCCGTCGAACACCACACTCCGTTGCGGCGCGTCCGGTTGCCCGCGGAGAAACTCGAGCAACGCCGGCGCTCCACTCGCATCCGGCCAGTCGGCCAGGACCTTCGCCGCCGCCGTGCGCACCCCCTCGTCCTTTTCCTGCAGCGCGCCGATCGCCACCGCCCGGGCTTCGGCGTTGCCGCCCATTGCCCGCACCACCGCGCCCATCGGCCGCAACAGCGCCGCCCGCGTCGCCGGATCGCGCGCCTCGCGCACCGCCCGCACCACGGGCTCGACGCGTTTCTCCGGCTCCAGAATCTTCATCGCCGCCGCATAGATCGCCCGATCCGCGAGCGTGCGCGCGTCCGCCTCGCGGACGCTCGCCGCCAAAGCGATCAGTGCCGGCAAATCTCCCGGTCGCGCCAGCAGACCC
>JACCDX011469985.1_pt1 | contig 14901 bp, 11 predicted proteins | sample 7449681 | NCBI WGS metagenome assembly JACCDX01 (sample SAMN15323450, study PRJNA562643) | freshwater metagenome | isolation source: river surface water | place: USA:Blue River Watershed | collected 2017-08-18
CGCGCGGGCGCCGTTGTACAAGCCGCCGAGCTGGCCGATCATCACGTGGCTCTCGTCGAGGAACATGAGCGAATCAGGTGGCATGTAGTCCACCATGGTGGGCGGCGGGTCGCCTGGCGCCGCGCCCGACAGGTGCCGCGTGTAGTTCTCGATGCCCTTGCAGTGGCCCACCTCCTGCAGCATCTCCAGGTCAAACCGCGTGCGCTGCTCCAGGCGCTGGGCCTCGACGAGCTTGTTGTCGGCCACAAGCTGTTTGACGCGCTCGTTCAGTTCAGCCTTGATGCCTTCAATGGCTTTGAGCACCTGCTCGCGTGGCGTCACGTAGTGGCTCGACGGGTAGACCACGAAGCGCGGGATCTTCTGGCGCACCTTGCCGGTGAGCGGGTCGAACAGCGACAGGGTCTCGACCTCGTCGTCGAACAGCTCCACGCGCAAGGCGAGTTCGCTGTGTTCTGCGGGGAAGATGTCGATGGTGTCGCCGCGCACGCGGAAGGCCCCGCGCGAGAAGTCCATGTCGTTGCGCTTGTACTGCATGCGAATGAGCTGCGCGATCACGTCGCGCTGGCCCATCTTGTCGCCCACCCGCACGATGAAGCGCATCTGCGTGTAGTCCTCGGGCTTGCCGATGCCGTAGATGGCCGACACGGTGGCCACGATCACCACGTCACGCCGCTCCAGGATGCTCTTGGTGGCGCTCAGCCGCATCTGCTCGATGGCCTCGTTGATGGCGCTGTCCTTCTCGATGAACAGGTCGCGCTGCGGCACATAGGCTTCGGGCTGGTAGTAGTCGTAGTAGCTGACGAAGTACTCGACCGCGTTCTTGGGGAAGAACTCGCGGAACTCGGCGTACAGCTGCGCGGCCAGCGTCTTGTTGGGCGCGAACACGATGGCCGGCCGGCCCACGCGGGCGATCACGTTGGCCATGGTGAAGGTCTTGCCCGAGCCCGTCACGCCCAGCAGCGTCTGGTAGCTCAGGCCGTCGTCGATGCCCTCCACCAACTGGGCAATGGCCGTGGGCTGGTCGCCCGCCGGCGGGTAGGGCTGGAAGAGCTGGAAGGGCGAATCGGGGAAGGCCACGAACTCGCCTTCGCCGGGCGCTGCGTCTGGCGTGGCGTCCACCGGGCGGGTCACCGGATCGGCGTCGGCAGAAGGCGGGCGGGCAACAGGCATGGCAGGGCGTGGACAAAGACCAAACCTCCCACTGTACGCCCAAGCCTCAGCGGGCGCCTGGCGTCAGCTTGTGGGCACTTTTTCAGGGTGACTGCGCAGATCACGCCACAAGCTGGGCCAATCGGTCGATAAAATAAAGGGTTTGCCCGATTTGGTTCATCGCGCTGTCACAAGCGGCCGGTCAACCGCCTCGGGTGCCCTGACGTTTGACCCTTTTCCCTTGCCGGAGACTGCCGCATGGCTTCGCTGTTCGCTTCCGTTGAAATGGCCCCCCGCGACCCCATCCTGGGCCTCAACGAACAATTCAACGCCGACCCCAACCCCAAAAAGGTCAACCTGGGCGTGGGCGTGTACACCGACGATCAAGGCAAGCTGCCCCTGCTGAAGTGCGTGGCCGCTGCCGAAAAGCAAATGTCCGAGGCCCCCAAGGCCCGCGGCTACCTGCCCATCGACGGCATCGTGGCCTATGACAAGGCCGTGCAAGGCCTGGTGTTCGGCGCCGAGCACCCCGCCGTCAAGGGTGGCCGCATCGCCACCGCCCAAGCCATCGGCGGCACCGGCGGCCTCAAATTGGGCGCTGACTTTTTGAAGCGCCTGCAGCCCAACGCCCAGGTGCTGATCTCGGACCCGAGCTGGGAAAACCACCGCGCCCTGTTCGAAACCGCAGGCTTCCCGGTCGACGTGTACCCCTACTACGATGCCGCCAACCGTGGCATCAACTTCGAGGGCATGATCGCCAAGCTCAAGGCTTCGGCCGCTGGCACCATCGTGCTGCTGCACGCCTGCTGCCACAACCCGACCGGCTACGACCTGACCGACGCCCAGTGGGATGAGGTCATCGCCGTGATCAAGGCCCAGGGCCTGATCCCCTTCCTGGACATGGCCTACCAAGGCTTTGGCAACGGCATCGCCGAAGACGGCGCCGTGGTCATCAAGTTCCTGGACGCCGGCCTGAGCTACTTCGTGTCCACCTCGTTCTCGAAGAGCTTCTCGCTGTACGGCGAGCGCGTGGGCGCCCTGAGCATCGTCAGCGAAACCGCCGAAGAGTGCGGCCGCGTGCTGAGCCAGCTCAAGCGCGTCATCCGCACCAACTACTCCAACCCGCCCACGCACGGCGCCCAAGTGGTGGCCACCGTGCTGACCTCGCCTGAGCTGCGCAAGATGTGGGAAGACGAGCTGGCCGAGATGCGCGACCGCATCAAGGTGATGCGCGGTGCCTTGGTCGAGCAGCTGGCCGCGGCTGGCGTGCAAGGCGACCTGAGCTACATCACCCGCCAAAAGGGCATGTTCAGCTACTCCGGTCTGAACGCCCCGCAAATGCAGCGCCTGCGCAGCGAGTTCGGTGTGTACGGCGTGGACTCGGGCCGCATCTGCGTGGCCGCGCTCAACACCGGCAACATCAAGTATGTGGCCGACGCCATCAAGGCCGTGATGTGATCAGGCGGCTCGGTCCGTCATCCATCCACACAAGGGGCCCTTCGGGGCCCTTTTTCATGCCCTGACGCCGCGCACCACACACACATCGCGCACGACACAGCTCAGCCCAGCTTGATGATGCGCGCCTCAGAGGGCACCCCCGCCTCGTTGAACACGAACACCATGTAGTAGCCCGGTGGCGCCAGGTTGGCCGACGCCGGCAGCGTGGCTTGGACATCGCCTCCCTGCGCCTGGAAGCTCAGCGACATGAAGCGTTGATCGAAGTCCACGGTGTGTGTGGCCGAACCCATCCTGAGGAAGGTGACGCGGATCACCTTGGCCGCATCGGTCTTCAATGGTATGACCTGCCCCCAAGTGGCCACGGTGGGGGCCGCCGTGATCAATGGCCGCATGGCCAACTGCCCCGATCCATCCTGCTTGTACAGGTAAGGCGGCGTGTAGATCTCCGCATTCAGGTTGGTCTGCGGCCCGGGCGCCCCACCGCCGCCGGTGAACACCCGCCCATCAGGCAACAGCAGCGACGTCGAGTGGTAGAGCCGCATCTTGGCGGCTGTGGGGCCATCTCGCCACTGGGCGTTGACGGGATCCCAGATGCGCGCAGTGCGGGCGACGCCGAAGGCCACGTTGTCAATGAGCGAGCCGCCACTGACCAGCACACGCCCATCCGCCATCACCGTGGCAAAGGCTTCATAACGATCCTGCCCCACGCCCGGCACCGCCTTGGCGGTGGGGGTGGGCCCGTTGATGTCGATCACCCGGGCCTGGTTGCCCACATGGAGCGAGAGGATGCGCCCCGGCGCAAACATCACGGACGGCAAGAAGGCGTTGCCGGTGGGGAGGTTCAGCGGTGTCTTCACCAACTCGCCAATGCCCGCCGGATCAAGGTAATAGCTCCCTCCCCACACCGTGGTGATGAACACCTTGCCATTGGGGGCTTGCCAGGCGCGCGGGTACGACCAGTTGCGCCGGCCATAGGCGTCTTCACTGCTGGCGCCTGTCAGCGCCCGCCAGCCCTTGCCTTCGGAGTAGACCTCAGGCACTGGGCTGGAGCGCTGTGGCGCAGGCCGCCCGCCCAGCACCAAGGTTTCACCGGCTGCCGTGGTCAGCACCGTGGGGTACCAGCGCAAGAAGCCCATGGGCGTCACGGGCGTGAGCGCATCCGACGCGGGATCAAATGTGGTGACGTCATTGACCGAGTGATTGCGCGTGCCATTGACCACCCGATCGCCACCGGTCAGCAGCACCTTGCCACTGCCAGGCATCACGAGCTGACCACTGCAGAAGATGTCTGTCGGGGTGGTGTTCGGCAGCGTGAGGTGGGCCTCTGGGCCCGTGCCTGCCGAAGGCTTCCAGACGTCGTAGATGTACTGCGCCCCCTGCCGGCCTCGGGCGTCACTGCCGTAACTCAGGATCCGACCATCGGGCAGCGCCACCACATGCAGTGGTATCAGTGGCCAGTTCACCACGGGGCCAAAGCTGCCCTGGACAGCCGGATCCGGAGCCGCAAGCACCTGGCCCGCTAGCCCCCCCAGCACAAGCCCCCACTTGCATGACCAACGCGACCAGCGTGCCCTTCCGACCATGACCACCCCCTTGTTCGTCTGAATACCAAGATGCTGAAGGATTGGCCGATCACGTCAATCACCCGAAAGTCGAGTTGGAGGGCCATGCACGCGCCGTCCACTTGAACACAACAACCGCGTTGCCCGCCCTTGCCCTCACAGACTTGTCACAGAGATTGCCGAAGATCGCAGACACGCCCACTGGCCGCTTGGCGCCAGCCCACTGACAGATCGACGGAGATGTACATGAAAGGTTCTTCCCACCCCACCAACGACGTGACGCTTGCCGCTTCGTCCAGTCCCTCGATCCGCGAGGTGATGGGCAACGTTGAAGCGAGCCGTCGCCAGTTCCTGCGCTCCAGCATCCAGACCGCCGCGCTGGCCTCGATGGGCGGCCTGACCCTGGGTGGTCTGGTCGAGACCGTGCATGCTGCCCCCGTGCCCGCCAGCCTGGGCTTCCCCGGCATGGGCTTTGACAGCGTGCCCGCCAACACGCGTGCGCTCAACGTGTCGCTGGGTGGCAGCGCCTCATCGGTGGTTGACCGCGTGACCGTGCCGGCTGGCTACACCGCGAACTTGTTCGTGGCCTGGGGTGACCCGATCGTGGCCGGTGGCAAGCCGTTCCGCGGCGACGCTGCGGAGACTGCGGCTGACCAGCTCAAGCAGTTCGGCATGCACAACGACGGCATGCACTTCTTCCCCTTCCCGGGCACCTCCGGTACGGCAGCCAGCGATCGCGGCATCCTGTGTGTGAACAACGAGTACACGCACGAAGACATCCTCTTCACCGACGGTCAGGCCAACGGCTACAACATCGCCAAGACCCGCAAGTCGCAAGCCGCACACGGCGTGTCGGTGCTGGAGGCACGTCGCGTCAATGGCAAATGGACCGTGATGAAGAGCTCGGTCTACGGTCGCCGCATCACCGCCAACACCCCCTGCCGCGTGTCCGGCCCTGCCGCCGGCCATGCCCTGATGAAGGCCAACGCCTACACCATCACCGACACCGGCTCGGTGGCCACGGGCGCTCAGCTCGACGGCTACACCGCCTACGGCACCATCAACAACTGCGCCAACGGTGTCACCCCCTGGGGCACCTACCTGACCTGCGAAGAGAACTGGAACGGCAACTTCGGCTCGACCGCAGCACTGCCGGGCACGTCCACCGAAGCGGGCAAGCTCTACAACCGCTATGGCGTGACCGCCACTGGCTTTGGCTACCTCTGGCACACCACCGATCCGCGCTTCAACCTGGCTGCCAACCCACTGGAGACCAACCTGTTTGGCTGGATCGTCGAAATCGACCCGTTCGACCCGCGCGCCTTGCCGGTCAAGCGCACGGCCCTGGGCCGCTTCAAGCACGAAAGCGCCCAGTACGTGGTTGACGCGCAGAACAACGTCGCCTTCTACATGGGCGACGACGAGCGCAACGAGTACATCTACAAGTTCGTCTGCGCCAACAAGTTCAACCCCACCAACCGCGCAGCCAACCGCCAACTGCTCGACAGTGGCACGCTGTACGTGGCCCGCTTCGACAGCAGCCTCAATGGCCAATGGATCGCCCTGGAGCCAGGCACCATCGGCCTCAACGGTCAAGCCCTGCGCGACCACCCGAACTTCGCTGGCGCCAACGACGCTGAAGTGCAAGCCAAGATCCTGATCAAGACCCGCATGGCCGCCGATGCCGTGGGCGCCACCATGATGGACCGCCCCGAGTGGACCGGCGCTCGCCCGCGCATCAACGGCTACGACGAGATCGAGGTCTACTGCACGCTGACCAACAACAACCGTCGCGGCAGCAGCACCACCGCCACTTCGAACGCCATCGACGGCAGCACCACCGCAGGCTCGGCTCGCCCGGCTGTGGACGCCGCCAACCCCGCTGCCGACAACGTGTACGGTCACATCATCCGCTGGCGCGAGGCGGGCAAGTCGGTGCTGTCCACCACCTTTGCTTGGGACCTGTTCGTGCAAGCCGGTGACACCGCCACCACCAAGACGGCCAAGACCACCAACACGTACCAGGGCACCATCGTCGACAACCCCAATGGCAGCGCCGACTACGGTGCACCCGATGGCCTGTGGTTCGATCCGTTTGGCCGCCTGTGGGTGCAAACCGACCAGGTTGGCGACGGCTCTGGCGACTTCGTCAACATCGGCGGCAACATGATGGTCTGCGTGGACCCCAACACCGGCATGACCCGCCGCTTCATGACGGCACCCAACAAGTGCGAAGTCACGGGTGTGGCCATGACCCCCGATGGCAAGACGATGTTCGTGGGCATCCAGCACCCGGGTGAAGACTCGGGCTACGCCAACCCCACCCAGTTCTCGAACTGGCCTCAAAACCAGTTCACCGTGGAAGCAGACGGTGTCACCCCGCTGCCGGCTGGCCGCCCACGCTCGTCCCTGGTCGTCATCACCAAAGATGACGGCGGCGTCATCGGCAGCTGAGTCAGCCCCACTTTCATCCCGTTTTGAGGTAAGTCATGTACAAGCATTTCATCGCCGCGGCCTTGACCGCAGCCAGCCTGGGCGCCAACGCTGCCTTCATCAACGCCAGCAGCGCCACGTTTGCAGGCAACGTCGTCACCTTCAATGACTTCGATGGTCTGGAGGTGAATTCGCCGCTGGACCTGGGCAATGGCGTGACGTTGAGCTCCACCCCGAACGCCATCGTCGGCCAGTACGCACAGGATCTGGGCGACAACGGCGCTTGGACGGTGTTGGGCGATGCCAACCGCGACGGCGCCTTCGTGTCGTCGGCCTTCACCACCGGCCGTGGCGAAATCGGCTTCTCGTTCGCCAACCCAGTGGCTGCGGTGGGCGCCTTCGTCAACCACTTCCAGGCCCACGGCCAGACCAACAACAGCATGCTGGTGGTGGCCTATGACGTGGGTGGCAACATCCTGGAGAGCCAGAGTGTGAGCATCGACACCGATGCCTTTGGCTACGACGGGGGACGCTTCGTCGGCTTCCAGCGCGCCCAGGCAGACATCTACGGCTTCGGCTTCGTGGATGGCACCGTGGTGATCGACAACCTCACCTCGGCCGTGCCTGAGCCTTCGAGCTGGGCCCTGACCCTGGTTGCAGCCCTGACCGTGGCGACCATCACGCGCCGCCGCACCTGATCGCCCCTCCACCGGATCGCCTGCCCGATCTGGCCCACTCAGGCCCGCTCACCCTCGCCCCCCAGGAGCGGGGGGTGAGCGGGCTTGTCGGATGTGGGCAAAAAAGGTGAAGTTACGGGACTTCTTGTCCTGCTCAGACCCGTGGCAATCGTGCAAACATGGCGAAACTGCACTATGCTGCACCGCAACATGGTCAAAAGCCGTGTGCACCGATTCCAACGACGTCTGAGGCCCCGTCATGCTCTACCAGATCTACGAAACCAACCGCGCCTGGATCAGCCCCTTCTCTGAATTCGCCAGCGCCGCCTCCAAGCTCTACAGCAACCAGTTGTCGCCCCTCGCGCACATGCCGCAGGCCCAGCGCATCGCAGCCGGCTTCGACCTGATGCACCGCCTGACGAAGGAATACGAAAAGCCCGAGTTCGGCATCAACAAGGTGACTGTGCAAGACACCGAAGTGGTGGTGCAAGAGCAGATCATTGAAGCCAAGCCGTTTTGCCGCCTGATCCGCTTCAAGCGCTTCACCGACGACGCCAAGTTGCTCGACAAGCTGCGCGCCCAGCCCTCGGTGCTGGTGGTGGCGCCGCTGTCGGGCCACCACAGCACGCTGCTGCGCGACACCGTGCGCACGCTGCTGCAAGACCACAAGGTCTACATACCGACTGGATCGACGCGCGCATGGTGCCGCTGGAAGACGGCGCCTTCCACCTCGACGACTACATCAACTACGTGCAGGACTTCATCCGCAAGGTGGGCCCTGAGGTGCACGTGATCTCGGTGTGCCAACCCACGGTGCCAGTGCTGGCCGCCGTCTCGCTGATGGCCAGCCGAGGCGAAACCACCCCGCGCACCATGACCATGATGGGCGGCCCGATCGACGCCCGCAAGTCGCCCACAGCGGTGAACAACCTGGCGATGAACAAGTCGTACGAGTGGTTCGAAAACAATGTGATCTACCGCGTGCCGCCCAACTACCCGGGCGCTGGCCGCCGCGTGTACCCGGGCTTCATGCAGCACACGGGCTTCGTGGCCATGAACCCCGACCGCCACGCCAACTCGCACTACGACTACTTCCTGGACCTGGTGCGCGGTGACGGCGACAGTGCCGAAACCCACCGCCAGTTCTACGACGAGTACAACGCCGTGCTCGACATGGACGCCGACTACTACCTGGACACCATCAAGACCGTGTTCCAGGACTTTGCCCTGGTCAACGGCACGTGGAAGGTGCGCAACCCCAAGGGCAAGGAAGAGCTGGTCAAGCCGCAGGACATCAAGACCACGGCGCTGCTGACGGTCGAAGGCGAGCTGGACGACATCTCCGGTGCCGGCCAGACCAAAGCCGCCCACGACCTGTGCACCGGCATCCCCAAGTCCCGCCAGAAGCACTACGACGTGATCGGTGCCGGCCACTACGGCATCTTCAGTGGTCGCCGCTGGCGTGAGATGGCCTACCCCGAGATCCGGGCGTTCATCCTGTCGCACAACAAGTGAGCACAGGGGCCGGCGGGGCTACACTCCCCGCCCATGCCGGACCGCCTCGCCACCGCCCCCCCCGTCACCGAACTCAGCGCCCAGGCCCGGGCGCTGAACGACCTGCTGCCGCAGACGCAATGCACGAGCTGCGGCTACCCTGACTGCGCAGGTTACGCCCAGGCCATGGCCGCCGGTGAGGCCGAGATCAACCAGTGCCCGCCCGGCGGCGCTGAGGGCATCCGCCGCCTCGCGGTTGCCACGGGCCGCCCCGTCATCCCGCTCAATCCACAGCACGGCATCGAAGGGCCTTTGCGCCTGGCCGCCATCGACGAGACCTGGTGCATCGGCTGCACGCTGTGCGTCAAGGCCTGCCCGGTGGACGCCATCATCGGCACCAACAAGCACATGCACACGGTCATCACCGACCTGTGCACGGGCTGCGAGCTGTGCATCCCGGCCTGCCCGGTGGACTGCATCGACCTCGTGCCCGCCCACGCCCAAACGCCCGCCCCCACCGGCTGGGCCGCCTGGGGCGAGGCGCAAGCCCAGCAGGCCCGCCAACGCTACGCCGAGCGCACGGTGCGCGTGGCCCGGGCCCAGGCCGAGAACGATGCGCGGCTGGAGGCCAAGGCCGAGCACAAGCTGGCCCACCTCGCCGAGATCTCGAAGGTGTCCGACCCCACCGAGCTGGACAAGAAGCGCGCCGTGATCGAGGCTGCGCTGGCCCGCGCCCGCGCCCGCCGCGGCGCCTGAATCACCGCCTTGCCATCGACCGTGATGCCGATGGCTCATGGGGAGCCCGCCCGCAGCCCTCAGCGCTTACACACACGATCCGCACACTGAACGCAGGCCGACACGTCGTCGGCCTCAACCGTTCAATTTGCTGAGGTCGTCATGCGTCACACCGGCTCGCCCCGTCTGGCAGGAGCACTCCGTTCAACCGTCTGGGCCGCCGCGCTGTGCGTGGCCACCTGGGCCCAGGCCTCCAGCAGCGGCGTGGTGATCAGCCAGGTCTATGGTGGCGGCGGCAACACGGGCGCCACCTACAAGAACGACTTCATCGAGCTGTTCAATGCGGGCAGCAGCGCCGTCAGCCTGCAGGGCTGGTCGGTGCAGTACGCCTCGGCAACGGGCACGAGCTGGCAGGTCACCCCGTTGGGCAACATCACCCTGCAGCCGGGCCAATACCTGCTGGTGCAAGAAGCATTGGGTGCAGGTGGCACCACCAACCTGCCCAGCCCTGACGCCAGCGGCACCATCGCCATGAGCGGGACCGCCGGCAAGGTGGCCCTGGTGCGCAGCGCCACGGCCCTGAGCGGCACCATCACCGCCACCAGCGCCCACATCGAAGACTTCGTGGGCTTTGGCAGCGCCACCACCTACGAAGGCAGCGCCCCCGCGCCAGCACCGAGCAACACGCTGTCCGTGGCCCGCGCCAGCAATGGCTGCACCGACACCAACAACAACGGCGCCGACTTCGGCACCGCCGCCCCGCAGCCGCGCAACTCGGCCACGGCCGTGGTGGTGTGCAGCGCCTCGGGTGGGGGCTCGGGCAGCGGCAGCGGCGGCTCGGGTGGCAGCGGTGGCTCGGGCGGTGGCACGGGTGGTGGCAACATCACCCCGATCAGCGCCATCCAGGGCTCGGGTCACACCAGCGCGCTGGCGGGCAGCACCGTGATCACGCAAGGCATCGTCACCCGCGTGACGAACAACGGCTTCTTCATGCAATCGCAGGTGGAAGACGGCAACCCCGCCACGTCGGACGGCATCTTCGTCTACACCAGCACCGCCCCCACCGTGAGCGCCGGGCAACTGGTGCAGGTCAGCGCCATGGTTGCCGAGTTCAACGTGGGCGCGGCGGGCAATGCCATCACCGCCGCACGCACGGTCACCCAGCTCACGTCGCCCACGGTCACCACGCTGGGCCAGGGCTACAGCGTCGTGCCCACGGTGCTGACGCTGCCGGCCTCCGAGGCCCAGCTCGAAGCGCTGGAAGGCATGCTGGTGCAGGTCAACACGCAGCTGACCGCCTCGCAGAACTACTTCCTGGGCCGCTACGGCCAGGTCACGCTGTCGGCGCAAGGCCGGCTGCTCAAGCCCACCAACCAGTTCCGCCCCGGCACGCTCGATGCCGTCAACCTGTCGATCGCCAATGCCCAGCGCACCCTGCTGCTCGACGACGGCAGCTCGGCCCAGAACGTCAACCCCACGCCCTACCTGGCCAGCGACAACACGCTGCGCGCCGGTGACACCCTCGACAGCCTGCAGGGCGTCATCGACTACGGCCTGGCCACCAGCGACAACACGGGCATGGGCCTGTACAAGGTGCAGCCCGTGGGCAGCGTGGCCTTCACGCGCGCCAACCCGCGCCCGGTGGGCGCCCCGGCCGTGGGCGGCAACATCAAGGTGGCCAGCGCCAACTTGTTGAACTACTTCACCACCTTCGGCAACGGTCAGACGGCTTCGGGCCAATCGGGCCAAGGCTGCGCGCCTTCTGGCAGCACCAGCGATTGCCGTGGCGCCGACACCGCCGCCGAGTTCAGCCGCCAGCGCACCAAGCTGATCGCTTCGCTGAGCACGCTCAACGCCGACGTGGTGGGCCTGATGGAGCTGCAAAACAACAGCGCGGCCATCGCCGACCTGGTGGCTGGCCTCAATGCCCAGCTGGGCGCGGGCACCTATGCCGTGGTGCCGGATCCGAGCAGCGGCGTGGGCAGCGATGCCATCAAGGTGGGCCTGATCTACAAGCCCGCCCGCGTGAGCCGCCTGGGCACCTCGGTCAGCGACACCGACCCCAGCCACAAGCGCCCGTCGGTGGTGCAACGCTTCCAGGCCTTGAACGGCGAGAGCTTTGCCGTCGTGGTCAACCACTTCAAGTCGAAGAGCTGCAGTGGCGCCTCAGGCGCCGATGCCGACCAGGGCGATGGCCAAGGCTGCTACAACAGCACCCGCCTGCAAGAGGCCCAGGCCCTGCGTGGCTACCTGCAAGGCCTGAGCAGCACCTGGGGCGAATCGCGCTTCTTGTTGCTGGGCGACTTCAACGCCTACACGCAGGAAGACCCGGTGCACCACTTCGTGAGCAACGGCTATGCCGACCTGGCCTCGCGCTTCAACCCGCAGGCGTATTCATATGTGTTCGACGGTGAGGCCGGCGCGCTCGACCACGCCCTGGCCAGCCCCAGCCTGATCGGCGCCATCACCGGTGCGGCCGACTGGCACGTCAATGCCGACGAGCCCTCTGTGATCGACTACAACCTGGAGTTCAAGCAGCCGGCCTGCGCCACCTGCAACCCCGACTACCACACGGCCACGCCGTACCGCTCGTCGGACCACGACCCGCTGCTGGTGGGTCTGAGCCTGGTGCGCAGCATCACGGGCACCCCAGCTGCCGAAACGCTGGTGGGCACCCCGGGCGACGACCGCATCAGTGGCGCGGGTGGCGCCGACACGCTGACGGGCAACGGTGGCAGCGACACCTTCGTCTACAACAGCCTGCGCGAGGCGCTGGACGTGATCACCGACTTCACCCCGGGCGACGACCGGCTCGACCTCAGCGCCGTGGCCGCCACGCTGCGCGCCACGGCAGGCCCCAGCACCGACCTGATCGCCGCGGGCTACATCGTGCTGACCGACACCGCCGCTGGCCTGGAGGTGCGCATCGACAGCGACGGCCCCAGCGGCCAGGGCCTGCCCCGCACGCTGGTGCGCCTCAGCGGCGTCACCTCGGCCACCTTCCAGGCGGCCCGCGACCTGAAGCAATGAGCGGCCACGGCACGCACCGCACCCCACGACATCACCGAAAGTTCACGATGAGCAACACCCTCCAACTCGCCCGCCTGGGCGCTGCGCTGGCGCTGTGCGGCACCACCTGGGCCCACGCCCTGCCGGTGCTCGCCAACACCAACCTCGATGGCAGCCAGGGCCTCAACGGCTGGCAGGCCGTGGGCGACGTGGCCGTCATCGACGCGGCCACCGGCCCGGTCGGCATCGGCCTGTCCATCAACGCCCATCCCACGATGTTGGCCCTGGGCACCGCCACCACCTTCGACTGGGACGATGCCAACGCCGCCGCTGGCACCTACAGCGTCAGCCACAACGCCGATCCGGCCTACGACACCGACTTGGTGCAAGTGAGCCAGGCGCTGGGCCTGGGCAGCGTGGCCGCGCTGGGCGCCGACGCCTTCGAAGGCTCGGCCCTCAGCCGCAGCCTGAGCGTGAGCGCCGGCACGACGGTGAGCTTCCAATGGCGCGCCTGGACGCGCACCCCCGTCGCCAACATCGGCAGCCAGAACGACGCGCTGTGGTTCACCGCCTCGGGCGTGGGGCAGGTGGCCACCACCGCCCCGATGGCCACGCTGCAATCGCTGTTCGTGAGCGGCACGCCTGCAGGCACGCCCAATGGCTGGCTGGACAGCGGCTGGCGCAGCGTGAGCTTCACGGTGGCGCAGTCGGGCGCACTCAACCTGGGCTGGGCCGTGGTGGACCAAGGCAGCACCACCGACACCACCGTGATGGCCATTGGCGGCCTCAACGTGGTGCCCGGCGTGCCCGAGCCCAGCTCGCTGGCGTTGCTGGTGGCGGGCCTGGGCGCCGCCTTGGTTGTCCAGGCCTGGCGCCGCCGCTGAAGCCATGTGACATCGCGGCACGGCCCACCCAGGTGATGACCCCTGATCTGGGTGACATCCTGGGGTCATGGTTGGCCCAGATGATGCATGCTCAAAGGGCGAAGGCACGACGCTGGTGCCCTCGCCACTGGAGTGCCCGATGCGTGCCCTGATGAACCTGGCCATCGAACCCGCCATGAAGTTGTTCGAAGTGTCTGCCCTGGTCGTGAGCCAGGCCTCACCTCAAGCCGTCCAGCGCGTGCTCAAGGTGCTGGCCGACACCCCACAGGGCGCCATCGACATCGTGCGCGAGCGCTACCCCAAATCCCGGCGGCACCAGGTGCTGTCGTGCCAGCCCTGGACCGCTGCCGCGCACTGAACCCCAGGGCTTGACCTAGGGCACCTGCGGCCCAGGGGTGGCCGTGTCACGATGGCGGCTCCTCACCCGACCGCATCGGAGACCACCTTGAGCCACCGCGCCCTCACCCTGTCCCCAGCCCTGCCCCTGGCCCTGGCCATCACCGTGGCCACGGTCATCGCCAGCCCCGCCCAGGCCGCGAGCAAGCCGCCCATGAAGGCCGGCCTGTGGGAGGTGAAGTCGCTCTCGCGAGAGCTCAATGGCAAGCCCCTGCCCGATGTCTCGGCGATGATGGCCGAGCGCATGGCGCAGATGCCGCCCGAGATGCGCGCCAAGATGGCAGCGCAGATGAAGCAGCACGGCGTGGCGATGGGTGGTGGCGGCGTCAAGGTGTGCATCAGCCAGGAGATGATCGACACCCAGCGCTGGCACCAACCCGAGGGCAAGTGCCAAAACAGCGCCGTCACCCAAAGCGGCAACACCTGGACGCTGTCGTTCAGCTGCCAGAACCCCGAAGCCAAGGGTGAGGTGCGCACCACCTTCCAGGGCGGCGACACCTACACTTCCGAAGTCGACATGACGATGAACCGCGGCGGCAAGGACAGCACCATGCGCATGCGCAACGAGGCCCACTGGCTGGGTGCCGATTGCGGCAGCGTGCAGCCCGAGAACCCGCGCGCGCCCAGCCCGACGCCCAAGCCCTGAGCCTGCCCCCACGACGATGCCCCGCCAGATGAACGCGGCCGAGATCACGGCCTTTTTCGAGACCCTGCAAGCGGCCAACCCGCACCCTGAGACCGAGCTGAAGTACAGCACGCCCTTCGAGCTGCTCACGGCCGTGCTGCTGTCGGCGCAGGCCACCGACGTGGGCGTGAACAAGGCCACCGACAAGCTGTTTCCCGTGGCCAACACCCCGGCCGCCATCCTGGCCCTGGGCGAAGAAGGCCTGTGCAGCTACATCAAGACCATCGGGCTGTACAAGAGCAAGGCCAAGCACCTGCTGGAGACCTGCCGCATCCTGGTGGAGCAGCACGGCGGCGAGGTCCCGCGCGACCGTGCCGCGCTCGAGGCCCTGCCCGGCGTGGGCCGCAAGACGGCCAACGTGGTGCTCAACGTGGCCTTTGGTCAGCCCACCATGGCGGTGGACACCCACATCTTTCGCC
>JACCDX010739928.1_pt1 | contig 14896 bp, 15 predicted proteins | sample 7449681 | NCBI WGS metagenome assembly JACCDX01 (sample SAMN15323450, study PRJNA562643) | freshwater metagenome | isolation source: river surface water | place: USA:Blue River Watershed | collected 2017-08-18
CCAGAACTACAACGTGTCAGATGAAGACTTCGCTGACGCAGATCAGGCATAAGGGAGAAGACAATGCCAAAGCCAACTAAAGGCCCACGTTTGGGTTCAGGCCCATCACACGAGCGCTTGATTCTTCGTACTCTTGCTGAGCAATTGTTCGAGCACGGAAAGATCACAACTACAGAAGCAAAGGCGAAGCGTCTTCGTCCACTTGCTGAAAAGTTGATCACCTTCGGTAAGAAGGGCGACCTACCTGCTCGTCGTGAAGTAATGGCGCGTATTGCTAACAAGAGCGTTGTACATCAGCTCTTCACAGTAATCGCACCTACATTCGCTAACCGCGAAGGTGGATACACACGTATTACAAAGATCGGTCCACGTAAGGGCGACAACGCTCCTATGGCAGTGATCGAACTCGTAACAGATAAGTAAAACTAAGTAACTCTTACGATGGCGCAGCCCACTCTCTTTCCTGAGAGTGGGTTTCGTCGTTTAAGGCTAGATATCGCTTACGACGGCACCAACTTCTATGGTTGGGGCGCACAACCTGACCGTCGCACAATTCAAGACCTGGTTGAAGAAGCGATTGCTCGCATTTCACGCACAGATGTCGAATCCATTGTTGCTGGCCGCACTGATGCTGGAGTTCATGCAACGGGCCAGGTAATCCATGTTGATGTACCTGATGCGATGTTTGATAACGAATTAACGTATCGAGATTTACGATACAAACTCAACCGCATTCTCGATGAAGATGTTCGCATCATGAATATCACCGATGCCCCCGAAGGTTTCCATGCTCGCTTCTCAGCGCTTCGCCGTTACTACAGCTACAAGATCATCGACAATAACGAAGTAATACCACCACTTTCTAGGCACGATGTTGCATCGTGGTATCGCCCGCTCGATGTTGATCGCATGAACGAAGCGAGCCAATTAGTAATCGGACACCATGACTTTGCAGCTTTCTGTAAATTCCGCCAAGGTGGAACAACAATTCGTAGCCTCGAAAAATACGAATGGAAGCGCACTGATGATGGGCTTCTTGTGGCAGATCTGGTTGCCGATGCTTTCTGTTACTCCATGGTCCGTAATCTTGTGGGCGCAGTGGTCTGTGTTGCAGATGGTCGGAAAGAACCAAGCTGGATGGCAGAACTTCTTGCAAATAAAGAACGAGTCTCAGACTCACTCGTTTTTCCTGCACGAGGATTAACGCTCTATCGCGTTGATTACCCAACTAATGACCAGCTTCTAGAGCGAGCCAAAGTCACGATTGGCAAGAGAGATGGCAGCGGTTAGTGGGACACATTGATGTTTCAGCAGTTGAGTACTCACTCTCCGATGGGCGCGTATTACTCAACGATGTCTCCTTCCGCGTTGGCGATGGAGCAAAGGTTGCACTGATTGGCCCTAATGGATCAGGCAAGACAACTCTCATTCGCATGATCTGCGGCGATATTTCTCCTGACCAAGGAAGCGTTGCAATCACTGGTGGCCTTGGTGTGATGCGCCAATTCATCGGTTCAGTTCGCGATGAAACTACCGTACGAGAAATTCTTATCTCTGTTGCTCCGGCTCGTATCCGTGAAGCTGCTGCAAAGATAATTGCCACTGAAAAAGAGATGAACGAAGACGGATCTGAAAAGAGCCAGATGGCGTATGCCCAAGCGATTATCGATTGGGGCGATTGCGGTGGTTATGACTTCGAGGTCATTTGGGATAAGTGCTGCACTGAGATGCTCGGAAAAGCTTTCGATGATGTTGCAGAGCGAAAGGTAAATACCTTGTCTGGGGGAGAGCAGAAGAAGTTGGTTCTGCGCGCGCTCCTTGAAGGCCCTGAGGAAGTGTTGCTTCTTGATGAGCCAGATAACTATCTCGATGTTCCTTCAAAGCGCTGGCTTGAGAAAGTTGTCTCTGAGACGAAGAAATCAGTTCTCTTCGTCAGTCACGATCGTGAGCTACTGCAGAACACAGCAACGCGCATCGTTGCACTAGAACAAGGCGTCAACGGAAATACTGCTTGGGTTCATGGTGCAAAGTTTGATACCTGGCACGAAGCGCGTCGTGCGCGCAATGAGCGCTTTGCCGAACTTCTGCTGCGTTGGGAACAAGAACATCAGCGCCTCAAAGATTTAGTACGAACTCTGCAGGTTCAAGCCGCCAGCTCACCAGATATGGCCAATAAATATCATGCGATGCAGACTCGCCTTCGTAAATTTGAAGAAGCGGGCGCACCTGAGGCGCCACCAGTCGAGCAAGATGTGAAGGTTGGTTTGCGTGGAGGTCGTACTGGTTTGCGCGCCCTCACATTTGAAAACGTTGCGATTGCAAACTTGACTGAGCCATTTAACTTCGAAGTCTTCTTCGGAGATCGCATTGCAGTTCTTGGGAAGAATGGAACCGGTAAGTCTCACTTCTTCCGCATGATCTCTGGCGATGAATCAGTGAAATATTCAGGCAATTTCAAAGTCGGTGCACGCGTTGAAATTGGCTACTTCGCACAAACGCATTCGCATCCAGAGTTTGAAGGAAAGACCCTCCTTGAAATTCTCTGGGAGACATATTCACTCCAGCTTGGGCCAGCCAAAAGTGTGCTTCGTAAATATGAAATCGATAAGCAAGCTGAGCAGAAGTTCACCTCCCTTTCTGGGGGACAGCAAGCGCGGTTCCAGATCTTGTTGCTGGAACTTTCTGGTTCAACACTGCTCTTACTTGATGAGCCAACAGATAACTTAGATTTAGCGAGCGCAGAATCACTCGAACATGCACTTGATCAATATGAAGGCACCGTCCTATCGGTGACCCATGATCGCTGGTTCACCCGTGGATTTAACCGATTCTTGGTCTTCGGAGCCGATGGCCAGGTTTATGAGTCCCCAGAACCAGTCTTTGATTTCTAAAGGATTTCTAGGGGCCTGCTCACGCGGGGCTTTTGGGCCATTTTGACCCACCCCCCGCATGAAAGGTAAAGTTCCCCTCCTGCGCCAGCGAGGCGCTACACGTAAGACCCTAAGCTCAACTGATAAAGAAGAAGGTAATAAAGCATGCGTACATATAGCCCTAAGGCAGGAGACGTCGTCCGTAAGTGGCACGTCATCGATGCACAAGATGTTGTGCTCGGTCGTCTTGCAACTCATGCTGCAGTTCTTCTTCGCGGTAAGCACAAGGCAACATTCGCGCCACACATGGATATGGGTGACTTCGTCATCATCATCAACGCAGAGAAGATCGCACTCTCTGGAAACAAGGCGCTTACAAAGTTTGCACACCACCACTCAGGTTTCCCAGGCGGTCTTACATCGACTGTTTACGGTGAACTCATCGAGAAGCACCCAACACGTGCAGTAGAAAAGGCAATCAAGGGAATGCTTCCTAAGAACCGTCTTGGCGCACAGGTTGCATCAAAGCTCAAGGTTTACGCAGGTCCAGAGCATCCACATGCTGCACAGGCACCAACACCATATGTATTCACTCAAGTTTCACAGATCGCTAAGTAAGGGATAAAGAAGATATGTCAGATACAACTTTCAACGAGCTAGACGAGACAGAGACACCAACTTCTTACTCTTCTTCAACTCCTGCAGCTGCAACTAACCGCAAGGCAATCACAGCACCAGGTGCTGGTACAGGTCGCCGTAAGGAAGCAGTTGCTCGTGTTCGTCTCGTACCAGGTACAGGTCGTTGGGTTGTTAACGGCAAGACACTTGAAGCATATTTCCCAAACAAGGTTCACCAGCAGCTTGTCTCTGAACCATTCCGCACAGTAGGCGCTGAAAATACATACGATGTATTTGCACGCATCAACGGTGGTGGAGTTTCAGGTCAGGCTGGCGCACTTCGTCTCGGTGTTGCTCGTTCATTGAACGAGATCGATACAGAGGCAAACCGTCCAGCACTTAAGAAGGCTGGATTCCTCAAGCGCGATGCACGCGTTATCGAACGTAAGAAGTACGGCCTTAAGAAGGCGCGTAAGCGTTCACAGTACTCAAAGCGTTAATTCTTTTTATCTCGATATCCCGTTTGTTGCAAAGGAGTTTTTAATGGCTCTCTTTGGAACAGACGGGATTCGTGCTTTAGCCAATAGTGAAACCCTGACCGCTGAAGTAGCACTCGATGTTGCAGTAGCTGCAGCCCATATCCTGGTTGAGTCATCATCGAATAAGGGAAAGCGTCCTCGTGCAATCGTCGGTCAAGATTCCCGTGCATCAGGTGAATTCCTCGAAGCAGCTGTAGCTGCAGGGCTTGCTAGCGCAGGTATCGATGTTTATCGCGTCGGCGTTCTACCTACTCCAGCGATTGCGTATCTCGTCGGTGAATCAGGTGCTGACCTCGGTGTCATGATCTCTGCATCCCACAACCCAATGCCCGATAACGGAATTAAGCTGTTCTCACGCGGTGGCGGAAAGCTCGATGATGCGATTGAAGCAGCGATTGAAAAGCGTATGGGCGAACCATGGACACGCCCTACAGGTCGCGGCGTTGGTCGCATTACCTTCGATGACACAGCAAGCGCTCGCTACTTAAACCATCTGCTCGCATCAGTTTCAACTCCGCTTAAGGGTTTAAAGATTGTCGTTGATTGCGCAAATGGCGCATCATCTGTTGTTGGCCCACTTGCCTACGAAAAGGCTGGCGCCACAGTCATTGCAATCCATCACTCACCTGATGGTTGGAACATCAACGATAATTGTGGATCAACCCACCTCGCTGATTTACAAGCACGCGTTGTCGCCGAAGGCGCTGATTTTGGAATTGCCCACGATGGCGATGCAGATCGCTGCCTTGCTGTTGATGCTCAAGGCAACGTCATCGATGGCGATGCCATCATGACAATTTTGGGACGCGGATTTAAAGAACGTGGCGCCCTGAAATCCAACACAATCGTTGGAACGGTGATGAGCAACCTTGGATTTATGCATGCCATGAAAGAAGCTGGCATTGAAGTAATCACAACAGCGGTTGGCGATCGCTACGTTCTCGAAAAAATGCTTGAAGGCGATTTCTCACTGGGTGGCGAACAATCGGGCCATCTCATCATGCGCGAATTCGCAAATACAGGAGACGGAATCCTCACTGCACTTCAATTAGCTCAAGAGGTTATCCGCACCAAGAAGTCACTTTCAGAACTCGCTGCAACGATGAAGCGATTCCCGCAGGTTTTGATCAACGTTCCTAACGTTGCTAAAGAGAAGCTCAGTACTTCTCAGGCAATTACCGAGGCCATTGCAAAGGCAGAATCAACTCTGGGCGAAGATGGTCGAGTCTTACTCCGTGCCTCAGGTACTGAACCACTCATTAGAGTCATGGTCGAAGCCTCGAGTGATAACCTTGCACAAGAAATCGCAGCATCACTTGCTGCAGTTGTTAAGGCAGAACTGGGGAATTAATTCGTGTGCGGAATCGTGGGTTACACAGGACCACAATCTGCATTCACTCCCATTGTTGAAGGTCTGCGCCGACTCGAATACCGCGGCTATGACTCAGCAGGTATTGCACTCGGCACCGGAACATCTCTCTTTGTAGAAAAGCGCGCAGGAAAGCTCGCAAACCTCGAAGGCGCACTTCCAGCCAATCTCCCAACTGTTCATTCAGGAATCGGCCACACTCGCTGGGCAACCCACGGTGGACCAACAGATCGAAATGCGCATCCTCACTTGGATAACGAGGGCAAGCTAGCTGTTATTCACAACGGCATCATTGAAAATTACTCAGAACTCAAAGCTGAACTTGAAAAGCGTGGCCATAAGTTCGAATCTGAAACAGATACCGAATCAGTTGCTCACCTTTTATCCGAGCTTCGCAAAGAACATGGTGGAGATCTCACAGCAGCGATGCGCGCTGCAGTAAAGCGCCTTCGTGGTTCATTTACCCTTCTTGCAATTCATGCAGATGCCCCACAAACAATTGTCGGAGTTCGTCGTAATTCACCTCTTGTTGCAGGCTTAGGAAATGGCGAAAACTTCCTGGCATCCGATGTTGCAGCATTTATCGATTACACCAAGCGCGCTGTAGAACTTGGCCAAGATGAAGTTGTCACCATTAGCCCTGAAGGCATCGCCATCTGCGACCTTGATGGCAAAGCACTTCCACTTAAAGAGTATGAAATCACTTGGGACGCAGCTGCTGCCCAAAAGGGTGGCTTTGCCCACTTCATGCTCAAAGAGATCTTTGATCAACCTAAGGCTATTGCCGACACCTTGATTGGTCGCTTGAGCGATAACAACCAGGTTCTGCTCGATGAACTTCATATGAGCGATGATGAAATCAAGAAGATTAAGCGCATCTCAGTGATTGCCTGCGGTACTGCTTATCACGCAGGCATGGTCGCAAAGTATGCAATTGAAAAATGGGCAAAGGTTCCCGTCGATGTAGAAATCGCATCCGAATACCGCTATCGCGATCCCATCGTTGATAAAGATTCACTCGTCGTTGCCATTTCGCAATCTGGTGAAACCATGGACTTACTCATGGCTGTACGCCACGCGAAAGCAGCAGGGGCTCGCGTTCTCGCAGTCTGCAATACAAACTCTTCAACTATTCCACGCGAATCAGATGCTGTGCTTTACACACATGCAGGACCTGAAATTGCTGTTGCTTCAACGAAAGCATTTCTCACCCAGATTGTTGCTGTCTACCTGATTGGCCTCAAGCTTGGACAAGTGCGCGGAACACTGACTGATGCACAGGTAAAGAGCCTCTATAACGAGATGCTCGAACTTCCGGGACAAGTCGAACAAATCCTTGAAACCATCGAACCGCTTCGCGAACTCACTCGTAAGTTTGTAAAGAACAACACTGTGCTCTTCTTGGGTCGCGGCATTGAATACCCAGTAGCTCTTGAAGGTGCTCTTAAGCTTAAAGAACTCGCATACATTCACGCCGAAGGTTTTGCAGGTGGCGAACTCAAGCACGGACCAATCGCACTGATTGAAGAAGGCACGGCAGTAATTGCAATCCTTCCGGCTAAGGATGAGCATGCACTCGATGAGAAGATGCTGAGCAATATCCAAGAAGTAAAGGCACGTGGCGCGCGTGTTGTTGTCATTGCTCCAGAAGGTGCTGAAGTAATTGGCGCCGAGCACATTATTCGAATTCCTGTTGCTTCTCCTCTCTTCCAGCCAGTCCTTGCAACCGTTCCACTGCAGGTATTTGCATATGAGATAGCTGTAGCTCGTGGAACAGATGTCGATCAGCCACGAAACTTAGCTAAATCCGTAACAGTTGAGTAAGAGATGCCAACCGTTCTAGATCAGCGCCAGCGACAGATGCGTCGCGCCTTGAAGTGGTCAGCTGGCTTATTTGCTGGATATCTATACATCACTTACCAAGTGCTCACAAATGGTTTTCTTATTCGCATCGATCGCGAACTCAGCAATCTTGAACACCCACGTTTTACTGGAACAGTTGGATTCATCATTCGACGTCTCGATGACTTGGGCCTTCGAAGTGTTTCTGGAATTTCTCTGCTTATTGTGGCTCTCTATATTTCCAAGCGCTTTAAAACCTGGAGACCAATCAATCTCGGTTTACTCTCATTCATCTCGCTCAATGTCGTAGTCGGTGCGTTTAAATACGGCCTAGGTCGTACCAAGCCTCGCGATGGTCTCGATATTTTGCACGCAGGTGGAATGTCATATCCAAGTGGCCATGCTTCTAATGCAATCTTTATCTGGGGCGTAGTCGCGTACCTCATCTATCGATATGCACATGTCGATCGTTACAACGGCCGTCTTGCAAGTGCAGGTGTGGGACTACTTTCACTGACCGTATGTGTGGTCTCACTTCTTCGTAATACACATTGGTTCCTTGATTTATTCGGCGGGCTACTACTGGGCGGCGCGCTCTTGGTCCTCATCATCGCTATAGATCGCTTCTTTCCATCTGATAGCCAACTTCACTAGCGCCTAATACACTCGCTCCTATGATTGATGGAATCGGCATCGATGTCGTGGATATTGCCCGATTCCTCGAATCCCTGGAGCGCACTCCAACGCTGCGCGAAAAGTTATTTACTGAATCTGAACGCACGCTAAGTTCTCAATCATTGGCTGCTCGCTTTGCCGCAAAAGAGGCTCTCTATAAAGCGCTCAGCCCGAGCCATGGCCTGCAATGGCATGAAGCAGAAGTCATCAGCGCTCCCAATGGAAAGCCTGAGTTCTTATTCCGAGGCGAGATCGCAGATCTCGTAGATGGCGCCCAGGTGCACCTTTCTCTGTCACATGATGGCGGAATCGCATCTGCAATGGTGGTGGTTGAGCGATGAGAGCCGAAGCAATCGTTGATCTCAGCGCCATTAAGCACAACGTTGAGCTTTTGAAGAAGACTGCCGGAACAAAACTTCTCGCCGTTGTGAAAGCAGATGCATATGGACACGGTCTTATACCTGTTGCGAAGGCAGCAATTTCTGCAGGCGCTGATTACCTAGGTGTTGCTCTCCTTGAAGAAGCGATTGCGCTGCGCGAAGCTGGCATCGAGGCACCGATTCTTGCTTGGTTGGTTCAACCGGGATCAGATTTCAAGAGAGCAATCGAACTTGATATTGATTTAGCGGCAGCTTCACTCAAAGCGCTCCAAGAGATTTCAAATGCCTCAGAAAACAAGAAGGCGCGCGTTCATCTAGAAGTTGATACCGGAATGACTCGTGGGGGATTCCTCAGTGAATGGGATCAGCTGACAGCTGAGCATTTACATAACGTCGAAGTAGTTGGAATCTTCTCTCACTTTGCTCGCGCCGACGAACCTGATGAAGCGCAGAATGAAGAACAGCTCGCACGATTTAACGAGATGGTTGAGCGCGTGCACTCATTTGGATTCACCAACGTTATCCGCCACTTATCTAATTCGGCTGCGACCATAAAGAATCACGCAGCAGCTTTCGACATGGTTCGCACTGGAATCGCGATGTATGGACTTTCACCTGATGTCACCACACTTGGAAATTCTCAGAGCCTTGCACTAAGACCTGCAATGCAACTTCGCGCTGCGATGTACCTAGTTAAAGATGTCCCTGCAGATACACCAGTGGGTTATGGCGCATCGGAAAGCACTTCAGCTGATACCAAGCTCGGTGTGATTGCTATGGGTTATGCCGATGGAATACCTCGTATTGCTCATGGGGCTGGGGTCTGGTCTGCCGGAAAGAAAGCGTTCAGTATTGGCCGCGTTTCGATGGATCAATTCGTTGTTAATTTAGGTGCGCAATCAAGGGCCCAATCAGGCGATTGGGTTGTGATATTTGGCAATGGCTCGCATGGTGAGTTCACAGCCGATGATTGGGGCGCAGCTTCACAGACAATTAACTACGAGATAGTGACACGAATTGGGCCTCGTGTGCCTAGAATCTATGCAGCCCATGTCTACTAATTCACCTCTCCTGCAAGCCAAAGGCGTCTCTGTCTCCTTTGGTGGGCTACGCGCTCTCCATGATGTCTACCTTGATCTCAATAAGAATGAGGTTGTCGGAGTAATCGGACCAAATGGCGCCGGCAAGACAACTCTCTTTAATGCCATCTGCGGATTAGTAACACCTGATTCAGGAACCTTCTCATTTGAAGGCGAAGAACGTTCGTGGCCGCGCACAGATCAATTGGCAGACCTTGGTATCGCTCGCACGTTACAAGGCGTTGGACTCTTTCCAGATCTCACCGTTCTTGAAAATGTAATGATCGGTGCTCAGAAGTTTGCAAAGACCGGATTAATCTCAGCAAGTTTTGGCCGCAACACGCGTGATGAAGCAGAGCTTGCCGAACGCTCAATGGCAGCGCTTGAGCGCGTATACGCCGGAGCTCTCGCAGATCGCCGAGCAAGCACTCTTGCCTATCCTGATACAAAGCGCGTCGCTATCGCTCGCGCACTTGTAAGTGAACCTAAAGTCTTAATGCTCGATGAACCGGCGGGTGGTCTTGGTCCGCAAGATATTGAGTGGATGAATGGTCTTATTCGAAACCTCACAGCACACATGTCAGTGCTCATTGTTGAACACCATATGGATGTTGTGATGTCAGTGTGTGACCGTCTCTATGTTCTTAACTTCGGTGAAGTTATTTCAAGTGGATCTGCCGATGTAGTTCGTCGCGATCCTGCAGTGATAGCTGCCTATCTCGGAACGGGGGCGTAAGTGAGCCTCGTAGTGAAAGATTTGATCGTCGACCATGGCGCAATCCGTGCGATTAGCGGGGTTTCATTTACCGTCGAAACCGGAAAGCTATCAGCGGTAATTGGTGCAAACGGAGCCGGAAAGTCCACGCTACTTCGCACGCTTTCAGGACTTAATAAGGCAACAGAAGGAACTGCGCACTGGGGCGATCACAACCTTCTGCATGGCAAACCTGAATCCCATGTTCGCCAAGGCGTGTCACATGTTTCTGAAGGAAAGTCAGTCGTTGCCGAACTTACCGTTGAAGAGAATCTTGATTTAGGTGCGCTATGGCGCCGCAATAAGAAGGAAGCTACTGAAACAAAGCAGCAAGTAGTTGAACTCTTTCCACGACTTGGTGAACGTCTTGCACAGCGCGCAGATACCTTGTCTGGCGGAGAACGCCAGATGCTTGCTATAGGGCGCGCGCTCATGTCTAAGCCAAAATTACTTCTTCTCGACGAACCATCACTTGGTCTTGCTCCACTAGTAATTGAGCAAATCTTTCAAACGATTCGCGGAATTGTTGACTCGATGGGGCTGACCGTTGTCCTTGTTGAACAGAATGCAATGGGCGCACTCAAGATTGCAGATACCGCAGTGGTCCTCAACCTCGGAAACGTCGCAACCTCCGGAAGCGCAGCAGACCTCATCGCCGACCCAGCAGTGCGCACTGCTTACTTGGGGTACTAATGACTCAATTTATAGACATGCTCCTCATTGGAATTGGCGCGGGTTCAATCTATGCGCTGATGGCGATTGCGATGGTGTTGGTATGGCGTTCAACGCGAGTCATTAACTTCGCTCAAGCAGGCATGGCGCTACTTTCTACATACATTGGATTCGAACTTGTGCAGCGAACGGGCAACTTTTGGATTGCACTTCCACTTGCCATGATTCTTGGTGCTCTCTTTAGCGCACTGGTCGAGATTCTATTAATTCGCACCTTGATTAAGCACAGCAAAAGCGGTCCTGTTGCAGGCATCGTTCCCATCATCGCGACCCTTGGATTACTTGGATTTATTCGAGCAACAATTGGTCTGATCTGGGGTAATCAGGATGTTCAAATCCAGCCTCCGCTTTCAAAGGTTGGATTCAAGATTGGTGAAGACACCATCGCGCTCTCTCCAATGAATTTACTTGTACTCCTCACTGTCATCGGAATGGTTCTTATTCTCGGATTTATCTTCCAGAAGACCAGCTTGGGACTTTCACTTCGCGCTTCTGCGTATGCGCCAGAGATTGCACAGCTTGCCGGAATTCGCGTCGGAGCCATTCGCACCATTGGTTGGGCGATTGCTGGAGCGGCAGGCGCAGCAGCAGGCTTACTTCAAACTGTTAATGGAACTGGAGTCGTGTCTCCAGATTCACTCGAATTCAGTCTCTTACTTACATTTGGTTTTATCGCTGCGGTAATTGGTGGCCTTGAATCACTTCCAGGAGCCGTACTTGGCGCAGTTGTTCTTGGACTTGTCCTGGCGGTTGTGCAGATCTACATCAGCGGAACATTGGTCTTTATCGTTGCCTTTGCACTACTGCTTTTAGTACTTCTTATTCGCCCACAAGGATTTATTGGAGCGAAGGCAGGTCGTCGTGCTTAAGAAACATCCACTAGTTGGCTTCATACTCTTTGGAGTAGTCCTCTTTCTCCTCAGTAATCGTGTTGATGAGCTTCGAGTCTTCCAAGGTGCATCAGTTGCAATCTATGTCATTGCAATTGCATCAATAATTTTGCTGACAGGTTATTCAGGTCAGGTTTCGTTAGGACATGGTGCACTCCTTGCAATTGGAGGATATGCAGCAGCGCTTTCACGAAATTACTGGGGAGCTCCCGTCTGGTTAACTTTCTGCATCGCTGTACTTGCTGCGGCTCTTGGTGGTTACCTTCTTGGTCTAGCAGCAGCTCGCTTAAGTGGGCCGTACTTAGCGGGAACAACTCTTGCACTTGCAATTGGCCTACCTTCAATCGCAAATCAATTTTCAATTCTTGGAGGCGAACAAGGGCTTCTCTATGACATCGGTCTACCACCTGCATCACTTGGCGCCGATTTCACTCAATACAAGTGGTACTTCTGGATCTCAGCCTTGGCGGCTCTCATAACAATTTATTGGTTACGAAATGTTATGAATTCTCGATACGGCAGAAGTTGGAAAGCAGTCCGAAGTAACGATGTTGCCGCCGAACTTGCTGGAATCAACGTGGGGCGCAACAAAGTCCTGGCATTTACCGTGAGCGCAGGCGTAGCTGGTCTAGCAGGAGCCCTATTAGCGATGACTATCAGCACGGTCTCACCCGGAGCCTTCCCTCTAGCCCTCTCCTTTTCCCTCGCGACAGGCGCGGTGCTATCTGGCGTAACTACCCTCGGAGGCGTAATGATTGGGGCAGTGACATTGGTAGCGATACCTGAAATCGTCGATACGGTCGTGCATCGTTTCGAGAGTTCAGAAGCAGTTGCCAATAACTTGCCCGGACTCTTGGTCAGTACGTTACTAATTTTGACAGTGCTATTTGTTCCAAATGGCCCAGTCGAACAAATGCGTGCGCGCCACGAAAAGCGAGCAAAGCGTTAGAACATCCCTTTAGGGAAATACCTAAAGGCCCTCGATGGAAGGAATGACATGATCCGTACAAATCGTCGGAAGTTAGCTCTAACTTCTGCGGTGCTAGCAGTTGCTGCAATGACAGCTAGCTCGTTACCTGCACAAGCAGCATCTGATCCAGGTGTAACTTCAACATCAATCAAGTTGGGTATTACAGTCCCAATGACTGGTATTGCATCACCTGGCTACAACAAGATTCCAGGCGCAATGAAGGCGTACTTCGATTACGTCAACGCCAATGGTGGAGTAAATGGTCGCAAGATTACTTTGGTAATTAAGGACGATCAGTACATCCCAACAACTGCTGTCGCTAAGGCGAACGAGCTCATCCTCAAGGATAAGGTTTTTGCACTTGTTGGAACTCTCGGAACCGCAAGCACTAAAGCGATTTCAGCTTCAACACAGCTCGCTAAGCGCGGCATTCCTTCACTCTTCGTAAATACAGGGTTCAGCGGATTCGCTGATAAGAAGGCCTACCCAACAACGTTCTCAATTCTTCCTTCATACCAAATGGAAGCGAAGATCATGGGCAAGTTCCTGAAGGATAAGTATGCAGATAAGAAGATTGCACTTATTTACCAGGACGATGACTTTGGTCGCGATGCCCTAGCTGGCTTCAAGCAAGCAGGCGTCACATTCACAACTGCTATTCCTTACGCATCAGGCTCACAGTCACTTCCTGCAACAGGTGCTGGCTGGATCTCTAAGCTCAAGGCAGCAGGCACTGAAGTAACAGTTCTCTTCGGTGTTTCATCAGCTTCTACTGCAGCACTTGCTAACGCATACGCTGCGGGTTACAAGACTCAGTGGGTTCTAGGTTCAGTTGGTGGCGATGCAACAACAATCGCTGCAAGCAATAAGGCTTATGTTCCACTTCTCTTTGGTGCAAAGGGCTTCTCATTCGCTCCAGCTCCATCAGATTCATCTGATGAGTACATCAAGCTATTCCAGACAATCTATGCATCAGCGCAGCCAACACAGACTTTCGACAACAACGTTGTCGCAGGTATGTCTAACGCCTTCCTTGCAGTACAAGCAATCAAGGCAGCTGGTTCAAACCTCACACGTGCAGGATTGATCAAGACAATTGAGACTAAGGGCGCATCACTTGCCAACCCATTCCTCACACCAATCGGATACTCAGCTACATCACACGTTGGTGCAACTGGTTATTGGATCGGTACCTATGACCAGACTGGTGCGCTTAAGCCAGATGGTGGCAAGTACACCGTCTACACAACAGACTCAGGTAACGGACCGGTTGTTGAATCTTCATACAAGCGTCCAGCAATGCCTGCGAAGGGATTACCTAACTAATGAAAATCACTCTCAAGAAGTCACGCTTCTTCACATCTGTCGCAACAGCAGCACTCGTTGCAACAGCTGTAGTAGCAATCCCATCAACAGCTCAAGCAGCTGATCCACAGTGCGCAACTGCGAAGTTTGTAACTCAGTGCGCAGGTGCAAGCACAGACGGTGCACCATTCCTCATGATCGCTGCAGCGAACTTCAACGGAACAGTATTTATCTGGTCCCACGGAATTCGCCCAGCAATTAATATCCCAGCAGCGCTAGCGCCAGTTGGTCCATACACAATTACCAACGCGGCAGAACCGGGTCCTGGAGCATCAGAAGGTGACATGACTGTCATTAATTCACTAGTTGCCGCAGGCTACGGTGTTGCTGGTTCAGGCTATTCACGTCAGAGCCTCAACGTTAAGGAAGCACTTGCTGCAAACGTTGAACTCATTGATGCCTTCAAGAAGAAGTTCCCAACAACTAAGAAGGTTATTGCTTGGGGTAAGTCTCTCGGCTCAATGCATTCACAGAAGCTCGCTGAGACAAATCCTGATCTCGTTGATGGAGTTGTTCTAGCTTGCCCTGCAGCTAACCCAGATAACGCAATGATTAGCTACTTCGGAGATGCACTCTTTGGATTCAAGGCTTACTTTGATCCAAGCATCAAGGTTGGTGGATACTCAACAGACCCTGTTGTTCGTCAACAGGAGCAACTTGCCAATATCGGCAAGGTGCTCACTGTTCTCGGCAAGCTATCTGCTGGTCTGTCATCAGGTGCATGGCCTGATACAGCAAGCCCTGCAGGTAAGGCGCTACAAGCAGCTGGAATCCCATCACGTTCTGCACTTCTTGCAGTTGGTTTGATGGCGG
>JACCDX010579566.1_pt1 | contig 14893 bp, 14 predicted proteins | sample 7449681 | NCBI WGS metagenome assembly JACCDX01 (sample SAMN15323450, study PRJNA562643) | freshwater metagenome | isolation source: river surface water | place: USA:Blue River Watershed | collected 2017-08-18
CAGGGCGTCGATGTCGACCTTGCTCCAGTCGGTCGCCGGGTCAGCCTGCAACTGCTGCACGATCTGCTGAATGGCCGCGAAGGCATCCTGCCCGAGCTGGGCCGGGGCTGCACCGCCGCCCATCATCCCGCCTCCCATCATCATTCCGCCGCCCTGGCCATGCATCATTCCCCCACCCTGTCCGTGCATCATGCCGCCACCCTGAGCGGCGGCACCACTGCCTGCCAGCGGAGAATCCGGGGCGCGCGTCACCACCCCGCTGTCTGCCGCAGCGCCATGCCCCGCATGGCCGGCATGATCGTCCTGCTGCGCCCAGGCGCCACTGCTGATCAGAATGGCCAGGGTCAAGGCCGTTTTCGTCATTGTCTTCATGAGGATTCTCCTGAGTCAGGGGCTCGATTCGCCGAGCCATGAGGCCAGTCTAGGCGGGGCGCAGAAGGCCTCTGAATGATCGCGATCATACCCCTCGCGGCTCAGCCTTGCAGACCGAAACGCATCACGCTCTGGGCCAGATGTTCCTCGTCACTGATGCCGGCACGATGCGCCGCCATGGCAATCGCGTCCTTGCCGGCCAGATAGCGCAGGCGTGGACTCTCATCGGTCGCGGCCTCGAGGATCACCCGCCCGATGTCCATCGGCTCGGAGTAATCGACGCGACGCGCCGGGTCCGCAAACACCGCCATGATGCTCTTGAGCGAGGCATCGTAGAGATCCAGGCCCGGCAGGGACATGACATCGAGGGAACGTCCGGCGAAGTCGGTCTTGACGCCGCCTGGCTCCACGATCTTCACGCGCACACCCTGGGGTGCCAGCTCGATGGCCAGGGATTCCGAGATGCCTTCCAGCGCGAACTTGGTACCGTGATAGAGCGAGTTGAACGGGAAGCTGACGCGGCCGCCAATGGACGAGACATTGATGATCAGCCCGCGGGTCGCACGCAGATGAGGCAGCGCGGCCTGCATGGTCTGCACCGGACCGAACACATTGGTGCGGTACTGACGCTCCAGCTGCTGCGGTGTCACCGCCTCCAGCGGGCCGAACAGACCGTAGCCGGCATTGTTGAGCAGCACGTCGAGCCCGCCGAAACGGGCGACCGTGGCGGCCACTGCGGCGTCGATGCTGGCCTTGTCGGTGACATCCAGCGCCTGCACCAGCACATGGGGCAAGGCGGCCAGTTCGCTTTCGCGGGACGGGTCCCGCATGGTGGCGGCGACATTCCAGCCTGCCTGCTGAAACAGCAGGGCGGTGGCGCGTCCGATGCCAGTGGATGCGCCCGTGATGAGGATCGTTTTCATGGAGTCACTCCAGTGGGTTGCTTGGGGAGGCGTGTGGATCAAAGCGGGTCAACTTTGCTCGATTTCTGAGCAACTTGACGTCAAAGCACGGCGGTCGAGGCTATAATGCCGCCGAGTTCAACCAGCAGCATACGCCATGTTCAAGATTTTTCCCTACATTCTCGTGGGCAGCCTTTGGCTGACCAGCACCAGCCACGCCCAGACGCTGAACATCCTCACCTGGGAGTTCTATTTCTCCGAGGCGCTGATCAGCGCCTGGGAAGAGCGCACGGGCGCCACCGTGAACCAGATCGTGTTCGACAACGATGAAGTGCGCAACACCATGCTCGGCACCGTTCGGCCAGGCACCATCGATCTGGTGACCATCGACAAGGTCTCCGCGCCCTTGTTCGGCGATCGCGGCATTCTGGTGCCAGTGGCCGGTTACAGCGGCACAGACAATCTGCGCCACCTGGAACCTCGCTGGGTGCAGAGCTGCGGCGAATTTGCGACCCCGTATCTGTGGGGCACCATGGGACTGCTCTATCGCCGCGACATCCTGCCCGCGGCACCCGACTCCTGGCGCGCATTGCTGCAGCCAGACGAGTCTCTGATCGGTCATCTCGGCATGCTCGACAATTACATCGACACACTGGCCCCTTCGCTGATCCTGCGCCAGGAATCCATGAGCACGGACGATGAGGCCCTGTTGAGCGAAGTCTATGACGAGCTGCGCGCCCTGCTGCCCAGCCTGCTGACTTTTGACTACGCCCTGACCTTCGTCGGCCAGAATGCGCAGGCGGACGCTCTGCATCTGGCCCTGGGTTACAGCGGCGACGAGCGGGAGTTGAATCGACTGTCAGGGTCCGACCACTGGGCCTATGCGGTGCCACAGGAAGGGACGGCGCTGTGGATCGACTGTCTGGCCGTGGTGGCGAATTCCAGCAACCAGGCCCTGGCCATGGATTTCCTGAATTTCATGAACACGCCCGAGCTGGCGGCTGCCAACTCCGAGGAACTCGGCGTGGCGACCGCGAACACGGCTGCGGTGTCCCTGCAGCACGAGGCCTTTCGCAACGATCCCCTGGTGTATCCGGACGTGTCCGCGGAGCGCAATTTCCAGGAATACGAAGCCATCTCCCTCAACAACATCCTGATGCGCAATCGCATCACCAGTGCGCTGGTGAAACTGCATGAATCTCAGTAAGCGCTCCCTGCTGGTGATCACCCCGGTGGTGCTGCTGAGTTTCCTGGTGGCCTCCCTGGTGGTGTACGAGCAGGCACGCAATTTCGTCGAGCGGCAGGAACAGTACCGTCTCAACAACGCCGTGAGCCAGCTCGCCTCGATCTTCAACCAGTACACCACCTTCACCGAAAGCTATCTGCACGCCATCACCGAGAGTCACATCTTTCACGAATACCTGCTGGCCAGCGAGGACGACTACAACGAACTGGCCCTGGTACGCAGCCTGGAAGACAGCTTCAAGACTTTCAGCCAGCACCGCTCCGACTACATGAGCTTCGCCATCGCCGCCCGCTATCCTGAGCCGGAGATCAGCTACTACTTCGAGCTGAGCGACAACCCCTTCAGTGTGCTGTCGGTGCCGCTGCGGGACTTTGCCTACTCACTCTATGAAGGCGAGGCCACCGAGCGTTGGGAATACCTGCAGCCGCCCGGCGAGGTCAATACCCTGGTGAAGGCGCAGCTGATCGACCGCGTGACCTTCGCCGCGCCGATCGCGTCCCAGCGCGACAACAGCATCGTGGTGCAGCTGGCCATCGAGCCCACCGAATTCAACATGGCGCGGGAACAGTTCGAGCAGGAATTCGGCCAGGCCTTCATGGTCAACGAAAACCTGGAGCCCATGGCGGGCCTGCATGCCAGCGCGCCACTGGGCAACGACAACTATCTGCAGATCGCCCTGCCTCCGGACTATCTTCAGGCTCAGTTGCTGCCCCTGGCCGGCTGGCTGACGCTGATCAGTCTGGCGTTTGCTGCCACGGCCTCGATCTGCCTCTATGGCCTGATGACTCGGTATGTGACCCGGCCGGTGTCCACGCTGGAGAAGGATCTCTCCGACGTCATGGCCCGCAAGAGCAGCACGATTCCAGTGCGCAACACGGGCGACGACGAGATCAGCCGGCTGGCCAGCACCTTCCGCAATCTCTACGAGGACCTGTCCAGCTCCTACGAGGAAACCCGGCGCCTGATGCAGCGCGACAGTCTCACCGGCCTCTACAACCTCAGCTATGTCACGCTCACTGGCCGCGCAGCGCTGGAGGAAGCCACGCGCCGGGGTGAGCAGGTGGCGCTGATGTATCTGGACCTCGACAACTTCAAGTTCGTGAACGACAAGTACGGCCACAAGTTCGGCGACGAACTGCTGACGGCCTTCGCCCTCAGCCTGTCCGACATCGCGGTGATCCGCTCTTCAGGCACCCAGCAGGACGGCGGCCCGCTGGTACTGCCCGGTCGCGTCGCCGGCGACCAGTTCTGCCTGCTGATTCGACACCCGCGCGCCCTGCAGGAGGCCCGCGAGATTGCCGACATGGTCCTGAACCAGCTGACCGACGGCCTGCATTTCGCCAAGGCCCGCTTCCCGATCAGCGCGAGCATCGGCATTGCGGTATACCCCACCGACGGCAATTCCCTGAGTCAGCTGATCTCCAATGCCGACACGGCGATGTACCAGGCCAAGCTGCAGGGCAAGAACCAGGCGGCCTTCTACTCGCCCGCCCTGGCGCGCAAGCTGCGCCGCCGCCAGGAAATCGAGACAGCGCTGAAGATCGTCAAGCCCGACGCGGAGTTTCGCCTGGTGTACATGCCGCTGTTGAATGTGAAGACGGGCGAGCTGGACGGCTTCGAGGCGCTGCTGCGCTGGGAGTCACGCAAGCTGGGCACGGTGGACCCGGACGAGTTCGTGCCCATCGCCGAGTCCTGCGGCGTGTTCGCCATGATCGACGAGTGGGTGATTCGCACCGGCCTCTCCAGCTACCCGGCCATCCGCGACCTGCTGGGGCGGGATTTCAAGCTGTCGCTGAACATCTCCTCGGCGCAGCTGCAGCTGAGCAACATCACCGAGGTGCTCGACCGTTACGCGCGACGCTTCAACATCGCGCCGGGGAATATCCAGCTGGAGATCACCGAAACCGTGAACATCGAGTTCACCAGCCATGCCAGTGCCTTCCTGAACCGACTCTCCGAGGCCGGCTACATGCTGGCCCTGGACGACTTCGGGGCCGGCTTCACCTCGCTGCTGCGCATCGTGGAGTACCCGATCAACATGGTGAAGTTCGACAAGCGCTTCATCCAGCAGACGCTCAAGCGCGGCAATCGCCAGATCCTCAAGCCGCTGGTGGAGCTGTGCCATTCCAACGGCATGCTGGTGACGATGGAAGGAGCCGAGTCGCAGGAAGACATCGACCTGCTGAGCACCTTCGATTGCGACTACATCCAGGGTTATTTCCTGGGGCAGCCGATCACGCTGGCCGAGATGGAGGACGTGCTGCGCTCACTGCGCAATGCTGACGCCACCGCAGAGGGCAGCGTCAAGTCAGTGCGGGCGGGTTGAGAGAGACTCGACCGGGGGCAGACGCCCCTCAGTCGTCACGGCGGGGCATGTGACCGAGCTTGCTGGCCTTGACCGCCAGATAGCCCTTGTTGTGCGGGTTGTAACCGGTATGGATGGGCAAACGTTCGGCGACAGCGAAGCCCAGCGCCTCCACGGCCCGGACCTTGCGCGGATTGTTGGTGAGCAGTCGCACAGCGTGCACCCCGAAGTGCTCCAGCATCGGCCGCACGATGGCATATTCGCGACCATCGGCCAGAAAGCCCAGCTGCTCGTTCGCTTCCACAGTGTCGGCACCGGCGTCCTGCAGGGCATAGGCCCGGATCTTGTTGAGCAGGCCGATACCACGGCCTTCCTGCCGCAGGTAGAGAATCAGCCCGCGTCCTTCACGCGCGATGTGCTGCATGGCGTACTGCAGCTGCGGCCCGCAATCGCAGCGCAGGCTGAACAGAGCATCGCCCGTCAGGCACTCCGAATGAATTCGGCACAGCGCCGGTTCGCCGTTCTCCAGGTCGCCCATGGCCAGCACGATGTGCTCCTTGCCAGTCTGCGGATCCTCGAAGCCATGGATCGTGAATTCGCCCCACTCCGTGGGCAGTTTCGCCCCGGCCACAAATTTTACTAGCACTGCATCCACCCTCTCTCTACATTGAAATTGCCGCCAGCAACTGCAGGCAGACCAGCGCCATCAGTCCTGCCAGTACATCGTCGATCATCACTCCCAGGCCGCCATCCACATTGCGATCCAGCCAGCGAATCGGCCAGGGCTTCACGATGTCGAACAACCTGAACAGCACGAACCCCAGCACGATCCAGGTCCAGCCAGGAGGTGCCATGAACATCGTCAGCCAGTAGCCCGTGAACTCGTCCCACACGATACCGCCGTGATCGTGCACGCCGATGTCCCGCGCCGTCCTGCCGCACACCCAGATGCCCAGCACAAAGCTTGCCAGCACGAAGGCGGCATAGCTCAGCGGGCTCATGGCCGGCAGCAGCAGGTACAGTGCAACGGCCATCAGCGTGCCGAAGGTGCCAGGTGCCACCGGTGCCGCGCCACTGCCGAAACCGAAAGCCGCGAAATGCACCGGATTGCGCCACACGGAACGCGGTGTTGCCGAGGCCGACTTCGTCATCCCTGCTCCCCTGCACTGCCGAAATGGTTGTAGCCGCGCACGCTCAGCGGCAGTTCCCGGCCCTCGCGCCACCATTGCAGCGAGCTGCCTGCCACGATGTCGCCGATGCGCCGCACCGGCGTGCCGAGGGCCGCCAGGCGCTCCTGCACCACCGACAGATGGTGCGGCGGCACCGTGAAACACAATTCGTAATCGTCGCCACCTCCCAGCGCCAGCGCCACCCGCTCATCGGGCGTCATGACGGCACGCAGAGCCGCGGACAGTGGCAGAGCGTCGACATCCACTCGGGCACCGACGCCGCTGGCCTGCAGGATGTGCCCCAGATCCGAGGCCAGACCATCCGACAGATCGATGGCCGCACTGGCCAGTCCGCGCAAGGCCATCCCCGCCGCGACACGGGACTCGGGCCCATGAAACGCCTGCAGCAGCTTCTCGCGCAGGGGTGCCTCCAGCTCTGGCCAGGCTCCGTCGCGCAGGATGCGCAATCCGGCAGCCGCATCGCCCAGGGTTCCCGTCACGCAGATCGCATCGCCCGGCCGCGCCCCGCTGCGGCGCAATGCGCCCCCGGCCGGCACTTCTCCATGCACCTGCACGCAAAGGCACAGCGGGCCGGGCCTGCCGGACACCGCCGGTGCGCTGGCCGTGAGATCGCCGCCCACAAGAGGACAGTGATGCGCAGCCGCCACTCGGGCGAGTCCGGCAGTGAACCGCACGAGCCAGTGCGGATCGCTGTGTGGCAGCCCCACGGCAAGGGTGAAGCACAGAGGCCGTGCGCCCATGGCGGCGAGGTCACTCAGATTGACGAGCAAGGTACGCTGCCCCAGCTGGAACGGATCGCAATCAGGCAGAAAGTGCACCCCTTCCACCAGCATGTCCATGGACACCGCCAGCTCGCAACCCGGGCTGGGCCGCAGCAGGGCGCAATCGTCGCCAATGGCCAGTGGCACCGCAGGCACCGCGAAGGCCAACCCGGGGCGGTTGAAGTGACGGCGGATGATGTCGAATTCGTCAGATGCCACGTTGGCTTGCCTCAGGGCCCGGCCTCGCGAGTGTCAGGGCTGCGCCGGCGTCCCGGCGCTCAGATCTCGAGGGTGCGGATGCTGCGGGCAGCACGGTCGAGGATGCCATTGATGTAGCGGTGGCCGTCGGTGGCACCGAAGACCTTGGCCAGTTCCACGCATTCGTTGATCACCACCTTGTAAGGCACCTCAAGGCGATGCAGCAGTTCGTACATGCCGAAGCGCAGCACCGAGAGCTCGACCGGGTCCAGCGCGCCGATCTCGCGATCCAGCAGCGGGGTGATGGCAGCGTCCAGCTCCGTGACATGAGCGACAGTGGCCGGAAAGACATCGTGGAAATAGGCCCAGTCGATCTTGCCTTGGTAATAGCCGCGAAACTCGGCCTGGATCTCGTGCACCGGGGCTCCAGCAAGTTGCCACTGATACAGGGCCTGCAACACCATGCGGCGGGCTTTCTGCCGGTCGGACAACTTCTTCTTCGGCCCCTCTTCCGCCAGCACGGGATTGCGTGCCGACTGCACGGGCGCTGTGTCTGTCTTCATTTGGCGCCCAGCTTGCGGATGACACTGACCATTTCCAACGCGCTCAGGGCGGCCTCGGAGCCCTTGTTGCCGGCCTTGGTGCCGGCACGCTCGATGGCCTGCTCGATGGTGTCCACGGTCAGCACACCGAAGGCCACCGGCACCTGACTCTCCAGGCTCACCACGCTGAGGCCCTTCACGCATTCGCCAGCCACATACTCGAAGTGAGGCGTACCGCCGCGAATCACGGCGCCAAGCGCGATGACCGCATCGAACTTGCCGCTGGCCAGCACATGGCGGGTGAGCACGGGCAGCTCCCAGGCGCCAGGGGCGCGCACCAGCGTGACGTCGGCGTCCTTCACCCCGTGTCGGCGCAGCGTGTCGAGGGCTCCCTCCACCAGCTTGTCGACGACAAAGCTGTTGAAGCGGGCCACCACCAGGGCATAGCGCGCGGACGTGCCCTGGAAATCTCCTTCGATGATCTTGATCGTGCTCATAGGATTCTCACCTTGTACGTGTTCAGTGTTCACTTGCCTGCGGAAGACTCAGGGCGCAGCCGAGGCGGTCGGGGGTTGAAAATTCTCGTCGTAGGGCACGAACTCCACCACCTCCAGATCGAAACCGGAGATGGCATGGAAGCGGGCCGGGTAACTCAGCAGGCGCATCCTGCCCACCCCGAGGTCGCGCAGAATCTGCGAGCCCGTGCCAATGGTCAGGTCATTGCCCTTGCGATTGACGCGCGGCGCACCGCTGTCCGTGCCGAAGGCCTTGTCCAGCGTGGTGCTGATGTCCTCGGCATATTCGTCGCCGGATAGTAACACAGCCACTCCACGGCCTTCCCGGGCAATGCGCTCCAGCGCGGCACTGAAGGACCAGCTCGGCCACGCCGGATTCAACACATCGCAGACATCGCGCAGAGTATTGGCGATATGCACCCGCACCAGGGTCGGCTCGCTCGCCGTGATGTTGCCCAGCGTGAAGGCCAGATGCGGTCCGCCCAGGATGGTGTCGGTGAAGGTGTGCAGCGTGAACTCGCCGTGCTCGGTCTGCACCGTGCGCGTGGCCTTGCGTGTGACCGTGCGCTCGTTGGCGATGCGATAGTGGATCAGGTCGACGATGGTGCCGATCTTCAGGCCGTGCTTCTGGGCGAAGACTTCCAGGTCCGGCCGGCGAGCCATGGTGCCGTCCTCGTTCATGATCTCGACGATGGCCGCTGCAGGCGTGAAGCCGGCGAGACGGGCGAGGTCGCAGCCGGCCTCGGTGTGGCCGGCACGCTGCAGCACGCCGCCCGGCTGGGCCATGATGGGGAACACATGCCCGGGCTGCACGATGTCCTCCGGGCGGGTGTCCCGCGCGACAGCCACCTGGATGGTGCGAGCACGATCAGCCGCCGAAATGCCCGTGGTCACGCCAGTGGCCGCCTCGATGGAGGCGGTGAAATTGGTGTGAAACTGGGTCTTGTTCCTGCTCACCATCGGGCCCAGGTTGAGGTACTCGCAACGCTCGCGGCTCAGCGTCAGGCAGATCAGCCCGCGCGCATGGGTGGCCATGAAATTGATGTCCTCGGTGCGCACGCGTTCGGCGGCAATCACCAGATCGCCTTCGTTCTCGCGGTCCTCGTCATCCATGAGGATGACCATGCGGCCCTGACGGATGTCTTCGATGATTTCTTCTACGGTGTTCAGTTTCATTTACAGGAATCCCTGGTCTGCGAGAAAGGCGCGGGTGAGTGTGCCCGCCTTGCTGTCATGTTCGTCGGCCGCGTGCTCGCCCTGCATCAGTCGCTCCAGATAGCGGGCGATCAGGTCCACCTCGAGGTTCACCTTCTGCCCCTCGCGGTAATTCTCGATGATGGTCTGGGCCTGGGTGTGCGGAATCACGTTGATGCTGAAGGTGGCGCCGTTCACGGTGTTCACCGTCAGGCTGGTGCCATCGATGCAGATCGAGCCCTTCTGCGCGATGTAGCGCGCCAGCGCCGCGGGGGCGCGAAAATCCATGCGGATGCTGGCGCCGTCGGGACGGCGGGAAAGCAGCTCCCCCACCCCGTCCACATGGCCGCTGACGATATGGCCGCCCAGTCGCTTCACGGGTGTGAGTGCCTTTTCCAGATTCACCCGGCTGCCGGTGTGCAGGCCGTGCAGGGTCGTGAGCTGCATGGTCTCGTTGGAGACATCGGCGTCGAAGCTGTGCGGCCCCAGGCGCGTGACGGTCAGACACACGCCATTCACCGCGATGCTGTCACCCAGCCCCACGTCGGCGAAATCCAGAGTCTCGCTGCGCACGCGCAGCCGCCATTCGCCGCCCTGCAATTGCAGGGAATCCACGGTGCCCAATGCTTCGATGATGCCGGTGAACATGCTGTCTTCCTGTCTCAGAGGGAACGCGGGCGGGCGGTGACGCGCAGATCACCGTCGATGGTCGTCACGTCCGTGATGTCCAGCGCGATCTGGTCTGCCATGTGCTGCAGCCCGCTCAGCCGCAGCAACGGCATGGCATCGCTGCCCAGGAATTTCGCGCCGATGTAGAGGAGCAATTCATCCACGAGTCCCGCCTGTACCATGGCCCCGCTCAGCGTCGGCCCGGCCTCCAGCAGAACTTCGTTGCACTGGTAGTCCTGTGCCAGGCATTGCAGGGCGGTGCGCAGATCGACGCGGCCGGCCGGATCGGCAGCCAGTTGACGCACCTCCACGCCGGGCAGCGCCAGTCGAGCACCAGCAGCGCTCGCCGTGAGCACAAGGACATCGCCCGGACCCTGCAGCACACGAGCACTTGCCGGCATGCGCAGCGCGGAGTCGAGAATCACGCGGCGCGGCTGGCGCAGCGTGGAGGGCTCGGCGGCGGCGCCCTGGGCATCCAGGCGGACGTTGAGGGCAGGATCATCACTCAGCACGGTATTCACGCCGGTCAGTACGGCACAGGACTCGGCGCGCAGACGCTGCACATCGGCGCGGGCGGCCGGCCCGGTGATCCACTGGCTTTCGCCCGAAGCCATGGCAGTGCGGCCATCCAGACTCATGGCCAGCTTGCAGCGCACGAAGGGCAGGCCCTGCTCCATGCGCTTGATGAAGCCGCGATTGAGCTGGCGCGCCTGCGCCTCGAGCAGCGGACCGCTGACCCGGATGCCCGCCGCACGCAGCGCCTCTACGCCCTTGCCCGCCACCAGCGGATTCGGGTCGGGCATGGCGTACACCACCTCGGCGACGCCGGCGGCGATGAGCGCCTGGGTGCAGGGCGGCGTGCGACCGAAATGGCAGCAGGGCTCCAGCGAGACATAGGCCGTGGCCCCTCTTGCCCGCTCGCCTGCCGCCAGCAGGGCATTGACCTCGGCATGGTGTTCGCCGGGCTTTTCATGCAGGCCCGCGCCCACGATCTCGCCGTCGCGCACGAGCACGCAGCCCACGCGCGGATTCGGGGAGGTGGAGGACACCTTGGCCGCCGCCGCAAAGGCGAGCGTCATGTAGTCGTGGGGCTGCTTGCTCATCTCGGAAGTCCGGACACTCAGTTGTCGTTGGCCAGACGGTCGATCTCGGCGCGGAATTCGTTCAGGTCCTTGAAGCTGCGGTAGACCGAGGCAAAGCGGACATAGGCCACTTCATCCAGCTGCCGCAGCTCCTGCATCACCTGCTCGCCGACGATGCGCGAAGGCACTTCACGCTCTCCCGTGGCGCGCAGATGATTCTTGATGCGGTTGATGGCCTCGTCCACCTTCTCGATGCTCACCGGCCGCTTTTCCAGCGCCTTGAGCAGGCCGGCATGCAGCTTGTTCTCGTCGAAGGGCTCGCGATTGCCGTTCTGCTTGATGATGCGCGGCATCACCAGTTCCGCCGTCTCGTAGGTGGTGAAGCGTTCGGCGCAGGTGATGCACTCGCGTCGACGCCGCACCTGGTTGCCTTCAGCCACCAGACGCGAGTCGATCACCTTGGTATCCAGCGCGTTGCAGAACGGACACTGCATGGTGGGCTCCGGGCCGCAGCCGTCTTACTTGCCGTACACCGGGAAGCGCTCGCACAGCGCGATGACCTTGCGCTGCACCTCGGCCACGACGGACTCGTCGCCCATCTTGTCGAGGATGTCGCAGATCCAGCCGGCCAGTTCGGTCACTTCGGCTTCCTTGAAGCCACGGCGGGTGGCGGCCGGAGAACCGATGCGCAGACCGCTGGTAACGAACGGCGGCAGCGGATCACGCGGCACGGCATTCTTGTTCACGGTGATGTTGGCGCGGCCCAGGGCAGCGTCCGCGTCCTTGCCGGTGATGCCCTGCTTGACCAGGCTGAGCAGGAACAGGTGATCGTCGGTGCCGCCGGAGACCACTTCGAAACCACGGGCAATGAACGTGTTGGCCATGGCCTGGGCGTTCTTCACCACCTGCTGCTGATAGGCCTTGAACTCGGGGCTCATGGCCTCCTTGAAGCAGACGGCCTTGGCAGCGATCACGTGCATCAGCGGGCCACCCTGGCTCTCGGGGAACACGGCGAAATTGAGCTTCTTCTCCAGCTCGGGGTTGGCCTTCGCCAGAATGATGCCACCGCGCGGCCCGCCCAGGGTCTTGTGCGTGGTGGAAGTGGTGACGTCGGCGATCTGCACCGGGTTCGGGTAGACCCCTGCGGCCACCAGACCGGCGACGTGGGCCATGTCGACCAGGAAATACGCCCCCACCTTGTCGGCGATGGTGCGGAAACGCTGCCAGTCGACGACGCGGGAATAGGCGGAGAAACCGGCCACGATCATGCGCGGCTTGTGCTCCAGGGCGAGGGCTTCCACCTGGTCGTAATCGATCTCGCCGGTGGCACTGTTCAGGCCGTACTGCACGGCCTTGTAGATGCGGCCGGAGAAACTGACGCTGGCGCCGTGGGTGAGGTGACCGCCATCGGCCAGACTCATGCCGAGCACGGTGTCGCCCGGCTTGAGCAGGGCCATGTAGACCGCCGCATTGGCCTGGGAACCGGAATGGGGCTGCACGTTGGCGTAGTCGGCACCGAACAGGGCCTTGGCGCGCTCGATGGCCAGGGTCTCGACCACATCGACATGCTCGCAGCCGCCGTAGTAGCGCTTGCCCGGGTAGCCTTCGGCGTACTTGTTGGTCAGCACGGAGCCCTGGGCTTCCATGACGCGCGGGCTGGCGTAGTTCTCGGAAGCGATCAGTTCGATATGGTGCTCCTGACGCTCTGCCTCCGCCTCGATGGCGGCACTGAGTTCAGGATCGAAGGTCGCAATGGTCATTTCACGGCTAAACATGCATTTCCCCCAGGGGTGGTCAAGTTTCAATTGCGCGGCATTTTACTGCATGCGGCTGCCGCCGGCACTCACAAAGTGCTCAGGCGGCACATCGGGACTCGATGCCACTCGACGCGAGCGGGATCACGACAACACCCGCCTTGTGCCATAATGCGGCCCGCTTCCACCCCAGCTCAGGAATACGTCTATGGCCCAGTTCGTCTACACCATGCATCGCGTCGGCAAGGTCGTCCCGCCCAAGCGCGAGATCCTCAAGGACATCTCCCTGTCATTCTTCCCCGGCGCCAAGATCGGCGTGCTGGGCCTGAACGGCTCCGGCAAGTCCTCGCTGCTGCGCATCATGGCGGGCATCGACAAGGACCATCATGGCGAGGCCCGCGCCCAGACCGGCATCAACATCGGCTACCTGCCCCAGGAGCCGGCGCTGAACCCGGACAAGGACGTGCGCGGCAATGTCGAGGAGGCCATGGGCCCGATCCTCAAGCTGATCGAGGAATTCAACGCCATCAGCGACCGCTTCGCCGAGCCCATGAGCGACGACGAGATGAACGAGCTGCTGGAGAAGCAGGGCGAACTGCAGAACGCCATCGATGCCGCCGAGGGCTGGGATCTGGAGCGCAAGCTCGAGATCGCCGCCGACGCCCTGCGTCTGCCGCCCTGGGATGCCGAGGTGGGCAATCTGTCGGGCGGAGAGAAACGCCGGGTCGCGCTGTGCCGCCTGCTGCTCTCCAACCCCGACATGCTGCTGCTCGACGAGCCCACCAACCACCTGGATGCCGAGAGCGTGGCCTGGCTCGAACGCTTCCTGCAGGAATACCCCGGCACAGTGGTGGCCATCACTCACGATCGCTACTTCCTCGACAATGCGGCCGGCTGGATTCTGGAACTGGACCGCGGCCACGGCATTCCCTACGAGGGCAACTACACCACCTGGCTGGAGACCAAGGAGCAGCGCCTCGCCACCGAAGCCCGCCAGGAAGCCGCGCGCGAGCGCACGATCAAGTCCGAACTGGAATGGGTGCGCGCCAACCCCAAGGGCCGTCAGGCCAAGAGCAAGGCCCGCCTGGCCCGCTTCGAGGAACTGAATTCCCAGGAATTCCAGAAGCGCAACGAGACCACCGAGCTGTACATTCCGCCGGGCCCGCGCCTGGGCGACGTGGTCATCGAGGTCAACAATCTGTGCAAGGGCTTTGGCGACCGCACCCTGATCGACAACCTCAGCTTCAGCATTCCCAAGGGCAGCATCGTCGGCATCATCGGCGGCAACGGCGCGGGCAAGACCACCTTCCTGCGCATGCTGGTGGGACAGGAGCAGCCGGACAGCGGCAGCATCCGTCTGGGCGATACGGTGGAGCTGGCCTATGTGGACCAGAGCCGCGACGCACTCAATGGCAATGCCACCGTGTGGGAGGAGATCTCGGATGGTCTGGATGTGCTGCAGATCGGCCGCTACGAAGTGCAGTCGCGTTCCTACGCCAGCCGCTTCAACTTCCGCGGCAGTGATCAGCAGAAGTTCGTGAAGGATCTTTCCGGCGGGGAACGCAACCGTCTGCACCTGGCGAAACTGCTCAAGCGCGGCGCCAATGTGCTGCTGCTGGACGAACCGACCAACGACCTCGACGTGGAAACCCTGCGCGCGCTGGAGGAAGGTCTGCTGAATTTCCCGGGCAACGTCATCGTGGTGTCCCACGACCGCTGGTTCCTCGACCGTCTGTGCACCCACATCCTGGCCTTCGAAGGCAACAGCCAGGTGGTGTTCCATGAGGGCAACTACAGCGACTACGAGGCGGATCGCAAGAAGCGTCTCGGCGAGAGCGCCGGGCCGACCCGCATCAAGTACAAGCGCCTGGGTTGAGGGCCACGGGGCGTCTCAGAGCCCCAGCTGCTCCCGCAGCTTCAGCATGCGCGCGTGATTCTCCTCGCCGCTCAAGGGCTGGGCGACAGCACGCGGAAGCGCCGGCGGCGCGACCACTTCCAGTGGCTCGCCCCGCAAGGCGCGCTGACACAGCAGGTGGTAGTGGTATTCGAACAGCGGCAGCACCTTGTCCTCCGGCTCGCTCGCCAGCAGGAACCAGCCCGTGGCCTGGCCCGCCAGATACACTGCCGGATGTGACCACGTTGCTTCTGCCTTGGGTGAGTCCG
>JACCDX010030050.1_pt1 | contig 14892 bp, 15 predicted proteins | sample 7449681 | NCBI WGS metagenome assembly JACCDX01 (sample SAMN15323450, study PRJNA562643) | freshwater metagenome | isolation source: river surface water | place: USA:Blue River Watershed | collected 2017-08-18
AGCGCAAGACAGCCGACTAAGGCCCGATAGTGTCGACTACTGCCCCAATTCTGTCTCATAACGATCTCCGTTTTTCTTTCCTACTGAAGCCATCATTCCCTCTACAAACTCGCAACTTCGGGTACACTGAAAAATTACCTTTCCTTGCAAACGATCTGACCAACGGCCAGATCCTTCGATGTTCAAAACCGAATCAGCGGTCGTCAAGATTCGCCAGCTCCGCTGCGAATCCCCAATCACACTCATTTGATAACTCCCGAGCGGCCTTATCGGCGAAATACCACTTGAAAAATCGGTCAATTGAATCTTGATCTCTGCCCCAGTCACTAACGGTTGACCCAACTGCTGGCGGGAAAGACCCGACCAGCTCCATGTGCTTCTAAATCGAGGCCTATAAAACCCTATTAGCCCCGTCGCCTGACGAAAGTCCAACTCCGGTAATGCCAATTGGCCCGAGGGGACGGTAACCTCAGAAACACCTCCGAGAAGGCTAGGAATCAGGTTGGCAATGACGACAGGCTGACTACGGATCTCTCCTTGCAGACTCTCAGATCGAAGATACAGCGCAAGACTACCGCCGTGCTTGAACATCTGAATACCTTCTGGGCGAGATAAACGCCACTGAAAAGAATCCATCAGTACCAAAGGCGTCCTCGGCGATTGCTCGGCGGATCCTGGGACAAGTGCCTCTGGAATCAGCTGTAACTGTCCATGTCCGTTCCAGAGACTACCCTGTGGGGAAGCAATTCGAACGGCCCCATTCGTGGCCTTTGCAAGTGCGAGATCTGCCCACTGGGCTGGTGCGAAAATCACCAATCCAAGACAAACCCCCAATCCTGCCGCAAGAACGATGAGGCCTCTTGAAATAGTCGAAGAAACCTGCCCCATTAACGCGACACCTTCGATATTTCAGTCTCTAGGCTAACCAGGCCCTGCTGCGATCCACGCACCAATCGAATAAGAGTCCAATGTTGCTGCATCGCCGAGTCGGCAATGAGTGCATCCACCGCTTGAATCGGCTGCTCTTTTGCAACGAAACGTAATCCGTTTCCTGACGAGGCGACCTCAGAGACAACTCCGTAACGACGCGCCAAATGGCGTAACGAGTCCTCGGTCATCTGCTGCGTCTCAATTCCCTTAGCACCACGGCCGCCCCCAGGGCTCATCACTTCCGCACGTATCTTTCCGGACACGATCGCAACTGTCCCACTCGTGACCGTCGCAACCGCACGACGAGTCTTCTCAACACGCTCTTGTTGAATCTGCCCCGTAGTGCTAAGTGTGATCGAAGAGGTGCTTGATTCCAGTGCTACCTGAAGATAAGAAGAACCCGCCGGGGTTATCACAAATTCAATTTCCGAAACCGAAGACACACCGGAGACCACCAACTCCTCTGAAAGACGTTGAATCAGCGCAATTGCCATCGACTTTGACCCTGTCGGCGTCGGGTCTTGTGACTGAGTATTCCCAGAATAAGAGGTTAATCCCGAGGAATGATTGCCGGTCAGGGTTGTGCTACCCCATACCAAACCCAGTAGCAGCAAACTCACCAGACCAGCGAACTGAATAGACTTTGGGACACCAAGCAGATTCCCCTGAGGATTCCGGCGAAGACGCGCGAGGAGGCCTCCAACACTCTCCAACGGATTCGGGGACCACCGTTTAGGTGAACCAACCGAAGGGCCCAGAACCTCCAAAAAATATGGCGCAAACGGCATGGCACCAGGTGATAAAAACAGGCCTCCAGGCTTTACTAGCGACTGGCTCTGAGCAAGACGAATTAACACCTGAAGTCGTTTTTTATCGATCTCACGAGTCGCATCGGCACGAATCACAAAAGTATGGCTCAGCGAGTAGCCAACCATTAGTCGCCCATCTTCAAATGCGACTCTCCACTGCCCGACTCGCTTGGGGCGTACCTGCCGGAAAACAGTTTTCAGGCCGGTCTCCGCGCCCCGCTCCGATGTCTTTAACATCACCATGGCTCTGTTATCTCTAGTGTTCGTACACGACTCGGCTCTCGCTGAAGCAACGCGATAAAAGCCCTCTCTGATCGACCGAATCGGACAGAACCAGACGCCCGAAAATATAGCGATTTTGTATCTAATTGACCATTCGGGATGACCTGACCCGGCGCCAACAATGCGGCGATCTCAGAGGTGGTCCGTAACGGAAATCGATCCCTTATCGATACGATTCTGCGGGAAACCTCTCCAGACTCATCACCTAAGACAGCCTGCAAGGTCACAAGATTAGCCGTATTGACGTTTAAGGCAGTCTGTCCAGGCAAAATCGTCAGTTGCGCTAAAAGAGCCGCTCGTTGACCCCCATTTAGCGCAAGCGATGGAATCAGGTCCCGTTGTAGTCCGACCCAAGCAAGCTCTCCTGATCCTTGGTGAAGACGACGATGACCTGCGGGGTCGATAGCAGTTCTTTTGAGAAATTCCTGAATCGCATCAGAAATTCGGTTCACGTCGTCCGGCGAAATTCCTTGTAACCGCAAGAGACGTCTAAATTGTGCTTCAGCAGGCTCACCGGACCCCCCCCGGGCAACCAGAAGAGACTCCAGATTAAAACGCCCCTGTTCATCAGTGAGCCCCCCAGAGATGACAGTCTGATCAGCTCTCGCTTGGTCTTCGGCGGACAAAAGATCCGGAAAGAGTGCCGTAATCCGTGTTTCTGGAACAAACTGCGCCCAAGGTTCAGACGGATGGTCATAGAGACTCGAGGCCCCTGCTGACGCGCGACTATCAGCGATCAGCATCCAACGACCATAATCAATAAGAGCGTGTGCAAGAAGTTCTGCCTGACCGGCATCACGCTGATTCTCAATTCTTGAAATCGCAGAATAGCCGACCCAAGCAATACCGACGGTGAGGGTCGCTACAAGCCCCAAAAGTACCATTGCAGACAACAATGCTGCACCCTGAGGACGCGATACAACGGATTTAGGTTGATGCGAGAGTTGATCTGTCATAGGCCGACTTGTCGCATATCTACCAATTGTCGATAGCCCGCACTGCCTGAACTTTGCGTCAACGTCCCAGCGTATAAACTGACTTCAATTGCAATCATTTCTCTCAGAGAAGTCCTTTGGTTATCCACCATACGCTCAGCCAATAGACTATCCTGCGAGTGCATTGAAAATCGCAATACGGCGGGCTCCGTCATGTATTGCGTCACGGATTGCGTCCTTGGGTCTTGTCGACGCAGACCATCGGTACCCCAGTGCCATATCGCACCAGGCAGGAACAACGTATCGTCTCGAATCGCAAAAGACGCCTCAAGACTCATCCCAGAGCCTCGTGCAGATTGCTGAAGGTCTTTTCGTAACTGTGTCATCACCAGTAGCTGCTTGCGCTCGCTTGCCGCAAACCGTAACAGTCCCTCACGATTCACTGAGATTGCATCAATTGCCCGAAGGCCAAGGGATGAAATAACGGCGAGGACCACAAGCGATACCAAGACCTCAACAAGCGTCATACCAAGAGCAGGTCTTTGCCGCATGATTAAAACCCGACTGGTAAAAAAGCGACTCGTTCGGCAAGAATCAGAGGGCCCTCTTGCCTGACACGAATCGTCAGTCGACGAAAATTCTGATGGGGAGTCGACGACACGTTAATCTGTACCTGAAACTGGTCAAGCCCCTGTCGACAGCCCACTTCACTGGAGCCTGGTGTCTGCAGCAGTGGGCTAACCCTGACTCGAACGGTTTCGTAATCAGCACAGGCGAGCGCATAACTGCGCCGTTGTGCCTCTCTGAGCCCATCTGCTGTGACGGTAAATAATTTTATGCCCCCCAACACGACAACTGACACGATGGCAAGCGCAACTAACGCTTCAACTAGCGTAAAGCCAGCCGACGCCGCGCCAGAAGCCCGTGGCAACAGGTCGCACCCGAGAAGGTTACGGTGCCGCCGCAACATAAACCTCGCCAAAGGCATTTGTTGAGACGCGACTCTGCTGCTGACCGTACTGCAGCCGAAAGGCTGCCGAGGAAAAAAGCCCTGTGCTTTCAACGACCAGGGTTATCGGCGGATCGACAAACGACACGCCGTCGCGCCACGGCCTTGACTGCAATGGACCAGAAAGATTATCTCGCCACTGCCCACGAAAGAATTCGTCTACTTGAATTCCTCGAGCACTGAGGTGAATCCGATGCAAACGATTCAACAATGACGCACGATCAGAGACAGTCTGAAAAACTTCCGATAGCTGAGAAACCTGCTCATCAATCTTACGACCGTCACTCTGAAAAAAAGAAACTGAGATTCCGGCTAGTGTGATGCTGATGATCGCCAAGACCACCAGCACCTCGATCAGACTAAAGCCCCTTGGACGAGATATCGGCTGCCACACCGGCCCCTCCCTCTTGACCATCCGCCCCCAAAGAGACGACCTGTGGTTCGGCATCCCCTACCGAAAAGCGGTAAAGATACGGCCGCCCCCAGGGGTCATTCGAAAGCTTTCGCAAATATCCGCCTTGCTTCCAGTTCGCGGGAATTGGCGCAATACTGGGTTTTTCAACAAGTGCCTTGAGCCCCTGCTCTGGCGTGGGATACACCAGATTATCCAGCCGATAGAGCGCAAGACCCTGTGAGATTGATGCAAGGTCTTGCTTTGCTGCGACCACTCTTGCCTCATCCGGACGAGACATGAGCGAGGGGACAATGACAGACGCCAGAATGCCAATAATCGTCAACACCACGAGAATTTCGATAAGAGAAATTCCCTGCGGTCTCACCCCATAAATACTGGTTTGACGCTTAGCCAAAAACGCCTCCCTCGAGATTGATCACATTGATACCCGCCAGTTCGAGTTCGGTTAGGTAACCGAGATAGTCTTCGGCCTCTAGAGCATCGCGAAGATTGGTGGCCCAACCGTTGGGCTGAAACAAAATACCATCTGCTCTCGGCATCAGCACAAGATCGTTGAGCATCGCATTTGCTAGCCCACGAACTTTAATCCCCCCCGATTCAAGCTGGGAAACATAAAACGACAGGAGTGATGCCGACGGCGTGCCATCCCCAGTCAGCCGACCATACATCTCTGTCACGATTTTTGAGAAGTTACGCTCCGTTACTGCCGTCGCAGTAAGCGCCGTGAATTCTGCGCTCGAGAACAAGGCGCCAACGAGACTGCCGTTCGTTCCAGTCTGACCCGAGGCATCTAGCCAGACACTGCCGCTCTTAGACGCCAGCAACGATGAATAGTCTTTGAGCTCTTGCGCGGTCGCTTTACGGCCAAGACTCGCGATGAAATACGCCTGCACCTTTGCGTCATAAGCGCCAGCAGCCGAGAGCTTTGCCTGCGGTAACAATGACATTAAAGACTTACTGACGCCATCAGAGAAAAATATCTGATCAACGCTTTCACTATGACCAATCACTACTTCCTTACCATCTACCGAATAAATGGCTCCCGCAGAAGAAAGTTTCCATGAGACCGCCGAGGTAGACGATTGTTCAAGGATCGCAAGTGTCTTATCAGAGAACACAATTCGCTCAATTGATTGCAGCCGATCCTCTCCCCCCGTTCCCTTCTGATCGTAGACAAAGTAATAAATACCACGCTTGGAGATTTGGTGGTCAGCGATCTTTCCAGACATCACCACCCAGTCGATCGAGGGGCCACCAACGAACTCATCATTACCGGGAAGGGCGTCATACCGCAGTGACCCTGCTAATGAAACCGTAAGATCATTAAACTGAATGTTTTCGATATTGGTAATCTGCGTTCGCTCCGCATAAGCACTCGCCGCGGATAGAGAATCCACAAAAACAACGCCTGCCTCACGAACGATTTCAAAATTCGTTGAGACTCCTGAGATCACAATCGTATCGACACCAGCGCCCCCGTCGATATAGTCCCATCCCCCTAATGGGTAAATCAGATCATCCTGAGGAGTACCCGGGATCACCTCACGACTGGTGTTCTTATAGGTTCCGTAAATTGTAGCCATCGTCTCTTAACGTTTCATTTCGTAATTTCATCGTCAACGGGATCAGATCGTTCGGTTATGAGCTTTCCCGTCTTGTCTCTTGCCAAAAATGGAAGCCCGCTTGCGCGCAACAAACGCAGCCCCTCCGATTCCGACAACATGACGACACTGGATAAAGCCCCCGCCGCTAGACAACTTGGTCCGGCAACGCTTACTGACTGCCAATAGTGTACTGATTGTCCGGTTAATGGGTTTAACAGATGGCAATAACGAGTGCCGTCTTTTTCGAAAAACCGCTCATAGTCCCCAGACGTGGCGACCGCCGCATCCCGCAAGGGCACCTTCGCCAACAAGGCTGACGGTGCTCTCGGGTGCTGAATCCCGATCTCCCAGTCAGTTCCGTCAGGCTTGGTACCAATCGCCACGATATCCCCTGATAGATTTACCAGTCCCGAACGAACACCCGCCTCTCGAAGTACTTGTGCGGCGCGGTCACAGGCGTACTCCTTACCGAACCCACCAAAATCAATCTCCATCCCTTCGACCGGCAGAAAGACGCCTGTCTCATCCCATTCGACCTTTTGCCAGCCCACGAGCGGTGCGATCGCGTCTCGTTCAGCATCGGTTGGCAGCCGCCCTCGCTTGAAATCCCAGATGCGCCGAAAGACACCCGACGTGATGTCAAAACGTCCCGCACTCCGACGATAGACCTGGTCTGCAAAGCGCAGCAGTTCTATCGTTTCTCGATCAGTCTGGGCTTTTTTTTTCCGGCTAGCCGGTTAATCTCCGAGACAACACTAGATTCTGTATAGCGTGAGTACTTTGCTTCAATTCTTTTGATTTCCGCTAATGCCGAATCGATCTGTCTCGCCGCACACGGCCCCGATTCGACCTGTATTTCACAAGGCCCTCCCATCGCCTGGCTGCGGAGTGTCTGAAGTTCGGTCATTGGAATTTATAGGTAAGGCCGAACTGAACGGATACAGCATTGAAATCGGGTAGCGGCACGGGTACTGACTCCAATACAGACCAAGCGCTCGCCTGTTTGTAACGCTCGATTTTTAAGTCTGCCCGAATTGCGTTCGTGATTGCCCGTTCAACTCGTACCCCAATGGTTCCAGCGCCAAACGCCGATACACGCTGATCAAAGCTGATGCGACCAAGCCCTGGTCTAAAGCCATCCGGGAAATTGGGACGATTGGTATCACGCAGATCTGGCGGTGCATAAAAGTCGGCCGCAGTCTGACTGTAAAGACGAACCGAAGGCGTCAGGAAGAAACCTTTCATCGCCGGTAGAGCAAACTCGGCAGTCAAGGTGGTGGATTGAATACCGAATGAGTCTTGATAGAGCCGGACACCCACACGACTGGTTCCGCCAAACTTTGTAAAATGGTGATTCCATCGAACTGAGAAGGCATTCGCCTCGCGGCGATCCGGTCGTCGATCAAACAACTTGTAGGGATCCGACAGATACCCTCGGCCGCGACTGTGAAACAGGGTGAGCTGAACAAGATCGACAGGCGTCAAGACCTGCTGTAACCCGACAAAATAGTCAGAGACATATTTCTTTTGCTCCGGAACGCTTTTTGTTACCGGGTTTATCGTGTCATCGCTGTAAGAAACACCAAAATCCCATGTCTGATTGCGATCTTCGGTAGCCAATGAATAGTGTAACGAACCATTTTGAGAGATGTAGTCCGCCTCATCAGAGTAGGCCAATCCCACACCAAACCGTTGCCGGTTCCCGTGGTAATAAACCTTCATGTCGCCCGCATCTCGTCGATCGGTGACCTTCGAAAACGAAACAGGCGACGCATAAAACGCTGGCGATGCGCCTGAAATAGCATCGGTTACAAGGTAAGCCTCTGCGGACCAGGTCTCTCCGATGGGCGCTACCAAGTGCGTCGACCAGGCCTCGACACGCATGCGCTTTAGGCTACCTTGTGTCTCCTGATAGGTCAGCTGCTTGACCCCAAGTGTCGTCTCAGTGGGTTGCGTCACTGCATGACTTGCAGTCGCCACAGAAAAGGTCGCGAGCGCAAAAAATATCGTTTCGAGACAATGACGATGATTGACATCAGCCCACGCGGGGCTGGTATCTGCATCGCTTGGGTTAGTTACAACCACACCCGCCCCCGCCGACGCCTGTACCACCGAAAGATCCCTCTCGACTGGTATAGGTATGCTCATGGAAGCGCTGCTCCTGGACATCCGGAACTAAGGCCATCGCCGGTTCTGCAAGGTGTTCCTTTTGCCAGGGTTTAACCGCGCTGGCACAACCAGAAAATCCGGCAGCAAGCATGAGCATCAAGATTAACGTCAAGAATGATTTCATAAAGAAGTGGCCATTACCCGATTAACTTTATAAATTCTGCCTCGAGCTGGCGGGCGATCGCGGGTGTGAATCCAGCATGACTACTCACCAATATGCCTTTAGGGTCGATGAGATAACTGGATGGCATCGCAACAACCCCATAGCGCTTTGCTGTCTCGGCCTGTGAATCCCAGAGTACAGTGAACTCAGCCGCCTCACGCGCCAAGAACTGACGTCCCTTGTCTGCGTCTCGATCTAAGCAGATTGCGACGACCTCTAACCCCTTCGTCTGGTATCGGGAGTACATCTGTCTCATCCAAGGAAACGACAACCGACAGGGCGTACACCATGATGCCCAGAAATCAAGATAGACCCACTTCCCTCTTAGACTGCTGAACCGAACAGAGTCGGACTGCGCCATGTTCGGTTTCGAGATTAGCCGAGGCAACACAAAATCATCGGCAGACTTTGCTGATCCCCACACGGGAAACCCGACCCCCCCCAGCGCGGTGGCGCTAGTAATGCCAGCGAGTAAGCGGCGTCTCCCCTCAGATGGAAGACGGTGTTTTAATTTCAGTGAGGGTACCGGTTGCGTCCAGATTGGTGACATCGATTCCAACGAGTTCGAGTTGGGTCAAAAACCCCATATAATCGGAAGGAGTCATCTGATCAAACATGTTGACCTTCCATGTGTTTGGCTGACTCAGAATACCATCTGCCCGTGGCATTAACGACAGGTCATTCAATATCGCGTTGGCAAGACCACGAAGCTTGATGGATGAGGATAACTGGTTCACATAGTAGTCCAGGATGTCATCGTCAGGCACTAAACCACCCGTCATTCGACCATACATATCCCGAACAATCTGACCGTAGTTCTGACTATCCTTAGCTGCCTCGACAAAAGGTTGGAACTCTGCCATTGCGAACAGCGCCCCAACGAGGCTGCCTGAATTCCCCGTCTGACCATTGGCGTCCTTCCAAACACTACCCTGCTGGGAAGCCAAAATGGACGAGAAGTTCTTTAGCTCCTCTGGGGTTGCCCCCCGACCAAGGGTCGTCACGAAGTAGGCCTGGACCTTTGCATCATAGGGACCCGCCCCTGACAGATAAGCCTTGGGCAAAAGGTTCATCAGCCGCACCGCCTGACCGTCCGAGAAGGTCACCTGATCGAGATCCTTGATCACGCCGCGATCCGTACCGATAACTGTGACCTCACCGTTCTGTGCGACACGGAAGGAGTACCCGGCCTTAGTACCCGAGAGGAGCACCGAAGCACTCGAGTCGTTAAGCGCGACTCGCAGATCGTTAAACCGCAGCACCTGTATATCGGTAAGATCGACAGAACCGAGCTCTCCAGGTCGATGTTCGACCTGCCAATGGCCCGTGTAGTCCGATAGATAGACGGTGTAGTCCTTCAACAGGCCTGACACGACAACTATATCCGTTCCAGCACCACCCTCAACGCTGTCATTGCCCCCGCGAACATGAAAGACCTGATCCCCGGCTGAGCCGATCAGCACATCGTCGTAAGCCGTTCCAATAATCTCTTCAATAACCGTTCCAGAGGAGAACAGAAGGTTATTCCAAGAGAGAGAACCCTTCGACGTTACGCCAACAGAGCTCATTGCCCCGAGCCTGAGATCAATAGTCGCACCATAGGTCAGACTAGACAGATCCAATGTATCCCAGCCCTCAGAGTCTGAGATCGTAAAAATTGATCGGCCATGAGTATCCGTTAACTTGTAGGTGGTGTTCCCCTGCCCAACAACAGACGAGCTTGCACCATAAAAATATCGCAACGCCTGTAGATCAAGCTCACCAAACCACTCTTGATAAAGACGACTGCCACCGAGGTTCTCGGACATGACCGTGTAGCCATTCCAATTCCAGCCATTGAGTAGCACAATCTTTCCAGAGGCATCCGCCTCAGGCACCGGGTGCGAGAGTCCCAACGCATGTCCAATCTCGTGCAGCAGCACCTGCCAGCCCTCTTGGCCGGGCTTTAGCACTGAGAGTGTCTCTATGTCGAGCCAGACATCTCCTGCACGGGCGTCATTTACCGTTCCAGGAATGTAGGCATACCCCTTTGTCGCCGTCTGCTGATTTGCGCCAAAGCGAAGCTGTCCGTAGTTCGTCGCAGAATCCGTCACTTCCTGAAACTGAATCCCAGTTTCTGTTTGAAGCTTGGTCAGAATCTGACGAACCGCAGAGATGTAGTCCGCAGACGGCGCCTGAAACCCGGTTCCACCTTCCGCCCCACCATAGGCGGGCGCTGCAGACATGAAACTATAGGTGAGCGTTACGCCACGACCCAACGTACCGCTGTTCCAGCTGTGAGCATTACTCGCAACTAACGTCTCTTGGCCAACCTTAGAAAAATCGATCAGTGAAGTTACTGAGAACTCATACGAGCGCTGAAGTTCATGATTCCATACGGATATATTCTCAATATTTTTTAAGTCTGCCACATAGTTCTTTTTGGAGAGAACTATATTTCGACCATCGGAGCTAACTACAATTTTGTAGTCGCTGATGTTTCCACTGATATTGACTGTGTCTATACCCCCGCGTCCATCAACAAATGCCGTTCCTTTAGACCAATCAAAACCATTAACAGCAATATTATCCGCTCGACTTGATCCGAATACGGTATCACCGGAGTGTCCGCTAGTGTGAATATTCGTAATGTTGACAAGTGTGTCACGCGTTCCATATCCGTCGAGAACGTACCCCGCCTCTAAATCAGCGTAAATAGCCGCCGGGGAATCCCAGTACATCGAAGCGATCCAACGACCCGACTCATTGACAATTGTGTCATTACCCGGCCCACCTAAAACGTTCCCATTTTTTCGAATGGTAATTTTGTCATCGCCCGCCTTGCCTCGTATATCAGTCCAATCATAGGAGTCGTAAACGTATACATCATTACCATCCGTCAAATAAATAGGGTCAGCCATTCATGAACCCCACGGTTTTTTTAGTGAAATTGGCAAGACGAGGCATAACATCGACAAATCGACTTGCCGGTAACCCAAGCCACTGAAGAACATCTGCAGCAACCTGGTCGCTAGAGTACTGAGGCACCCAGTACCCGCGCTTACCTGGATCGCCATCGTCAACCCCTCCGAGAACTAACGAGGGGAATTTATTTCCATAAATCTGAGCACCTTTCACAGCACTGCCCATGACCCACCAATGACTGCCCCAGGCATGATCCGAGCCATACCCTGCGGCAGGATCGAGCGTTCTTCCGAACTCACTCGTTACAAGGACCGTCACATCATTACCGAGTCCGGCGGCATCAATGGATTCTTGAAATGCCACCAACGCAGCACTTAACTGTGACAACTGGGTGTCCTGACTCGCATTCGAGTTTGGGGAATCGTTTCTTTGATTGACATGAGTATCAAACTGACCCCATTGGAGCGCATAAATTTGACGAGAAGCACCCGCAGTCTTGTAGAAATTTGCGGCTTGAGCCGTAAACTTTAACTGACGTGCAATGTCGTTGTCCGCAAAGTTTCCCTTTGGTGCCGGCGTCTTCTGAAACCCCAATGCTAGTTCAGTGGCATCTGTAAATATCCCGCGGAAGGCCCTTGCATATTCCGACTGCAGCTTGTTTGCAGACTGCAGACGAGTAATTGACTCAACAATCTGGGTCCAGTCGTTAGACGTATCAGTAAGGTTCGCCCACCCCATATTGCGCTGACCCCAACTATTTCCACTGACGATCCTAGACTTTCGTCCTCGAACAAGAGTCCGAGCGCCGTTGTCGACGGATATCAGAGGCGCTTTTAATTTTGCCGACTCCCCAAGAACCTCTAGCGCACGCCCTCCCCAACCACTCTGATCCTCATCCCCCATCCAACCCTGAACAGTGCTTGTTTGCTCTGGATGCGAAAGTAAAAACGGTGGGATCTTAGCCCGATTACTCAACACATCTGCGACCGTCGTAGGTTCAATCAACGGTCCAACATTCGACACAAACGCAAGCTTCCCGCTATTGAATAACGGGAGAAGAGCAGACATCGCCGGGTTTAACCCCATCGAATGTCCAAGATGCTTCGATTGAAAGCTCTTTAGCGCATCTTTCTTGATTGCGATGCTTGGTCGAGCGCGATAGTAATCGTCATAAGCGGCATCGACTGGAACTAAAATATCGTTTCCGTCATTGCCGCCGTTCAGAAATACAACTACGAGTGCCTTGTACCCTGACTGTCGTGCATGCGACTCCGGGATGACACTCAGCGACAGACCCCCACCGATAAGGAGCTTTCCGGCAGAGAGCGAGGCGCCCGCAAGGAATTCTCTACGTTTCATCGAACAACTCCGTAAGTTGGCGTAGCAAGAAGAATCTGCAGCACTCCATTTACCCTCTCCCGGTGGGATTGACCGCCCATTGACTCTGAGAGCAAGGTCTTTGCACCCTGTCGCAACGTCGAGGGCATCACCCCTTTAAAAAAGCGTTCATTCACCAGAGAGAGAAACGCTTCGTCGGATAAGGAAGCAGCGGCAATGAATTCGTCTACCAGACACCCAGAATCACGGGCACTTGATAGTCGTTGATCATTGCTAAAAAATGGCCCAACTGAGTTCAAACGGCTATTAAACTCGTTAGCATTCAATAAATACTGCTCTGGTGCAGGAGTGTTAGTCTCCGGAGATCGATAGTCCGGTGACACGAAACCGAACACACTAGGGGCATCAAACGGACGCTGTTGCCAAGTAATACTTTCGATGTAATCAGAATTCTTATCTTGTACTGCGACTTTGCAACCTAAGCTTCGGTATACGTTAATCGCAAATAACAAAGGCTCTTTGATGCGGCCAAAATTCGACGCCTGAGCTGAGAGGATATCTCCTCGACGGGCTTCTTTATCTGTGAGGATTGCCTTCACAACCTGAGACAAATCGCCTTGAGTATTTTTAAATACAGTAGCAACCCGAGCCAAGTACGCTGGGCTCGGATCGCTCGTCGTTAGGTTTTGAATCAGGCGCTTTGAAACGAACGGCGCAATATTTGGGTGCTTCATAAGAATATCCACCACCGATTCAAGATCTTGGTAGATGGTTTGATTCGCAGGGATGGTTATCCCCATGATTGTCTTGGCGCTCGTGTCATGCGCTTTATCCCAATTTCGAGGAACCATCGGTTTACCGAAATTCATGAAATTTGAGTCCGGTAGGTTCGGCTCCCAATCTTTGTCCCAACCTGATAAAGCCTTCGTAGCTGCAACAACATCACGTTGGGTATAAGTTTCGATTGGGACCCCCTTGGAATCTCGTTGGACTGATCCATCAATATTGAGCTTCACAAGACCTACCGAAAATAACTGCATGAGCTCTCGAGCGTAATTTTCGTTTGGAGTTACCGAGGTATTCTGATTGTTATTGAGAAAATGCCCCATTCCTGGGTCACGCGAGAGCGCAATCAGAAAGTCCCTGTAAGAGCCGAGCGCGTGACGCTGAAAGAGGTTGTAATAACTGACTTGAGAGTACGGCTGACCCGAGTCCTTTGGCACAAAGTTGAAGAGTGCCCATGCAACTCGCTGCCGCAGCTGGTCTTTTCCACCAATTGCCGTGTCATAAAAACGTCTTTGGAACCAGTTACGCGCCAGTCGAGCAGCCGGCTGGTTAAAAATATCGTGATTGATTACATAATTCGGCGCATTGAGCTGTGTCGCTGGCAGTTTTATCTGGTCATCAATCCACCCACTAATTCCTAGTCTCTGAACCTCAGTAATCGACTCCGGAGTCGGGCCCCAACTCGCCTGTTCAAGGAATCGGGCCGCTGCGTAAGCGGTAGCATTTTCCGGGGAGGTGTCAGCAACGGTGACCTGTCCTTCGGCACCAACGAAGCTAGCTTTCGGTTTTGTGTCCTCGAACCCGCCGGAGCAGCCAACTAGAGCAAACGCTGCGATACCCAACGAGGCCAGAGATCGAAAACGCGGTAATTGGACTCGCCAAATAGGCTTCGAGGCGCACTCTGAGATATCGGCTTGGAAAGAAGAAGACATAGATCGCGCCACCTAGAGAAATTCAGGTTAACTGTTAACTACAATGACAATACATGTCAGGGAACGATAGCCGATTTTTCTGCTATCGCCCAGAGGGTCGTCACTAATTTCTTGGAGAAAATGACTGAACAGTCATTTAGTATTAATGCACGTAAACCCGGGGGCTGAGACTAGCGCTCAATATCCCCTAGGCACATGTACTTTAGTTCGAGATAGTCATCCATCCCATGATGGGATCCCTCGCGCCCCAGCCCAGACTGTTTCACACCACCAAAGGGCACATGTTCGGTTGCAAGGATCCCGACATTGATGCCCACCATGCCGTATTCCAATGCCTCACCGACCCTAAAAATTCGGCCCACGTCACGACTATACAAATAACTGGCCAGGCCGAAAATGGTGTCATTGGCGGCGTCAATTGCCTCCTGCTCTGTCTTGAAACGAAAAACCGGCGCAAAAGGTCCGAAGGTTTCCTCGCTCGCACACAACATGGTCGCATTCGCATCGGCCACCACGGTAGGGGCGAAGAAACGCTCACCGATTCGGTGCCCGCCGACGACCACTCGCCCGCCTTTGGCGACCGCATCTTTCACATGCTGCTCCACCTTGTGAAGCG
>JACCDX010910508.1_pt1 | contig 14892 bp, 13 predicted proteins | sample 7449681 | NCBI WGS metagenome assembly JACCDX01 (sample SAMN15323450, study PRJNA562643) | freshwater metagenome | isolation source: river surface water | place: USA:Blue River Watershed | collected 2017-08-18
ACCATCGCCGCGACCTACCTGCGCACCGATCTCCATCTGCTCGACGATCGTCTGTGGATTGTCGCGGGCGCGCGCTACGAGCAGACGCGCGACGCCGGTGCCGGGCCGCTCGTCGATCCTGCACGCCTCTATCAGCGTGATGCGGCCGGCAACATCCTGCGCACGCCGACCGGCGCCGCCATCGCGAAGGCGCCCTCGGGCTCGCTGGCCGGCGCGCAGTTCCAGTTCTTCGAGCGCGGGACGGCGATCGATACCCGCTACGGCGACTTGTTTCCCAGCGTAAATCTGACGGCACGATTCCGTCCCGAACTGCTCGCCCGCGTCTCCTATGCCCGCTCGCTGGCGCGACCGAATTTCAGCGCCATCCTGCCGTCGATCTCCGTCCCGGACCCCACCACCAACAACCGCACGCTCATCCTTTCGAACGGCAACATCCGGCCCTGGACCGCCGACAGTTATGGTTTTTCCCTCGAATACTACCTCGAGCCACCTTCGGCCGGAGTGGTGTCGTTCCGGGTCTTCCGGCGTGACATCCGCGACTTCTTCGGCGGCGTGACCCAGCCTCTGACGGAAGAGTTCATCCGCCTGTATGATCTGGACGAGGCGGTTTACGGCAGCGGCTACTTCGTCACGACGCAGACCAACGTGGGCGACGCGCAGGTCGACGGCATCGAGCTCGATTACCGGCAATCGCTGGCGTTTCTCCCCGCGTGGGCCCGCGGCCTTTCGGTTTTTGCCAACACCACGCGGCAAGCGCTCCGCGGTTCCACGGTCGCGGACTTCAGTGGCTTCGCCCCGATGATCGTGAATGGCGGTCTCACCCTGAGCCGCGCTCGTTTCACGTTGCAGGTGAGCGCGAATCACCGCGGCTTGAGCCGCGGGTCCCTGCGGGCCGGAGCGGGGATCGCGCCCGGGGTCTACAGCTATACGAGTGGAGGCACCTATGTGGACATCGCCTCCGAGTTCCGCGCCACGCGACGCTTCGCCCTTTTCGCCAACGTGCGCAATGCGTTCAACGAGACGCAGCCGGGTCTCGACTACGCCCAAAACACCCCGGCGTATGCGCGGCTCCGGAGCCGGGGCGAAAGCGGACCGCTCTGGACGGTCGGGGTGAAGGGATCGTTCTGAATCGATGCGCCGGGCCGGGGCGCGGGCGTCGGTTTGCCCGATCGGGTGCGATGAGCGGCGGGGAGCGGCTCGGCCCGGATGTTAAAGGCGGGGGGCCTTCGTGGTGCGCCGCAGCCAGGGAAACGCGCCGGAGCGCAGCCAGCCGGCGACTTCGGCGGCGCGGCGCAGGCGGGTCGCCTCCGGTTTCGCACTCGCGACACGATGGGCGAGGGTGCGTTGCCGGCCGGGCGTGAGCGTGACCCAGCGCGCGTGCGCTTCCGGGTCCTGTGCGAGCGTGAGTTCCAGCCCCGCGGTGAGATCGACGGCGTCGGGCTCCGGGTCGGGCCGGAACTCGACCGGCACGATCTCGCCGGGTGAAAGCCCGAGTTCCTGCCGCACCGCGCGGCCGAGAAAGATATACGGTGCGCCGTCGGAGTGGTGCTGGAGCGCGCGCCGCAGGGTGACGCCGCGCACGGTGCCGAGGAGCCGTTTCACGCCGGCCTGCCGCCACGCGGCACCGAGGCTATCCGGCACGGCCAGCCCGTGGTAACCCGCGGCGAGGGGAAGCGCCACGATGGGAGCGCGAAAGGAAAACTGCAGCGCTGGGCGCGAAGGCATAACGAGGAAATAGGCACGACGCCGGTGGCTGCAACCTGTGCGGCGGTCACCGGAAGATTTCGCCCGTCCGGTTCTCCAGTCGGCCTCCGGCCCTTCCTCCTTTGGGACGGCGCGCTGCGGGGTTCAATCTTCGGCGGAGTTTTCGATTCCGGGATCGATGATGCCGCCGGCTCCGGCCGCGTTCTTGATCAGGATCCAGAACTCCCAGCGGGGTTGGACTTCACCCGGTTTGCCGCGGCACGCCATGGTGTCGGTGACGGTGATCCGGTTGTCCTCCGGACGGGAATCTTGGAACGTCGACTGGCCGAGAGGATCGGGGCCCGTGAGCTGTCCGGGCTGGCCCGAGACAAACGAAATGGCGTAGGGGAAATATTGTCCGGCGGGCAGGATATCGAACTCGATATCGACCGTCCCTTTCACTTTGAGGGTGTTCGGATCTTTCGGGTCGAGAGTGACCAAGCCTCCTGCGGTATCCGTGATGACCGGTGAGGAGATTTCGCAGCCGGTGCCCTTCAGGCCGTCTTCGCCTTCCCAGGTGACGACGTTGAACTTCGTGACGGTGATGGAGACTTTGGCGAGGGGCATGATGTAATGAGTTGAGGGTTGAGATGGCGAAATCAGGGGGCGGTCGGGGCGGGCCAAGTCCGCAGCGGCTTGTAGCCGGCGGCGGTGAGACGGGCGATGCAGTCCGCGCTCGCGGCGTGATCCCCATGCAGCGCCAGCGCCCGCGCGGCGGGATCCAAGAGCCGCCAATTGCTCCCGGCCAGCCGCGGTCCGGCCGATTCGAGGGCTTGCTGCCAGTGGCTCCGGGCCTGTGCCACGTCGCCTTTGGCCGCCGCGATTCGCCCGGCGACGACGAGGGCGGCAATATAGTCGCCGAGCAGATTCTCGTTGGCCCGATCGTTTTCCACGAGGCCTTTGCCCAGAGTGATTGCCCGTGCAGCCGCCTTGTCGGCGTCGGCGCTTCCGGCGTCGAGCCGGAGTTCGGCTTCGAGTCGCCACGCGATGACAAGCTGGGCGGTCCGCAGTCGATCGCCGGGCTCCGCCTGCACCAGCTTCTCGTAAGTGGAAAGCGCTTCCGCCAGAAGCGGCCGGGCGCGGTCGGCGTCCCCTTCGGCATGCAGGACCAGCGCGTCCTTCAGGCGGAGGTTGTTGGCTGCGCTGCTCCAGGTGCGGTTGGCGGGGTCGGCGGTCGCCAGCGGATCGATCAGCGCCCGGGCGGCCCGGCGCCGGTCCAGCGAGGCGGCGCGTTCTCCCGTGATGGCCAGAATATCGGCCTCGCGGGCGAGGGCGTCGGCCAGCCGGATTTTCCAGCGCGCGGTCTTCGGGTCACGTTGCACCAGCGTTTCCAGCCGGCGCTGCTCGTCCGCGTAGTGTCGCCGCGCGTCGCCGAAGTGTCCGGCACGCTCGGCGACCTTGCCCAACCACGAGGTCGCATCCGCGATCCGGAACTCCAGCCCGTTGTCGCCGGGTGCGTCGGTCCGTAGTGCGTGCAGGATCCTCAGTTCCGCCTCCAGTCCCTCGCGGGCGGCGTCGAGGCGGCTCCGGTCGATGTCGAGGATCGCGAGGTTATGATGTCCCCAGGCCAGTTCGCCGCGTGCGACGTTCGAGCCGGGGTTGAGCGCCTGCAAGGCGACCCCGGTGTCACGGTAACGGGTCAGCCATTCGGTCGCGCGGGCCAGATCCCCGCGGCGCCACTGCACGAAGCCGTTCCAGTATTCGGCCTGTCCCCGTTCGAAGAGCATCTCGGGGTTTTCGCGGTGGCGTGCGGCGAGGAGGTCGGCGCGGGCGTGCGCGGCGGCAAACGCGGCGGATGCCTCGTCATAGCGCGCCTGATCCATGCGGATCTCGCCGATCTGAATCAGGGCGCGCGCATGGCGGGCGAGCTTGAGATCGGTCTGGTCGCGCGGATTGAGTGCTGTGAAGTAGGCCAGCGAGCGCTGGGTCGCGGATTCGAGCACATCAAGGCGGCCGACCCGCTGCAGTTGGCCGCGGAGGTCGCCCAGGATGAACGACAGCAGATCCTCGGTGTCGTCCTGCCGGCGCTGGGCATCGTTGCTGGCGCGCCACGCGAGCGCCGCGAGTCCGAGGGTCACGGACATACCGACGGCCGAGAGCGACGCCACGATCACGGCTCGCCGTTGCCGGCGCAGCAATTCGCGTTGCCGGAGATCGTCGAATCCGACGCCGAGCAGGCCGGCGAGCAGGCGCACGATGGCCAGTTTCGGACCGTCGCCTTGCGGGCGGGCATCCGCAGCGACGACTTCGGCGGGGTGCCCGGTCAGAATTCCATCGGCTCCCATCTCGAGACGCAGCGCCGGGGGGAAACAGTCGTCGGGGCCGCCGGCCGATTTGGGTTCGCCCGCGACGATGAAGGCGAAGATCCGAGCTTCGCCGCCCAGACGCTTGAAGGTCAGAATTTCTTCCTGCACCCAGCGCGAACGGGCCGCCGCCGGGGAGCACACCACCACGAGCGTTGCGGATTCGCGCAAGGCCGCGCGGATCGATTGGCCGAGGTCGCTGGTGGTCGGAAGTTCGTCGCGGTCGCGAAAAACGGGCGCGATGCGGCCGCCGACCGGGCCCACCGGGGCGGCGCGGCCGTGAAGCTGCCGCGGCACCCGGTAGCCTTCGATTCTTCGCATCAGCCAGCGGGCCTGTTTGGTGTCCGCGTGACTGTAGCTCAGGAAGACCCGATAGCGGAAATCCGCTGGCGACGAACGGGCGGAGGGGTGCGGACCAGGGCCGGGGAAAGCGACCTCAGTATGGGACATGAGCTGGAAGCCGCAGGAAGTGCGAGGTCCGCGCGATGGGCGAGTCGAAAGCGCTCGCGGCATACTCGGCCCGCTGGAGTTTCCGCTCCGGCGCGAGCGGTTGCCGTGTCACTCCGGCGTCGGCTCAGCCGCCGAGGTGCGTGAGGAGCGCGCGCAGGGTGGGGGAGTCGTTGCCGGCCGGCCACATCAGCGCGAGCTCGAGGCCGCGCAGCCGCGGGCGCAGCGGGCGGAAGACCACGCCGGCCGGGGCCTGGGCGACGAGCGAGGACGGATACGGGCAGACGCCGAGGCCGGCGGACGTGAGCCAGATCAGCGTGAAGAGATCGTCGGCCGCATAGTTCACCGCCGGCTGCACGCCGGCCTGCGCGCACAGCCCGAGCAGGCGCTGGCCGTAGTTCGGGTTGAACTCGGGGCTGATGAGCAGCAGCGGGACGCCGTGCAACGCCGCGAGCGGAACCTGCTTCCGCCGCGCGAGCGGATGGTCCGCGGGCAGGGCGAGGAGCTGTTCCTGTTCCGCGATCGTCGTTTGCCGCAGGGCCGGACTGGCGCGGAGCGGGCGGGTGAGCGCGACGTCGAGTTCGCCGGCTTCGAGCAGCCGCTGCAGCGTGGCGACCGGCTCCTGGCGCACGCGCAGCTGCACGTGCGGAAACGCGCGGTGAAAACGTTTGAGCCGCGCGGCGACCTCCGGTGTCGCGGCCGGAGAGATGAGGCCGAGCCGGAGCACGCCGGTCTTGCCGCTGGCGGCGACGCGCGCGAGGTCGGCGGCGCGTTGCGCGGCGGCGAGGGCGTCGCGCGCGGCGGGCAGCAGGGCGCGGCCCGCCTTGGTCAGCGTGACGCCGCGCGAGCCGCGGTCGAAGAGCCGCGCGCCGAGTTCGTGCTCGAGCGACTTGATCTGGGCACTGAGGGGCGGCTGGGCGAGGTGGAGCAGCCGGGCGGCCTGCGAGAAGCTGAGCGTTTCCGCGACCGTGACGAAGTAGCGCAAGTGGCGGAGTTCCATCGCGGCGATACTCGGTGCGTATGGATGCGGAAGCAAAGTTGTATTGGGCGCGGCGCCGGCGGGGCGATAGACTGGGTGCATGTCCCACGCGTCTTCATCCTCCCCGTCTCGCCCACGTCTCCTGATGGTCGTCGCCAATCCCGCCGTCTCGCCGGTCACCGGCTGGCCGGTGGGGTTCTGGGCCGCGGAGCTCACGCATCCGTGGCTCGAGTTCGTGAAGGTCGGCTACGCCGTGCAGCTCGCGAGTCCCGCGGGCGGCAAGGTCGCGGTCGACAGCTACAGCGACCCGCGCGATGCGAGCGGCTACTCGGCCAACGACATCGTGAGCCTCGGCGTGCTCTCGCATCCGCACATGGCGGCGATGCTGGATTCGACCAAGCCGCTCGCGGACATCGCGCTGGCGGACTTCGACGCCGTGTTCGTCTGCGGCGGGCAGTCGCCGATGGTGACGTTTGTCGACAACCCGGCGCTGCACCGCTTTCTCGCGGAAGCGTTCGAGGCCGGGAAGGTCGTCGCGCTGGTCTGCCACGGCACGTGTGCGCTGCTCCACACGCGCACGCGCGACGGAAAGCTGCTGGTCGAAGGGAAAACGTGGACGGGCTTCGCGAACAGCGAGGAACGCTTCGCGGAGGCGGCGGTGGGCCGGAAGCTGCAGCCGTTCTGGATCGAGACCGAAGCGCGGAGGATTCCGGGGACGAATTTCATCACGCACAATGCCTTCGAGGCGTTTGCGGTGCGCGACGGCCGGTTGATCACGGGCCAGCAGCAGAACTCCGGCGCGGCGGCGGCGAAGCTCGTGATCGAAGCGCTCGGCTGCTGATCCCGCCATGAACCTCGCGATCATCGGTGCAGGCAACGTGGGCGGCGCGCTCGGCCGGAGCTGGGCGCGCGTGGGACATCGGATCCACTACGGCGTGCGTGATCCCGGCGCGGAAAAGAGCCGGGCGCTCGCGGCGGAGACGGGCGGCGGGGCGGTGGCGGTCACGGTGCGTGACGCGGCCGCGGCCGCGGAGGTGATCGTGCTGGCGACCCCGTGGCCGGCCGTGCCCGAGGCGATTGCAGCGGCCGGCGACCTGACGGGGCGCACCGTGATCGATTGCACGAACCCGCTGCGTTTCACGCCGGGCATCGGGCTCGAGCTCGCGCTCGGGTTCAGCGATTCGGGTGCGGAGACGGTGGCGCGGCTGGCTCCGGGCGCGCGCGTGGTGAAGGCGTTCAACACCTACGGCTGGGAAAATTTCGCGGATCCGCGCTATCCGAATGCGGCGGGCCTGCAGCCGCTGATGTTTTATGCCGGCGACGAGATCGCGGCGAAGGAACGCGTGGCCGGTCTGGCGACGGAGATCGGATTCGAGCCCTTCGATGCGGGGGATCTGCGCGCGGCGCGCGAACTCGAGCCGCTCGCGATGCTCTGGATCCGGCGCGCTCTCGGCGCCGGCCGCGGCCCGGATTTCACCTGGGCGCGGCTGCGGCGGTAGGAACGCGGGCACGCGGGTGTGGGCCCGGCGTGCCGGCGGAGGCACGGTTCAGCGCCGGCGGCGGGGCGGCGGACGATAGGTCGAGTTGGTCTCCTTCACGCGGTGCGTGATGCGGGCCTTCTCGAGATCGTAGGGGCTCATCTCCATCTTCACCGTGTCGCCGGCGGCGATCTTGATGAAATGCTTCCGCATCTTGCCCGAGATGTGTGCGAGCACGATGTGGCCGTTGGAGAGTTGCACCCGGAACATGGTGCCCGGCAGCACGGTGATGACCTTGCCGTCGATTTCGACGGCGGTCGCCGGCGCGCCGGAGGCGGGAGGTCTGCTGGTGACGCTCATGGTGCGGCGACAGTGGGGCGGAGCTCCGGGGCAGAGGCGGTGATCGGACGGGATGTGTTCATGGTTTTTTATCCTCCCAGAGCGGAGCTCGGAGCATTGCTGCGTCTTTCTGTGATGTTCGGCGAAGGCGTGCGGCCGGTGGCCGCGCGCGCTTCAGCGAAAGGGATGGCGGAGGAGCCCCGGGGGCTGCGCTCCAAGGCGGCGACGGCGCGGCGACTCAATGGCGGCGCTTTCCGCGGGCGTGAAACGCGCCGGCCCGTCGGTTGGGACTGCTGAAGATGCGCGGCGCGGCGGTCTCCTCGCCGGAGGCGCGGGCGGCGTTGACCGCGATCTGCCGGCCCTGCAGCTCCGAGCCGTTGAGTTTTTCGGCCGCGAGCTTGCTCTCCGCCTCGTTGCCGAGGGTCACGAAGGCGAACCCCCGGGGGCGCCCCGTGTAGCGGTCGCTCGCCAGCTGGACTTCGGTGACCGTGCCGAAGGGCTCGAACGCCGCATGCAGGTCCGCGGCGGTGGTGGTGAGCGGAAGGTTTCCGACGAAAAGCTTTGAGTTCATAGGTGTGGTCCGGCGTTCAGCGTGTCGCCCCTCCAACGAGCCCGACCCTCACCTGAAAAAGAAACGCGCCGGGATGCCGCCGGCGCGCAACGTCGGAGGAGCGTCGGGTCCCGGACGCCGAACGCAAGGCCCATTGCAGCCGATTTCGCGTTGTGTCGGCGGAGCCAGGCCGGGCGTTTGGCGCGGCGGAGCGCGGCGACTCAGGGTGAGTCTGCCGCGGTGCGGGGGCGGATCATGCGCGCGGGCGGCGCTGCACGAGATCCCAGAGATTGCCGTAGAGATCTTTGAACACGGCCACGGTGCCGTAGGGCTCGACCTTGGGCTCGCGGACGAACTCGACGCCGTGCGCGCGAAAGGCGGCGAAGTCGCGCGCGAAGTCGTCGGTCTCGAGAAACAGAAAAACGCGTCCGCCGGTCTGATCGCCGACGCGCGCGAGTTGCGCAGGGGACGTGGCGCGTGCGAGGAGCACCTGGCAGCCGTTGCCGCCGGACGGAGTGACGACGACCCAGCGTTTGTTTTGTTCGGGCATGGGCACGTCCTCGACGAGGGTGAAGCCGAGTTTGCCGACGTAGAAGGCAATGGCTTCGTCGTAGTCGCGGACGACGAGCGAGACCAGGGTGAGGGCGTTCATGCGGGGGGAAGAGAGCGGCCTAATGGGATTAACGCGCCGTGCGGATGCTTTCACGCCGTGGTTCGACGACAGCGACGCGTCCTCGATGCTGATCCAACCGTCGAATCCGATTCCGCGGAGTGCCAATCGATTCACCGCGGAAGCTCATAGACCTCGACCAAGACCGTGCCGGTTGAACCGGCCGTTTCCACTCTGACCGTGTAATTGCCGGCGGGCAGGGAGGCCAGCACGGCAGCATCACGTGAGTTCGGGACAAGGTCGAATGCGCCGGCCTGGGCAAAGGCGGTGACGAGCTCGGACCTGCCACCCCAATCGTCGTTGGCGCCAATCTCCCGCTCGCCTGCGTAAAGTCTGAGTCTGGGATCCGCCGCGGCTCCGACCACCCCGAAGGCCGACAGGGCAGGGCCCACCGCGCGGGCCAAGACCCGCTTCTCCCCGCCGCCGGCCACCACAAACCCGACGGATATTCCCCCGGCGGAATCTTTGAGCAGGGACAAGTTTACCAGGCGCGGGGTGTTTGCCGTGAATTCCGCATCCGGAGTCGCATCGTAGACCTCGGCCAGGACCAGGCCGGTGCCGCCGCCCACGCCGGATATCCGCATCGATTGATCTCCCGCCGGAAGCGTGACGCTTGCGGCCGCATCCCGCGAGGCCGGGCCGGAGAACGCGAAGGCGCCGACGGACACCATGGCGGACGACAGCACGGCGGATCCGCCCCAGTTGTCGTTCTCACCGGTCTTGGTGCTGCCGGCGAAGCGTTCCAGCTTGGGATCCGGCAACACCTCCGACACGCCAAACGTCGACAACGAAGGTCCGGCGGCCCGGAGCAGCACGTTCTTGGTTCCGGACGTCCCGCCGCCGCCCACCACGTAGCCGACGGTGAACGCATCCCCTGTGCCGACGATGGGCGCGAGGACCGACAGATTCGTCAACCGGCTGAAGGATCCCGGCGTCCCACCGGGACTGGCGGCCACCTGCGCGCTCACCGTGGCGGCGGGGATGCTTTCGTTGTGCAAACGGTCCAGCGCGGTCACGGTATAGTAATAGGTCCCGGTCGCCAGGCCGGAATCCGTGAAGCTGGTTACGCTTTCGTTGGCGGTGATCCGCACGATGTTGGCGGCATCATTGCGATCGATCGTGCTGGCCGTGGAACGGTAGACGACGAATTGGCGGACTTGGTCCAGGGCGTTGCCGGTGGCGGGCGGTGCCACCCAGCTCAGCCTGACTTCGTTGCCGCGGGTTTGCGCCGTGAGATTGCCGACAGGTGGCGGCGGCTGGGCATCTTTCCACGGCATCGGGGGCAGCAGGGCGGGTGTCCTGAACAGATCATCGCGCAGCGCGTCGCGCATTCCCAGCGGATTGGCCAGCACGCTTCTGGTGCTGAAGAAAGTTTGGCCCCGGACGTTTGCCTGCTGCCGGTTCAGGCGGACCTGGTTGGGAATCTGGGAGGGCTGGTTCCAGTTGTTGTCGGTTCCGCCGTTGCTCACCTTGTAGGCCGCCATGCCGCTGTAGATATGGCGGCTTTCGCCCAACCTGTTCCACCAGGGAAGGAGCACGCCGTAGTTGGCGACGCTGAAACCGACCGACCAATATATCTGCGGCGTGAGATAATCCACCCACGCCTGCTGGATCCACTTCCGGCTGTCGGCGTAGATGTCGCTGTAGCTCTGCAGGCCGTTGGTGGCCGATCCGCTCGGGTCGCTGTTCTGGTTGCGCCAGATGCCGAAGGGCGAGACGCCGAATTTCACCCACGGCTTTGCCGCGCGAATGCTTTCGTGGGTCCGCTGGATAAACAGATTGATATTGTCCCGCCTCCAATCCTGCCGGTTGGTGAACCCACGCGCATCGGCGGCGAAGGATGCATCATCGTTGAACGCCGATCCTGAGCCGGGCGGATAGGGGTAGAAATAATCGTCGAAGTGGATGCCATCCACATCATACCGGCGCAGCACATCCAGCACCACGCTGATCACATAATCCCGCACCTGCGGAATGCCGGGATCCAGAATGCGCAGACTGCCCTGGGCCAGCAGCCACTCGGGTCTGGTCCTCGCGATGTGATCGGTGGCAAAGGAGGCCAGGTTGTTGGCGTTGCTCACGGCGCGGAACGGATTGAACCATGCGTGCACCTCGAGGCCACGCTGTCGGCAGGCCGCGATCATGAATTCCAAGGGGTCGTAGGCGGGGGAGGGAGCCCTCCCCTGACGCCCGGTCAAATCCGCGCTCCAAGGTTCAATTTTGCTATCATACATCGCGTCGCACTGGCTGCGCACTTGGAAGAAATCCGCGTTGATGCCGGTGGACTGCAGCTGATCGAGCAGCTGGATGAGTTCGGATTGCTGCGCGGCCACGGGCAGATTGTTGGCGCTCGGCCAATCGATGTTGCCAAAGGTGGCTATCCACGCGCCCCGCAACTCATGTTTGGGGGGGCTTTGTCCGGCGAGGGACAAGGGCACTAACGACAGGAGAGCGTAAAGGAATGATCTGATCGGAAGCGGATTTGGCATCATCGGGGCCGTGGAGAAGCTGGTGCGCCACGAGGAGAGGATCGAGGGAGCAGTCAAGGCGAAGGCGCCGCGGGAGCACAAAGTCCATCCGCTCCGGAAATCGTCGGGGTTGACCACGTCGAGGCAGGCTCAATGGCCATGCCTTCCTTGGCTCCGGTGGTCCCGACCAGCCGAGCGGCAGGGGGGAGCGCCCGTCGCCGTCTCGTCCTCGGGAACCTCGCCTTGCGGCACCCTCGCTTGGGGTTGAACCCGATTTTTGGTGTGGGCCCACGTGTCGGCCGCAGGCCGTGGCCCTGCGACTGCGCTCAGGGCTTTCGGCAGGCCTGCTTGGACGCCGCAGGGAATGGCTGCCCGGCATGGATCAAACCGAGAACTTTTGAAGCGAATCGGAGGTTTTCAGAGGGAGGCCCACAGGGAAACTTGGAAGTAGGACAAAGTATGGCGGCGACATGACGGGCCGGCAACAGGGTTTCCCGTCATCAATTCGCTTCATTCGCTTCAACCGCCATGGATGAAACCGCGAACTTTTGAAGCGAATCAAACACAGGATCCAATTACGGTGCCGAGGCCTGAGCGTTGTTGAAGTGTCCATGAATCCTCAATCCTTCCGCTGCTAAAGTTCCGCGATGCGTAGTAATTCGTTCGATGTGTGGCCACTACGTTCAACACGAGGCGACCGATGACTTGGCCAGCTTTCTCTCGCATCGATGTGTCGATCGAATTCCACCTTCGGTTCGAAGGGCGACGGATGTAGCCGTCGAAACTGCTTTCGGCCAAGTAGTGGCTGATCTGCGCCGGGAGTCGGCTATTCGGGGCGATTTCCCCGAATGTGCGCCGTGCGCCTTAAAGTAATGATCGGCAAGAACGACCATCAACAGTTACTTCTTGGCGTCATGGATCAATTCATGCGGATGACACACCCGCCGTCGTTGACTTTGCCGGGGACCTGCTCCTGGTAGTCGGTGTGGGCGCGCCGCGCAAACGTATATCTGTATTCTTTCTCCTCGCACTCTGGTTCGTGGGGACCCAGCACTGTGGACTCGAGAAGCTGGGTTTGTTTGCCGAGCACGCGGAGGAAGGCGTTGCGATAGGCTGCTGTAGTGGAACAGACGATTCCTGCATCCGCGACGGTTGCAACACGGTTGAAAACGGCAGTTACAAGCCGGACTGCGACATAAAACTCGCCGTGCCGCAGTTTGTTGCGTGCTCCTGCCTAATTTGTTTGCCGTCCATCGTTCCATCGGAGCCTCCGGATGCAAACGTCTTACGCCGCGATTTCAACCGCTCCGATCCCGGGGCGGTTACTTGGCATTTTGTGCAGAGAGCCGCGCTGCCTGCGCGCGCCCCTTCATTGAGTCTGGCCTGATTGGTCCCTGCGCGGACTGACAGGCAAACGTTTCGCACAACGCCATAGGCGTTGGGTCCTCGGGCCACTATGCCCGCTTGTTCGTGTTCCCCTCACTCAAATGAATCACCTTTTCCGCACCTTTCTATTTCTCTCTGCCGGCTCCATCTCCCTTCTTCCGGGAGCGGAGCTGTCGTCCGCCTCCGGGAGCGTCTCAGTTACGACCCTTGTGGCCGGGATTGCGGCGAACAATCCGGAATTGAAATTCTACGAGGCCGAGATCGCCACCGCGAGGGCGCGCGGTCGCGTCGCCTCCGCCCTGAACGACCCCGAGCTGTCGGTGGAGCTTGGGCGCAAGCGGGTAAAAGACGTGACCGGCGCGCTCGCGGGTGAGGGCACGGCGTGGTCCGTGTCGGTGACGCAGACTTTCGAGTGGCCGGGGCGTCTCGCGCTCCGGAAGGCCATCGCCAATTCGAACGTTCAACTTGCGGAACTGGGGCTCGCCCGTTTCCGGCATGCCCTTGAGTCCCGCGCCCGCACGCTGGCCTATGGACTGCGCGCCGCGAATGCCAAGGCGAGCGCCGTGCGCGAAGTCGCGGATCGCTTCACTGCGTTGAAGGAAACGTTTCTGGCCCGTGAGCCGGCCGGCATTACGCCCCAGCTGGAAACGCGCGTGATCGAGGCCAGCGAACTCGCGCTGCAACGGCGGGCGACGGAGGCCGAGTTGGAACTCCAGGCCGCGCTGCTCGAACTGAATCAACTCCGCGGCGCCGCGCCGGATGCGCCGCTCCGGGTGGACGCACCCGAGATGAAATTTGGCGAGACGCCGACTCCGCAAGCGCTGCTCTCCGCAGCGCGCGAGAACAACTTCGACTTCAAGATGCGGCATGCGGAACTGGAGCAGCAGGGATTCGAGGTCCGGCTCGCGCGCAACGAACGCTATCCCGCGATTAGCGTGAGCCCCTATTACTCGCAGGAAAAAGCCGGCGAACGAGAGACGACGGTCGGCGTCGGCCTGAGTGTCCCTCTGCCGGTGTCTGGGCGGACGCGCACCGATGTCGATGTGGCCGAAGCTCGCCGTCGCCAGGCCGAAGCCGCGGTGATCGTGGCGCAACGTGACCTTGAACGCGAAGTGCTGCTGGCCGCGCAGGCGTTCACGATCAAGTCGGCGGAGGCGCGCAAGTGGGCGCCGGATTCAGTCCGCAAATTTCGGGAGTCGGCCGAACTCGCGGATCGCCACTTTCGCTTGGGCGCGGTGCCCATCGCCACCTACGTCGAATTGCAGAACAGCTATCTCGACGCCGTCGAGGCGCTCCTCGCTACCCAGCGCGAGGCGTTGGAAGCCGGACTAAAGCTTCAGCAATTGACCGGGGTGGATCTCAAACCGGCGGAGGTGACGCGATGAACACGTCCATGCCGGCCGCGCTTCGGCCCCACTATTTCCACGAGATCGCATCGGCACGACGCGAGTTCGCCGGCCGCAACTACCTCACGTCCTGGCGCCATCTCGAGCGGGCCCATATCATCGGCCAACCCTATCCGGTCGCGCACACCGCCGTTCATCTGCGGATGCTCTGGTTTGGCATTCGCCTGAAAAAGCTCTGGGAGATTGTGGGCCAGATTCCGCGTCTGATCTTCGGCGGAGTGAAATCGTTCGTGGGCCGCATTCCCGTCGGCAACACGGGCGGCGCCGACGTTTCGGCGCTCAAGCCCATGCCTATCCCCGCAGACCTCGCGGCCATCATCGCCTCAGCGGGTCGCACGCCTCCAACCGCACTTTATCAATGAAAACGTTCCTTACTCTTTTCTCCATCCTCACCGCCGCCGCCGTTTCCGGCTGCAATCGCTCCGTCGCTGAAACCGCCCGCGTCCACGAGCACACGCTTGCCGCCACCTACAAGGAAGGCCACGGCCTCAAGCTGTCGGAGCGCGGAGCCCAATTCGTCGCGCTCAAAACCGGCGACGTTGGTTCGCGGACGGTGGGAGCCGCGGCGAACGTTGCGGCAATTCCCGCGGATGCGCTACTCCGCACCGTCAAAGGCGACTTTGTTTACGTCGCCAACGGCGAATGGTTCCTGCGGACCCCGATCAAGGTCGGCGCGACCGCCGACGGCTGGCTCGAAGTCGCGGAAGGCCTCTACGAAGGCGACAAGATCGTCGTGAGCGGCACAAAGGCGCTGTGGCTCGCCGAGGTGCAGGCCGTGAACGGAGGCGTGGGCTGCGCTCACGGTCATTGATGCTGGAACGGCTCATCGAGTTTTCTCTCCGTCGGCGCGCGCTGATTGCATTTGCCGCGTTCGTTCTCGCGGCCGTCGGGATCTGGTCCGCGTTTCGCGTCTCCATCGACGCGGTGCCGGATATCACGAACCCGCAGGTGCAGATCAACACGGCGGAGGGCGCGCTCGCGCCGGAGGAAATCGAGACGCTGATCACCATTCCGATCGAAATCGAGATGGCTGGCCTCCCCGACATGGTGGAGCTGCGCTCGCTTTCGAAGTTCGGGCTCTCGCAGGTGACGATGACGTTCAAGGACGACGTCGACATCTACC
>JACCDX011212351.1_pt1 | contig 14892 bp, 17 predicted proteins | sample 7449681 | NCBI WGS metagenome assembly JACCDX01 (sample SAMN15323450, study PRJNA562643) | freshwater metagenome | isolation source: river surface water | place: USA:Blue River Watershed | collected 2017-08-18
AAAAGACGAAGGAAGCCCTGCTGGGGGCGGACCGCAACCTGCGGCTGGCGAACGACAAGGCGCAGGATGTGACGATCAAGAAGCTGACGCGGGGGAACCCGACGATGGCGGGGAAGTTTGCGGAGTTGAAGGGGAGGGGGGCGGAGGGGGCTGGCTGAAGGGACGGGGGAGCGCTACTTGCAGGTGCTCCCGCTTCAGCGCGGAGCGAGCAGTGGTGACCGGCCCACCTTCTTCGGTGGTGGCGCCTTGGGCAGGGGCGTATCGGCGTACCCTGCGGCATCGATCCGGGTCTGCAGCGATGGCAGGCTCCACACCTTGCGCAGGCGAAGGCTGTTCATGCCATCGTTCCAGGCATGCAGCATGCGCGGACCGATGCCTGCGAATCCAGGGTAGCGCCTGGATGCCTCGATCACCTGGCCGGTCACGTCGACCATGGCTTCACAGATCTTCTCCACGCGCTCCTTGACTTGCGCGGGCTTCAGGCCGCAGCGAGTCTCCAGGAAGATTTCCAGTGCCCTCCCCGGATTCCATGTGCTGCGCCCATGGACTGGCATCCCGGGCGGGTTGTTGCAGTAATCGTCGTAGACCGTGATGGTGAGCATGTCGTACACCGGCGCCAGGGCGACGTCCTCCCGGCCGGAGTACAGGAGCGCGATGTTCTTCGTGTGGCGGTCGGCATTGCGCAGCGCGTAGGTCAGGAGCAGCAGGTCGCCCAGGCGGGCCAACGAGTCCCTCTGCTGGTCGACGGGGGTCACCTCCTTGATCCGGTTGACGACTTTCTCCCAGGTCGATTCGTACTTCTGCTCTGGCCGCAGTGCCAGGAGGCTGCACAAGTCCTCCATCCCCAGGCGCTTCGCGCCGCCATCGGCGTGGTCGAACCGGTGCACGACGAGTGCCTGGCCGTCCTCGGACACTTCCGTGTCGGCCGTCCTGATCCCCGCGCGACGCGCCACTTCCATCGACAGGTGCTCGTTCAGGGCCACTCCCGGCAAGCGCGAGTTGGTGCCCTTGATGATGTATTTGTCCGTCGCCAGCGTCGCCTTGTTGTGGTCGCCGATCCGGTTCGGGGAGAGGAACTTGGGGACAACGCCTGACACCCCGGAGGCAGCGTACTTGCGCACGAGTTGCACAAACGCCTCTTCGGAGTTGTCGCCCCGCAGGATGTCCCTCAACTCGAACGCCACCGGATCCGCAAAGGGACTCGCGCCTTCACGCGCAACCTTCACGCGGCCGATGGCGTGGCGACCGACCACCGCCAGCAGGTTGATGTGTGATGCCCCGACCAGCGGGCCCAGTTGCTCCTGCAGGATCGACAGCAGGAAGCCTTCCGGCAGGTTCATCCGGAAGAACGGATGCATCTCGGGGTACACCCATGATTCCGTCCGCACCGGCATGAGAAGCGAAACGAACTGCCCGGGCCTGGCTTGCGGGTGATAGGCAAGTACATGCTTGAAGCCGTCTGGTGACTCCAGCGTGGCCACCGGCTCGTCGTGCACGAAGACGGTGAGCTTCACGGCGCCCTCTCCGTCGCCCCGCCACCGGCTTCCCGGCGGCGCTGTTCAAGCGCGTCCTCCAGCGTGAACAGCGGCTGTGCCGGCGTCACGGCCAGTTCGTACCCCAACACCTCCAGCAGGCGCATCAGCTTGCGTGAGCCGAACTCCGACACCTGGCCGGTTTCGAAGCGAGCCAGGGTGGACTGCCCCAGGCCTGTCAGCTCGCCGAGCTGCTTCTGCGTCAGGCCTTTGGCCTTGCGGAGGCGGGCGACCTCATGACCGAGGTCGGAGAGGCTGGAAAGATGCTGCATTTGCTATATTTCTGAGGCGCCAATTGAGGGTTCAATCGCCTGATTCAATAGAAAGGCGTTGAGATGTCGAGGAAGAATATATCAAATATGGCATCTTTTCAAGAGCCGCTGCAGAGGCGAGGTCTCTTCGCGGATGAGGCCGCTAGCTCCCTGGAGCTCTCACGGCGGAGGCGACATCCTTTGCCCAGGGTCGCAACATCGAGTTGATGGACGGGCCTGCACTGAAGACGATGATCGATGCGGTGCTGCCAGTTGCGCCGCGAGGTCCGACGCCAGCCCGATTTGCCCGCGCTGCGGTGGAGAGATGGATCGACGCGTGGCTCGCCAAGGAGCCAATGCGGGGCAGGTGTTCTTGGGATGCGGCGCGTCTCCGAAATGTGGAGGGGGCGGGCTGTTGATTGAACCTGGGCGTTCGGTAGTGGTCCGGATAAGGCTGGGAGCGGACAGACGGGATTGGCGCACTGAGCGGCCGTGAATTTTGAAACCGGTCATTCGCCCGGCGTGAGCCCCAGGGGCTGCTACACCTCCAAGAGCCGTCGTTCGAACCAGGTCACGAGAGGTCGCAGCACGAACGACCGCTCGCGCTCGGTCTGACCTAGTGCTCCCGACCCACAGCGGACACCAGACTTAAAGTCGACCCCAGCGCTCCCTCCTGGGTAATTCGCCATGGATGACCAAGTCAGAAATGCCGGTAAACCGCCGCGGCCAGTATCCCGGTGGCAATGGAGGGCAGAGGCTTTTTCACGGTCAGCATCACGATGGCGGTGGTCGCCAAGGCCAGTCTCGCACCTGTGTCCCCGTTCAGTGCCAAGGGTGCCAGTAGTGCCACCAAGACCGAGCCCGACATCGCGCCGATGAATTGTTTGACCCTGTAACTGATCGGCACAAAAGACATGATGAATACGCCGCCCCAGCGTGTTGCCAAGGTCACGACAGCCATGACGGTCACCACCGTCCACATGCCCCAGCCCGTGGTGTCAATGCTCATGTTTTTGCTCCGTCCAAAATGCGCCTAGCAAGCCCCCAGCCAGCGCGCCAGTGACGACATGAGTGTCGTTTTGCAGATACCTGTGCGCAAGCAAGGAAGCCGTCGCTGCCACTACCCAGATGACCCCCATGCGAAGATTCCTGGGGCCGCTCACGACCATGGCCAAGAGGAAGCACCCCATCACCATGTCCAGCCCAAAGCGCTTGGGATCGTGGATGGCACCCCCGAAGAAACTGCCCACGCTTGTGCCGAGCACCCAGAAGGCCCATAGCGCCAGACCACCGCCGAGCAGCACGCCAAAGCCGGGCTGCCCCCGAGCCATCGAATGCATGGTCATGGCCCAGTTGGCATCGGACGCCAGCATCATGACGCCGTAGCGCCTGGCCGCTGGCATATGACGCAGCCAGGGGTACAAGGTCGCACCCATCAGCAAATGCCGTGCATTGATGGCAAAGACAGTGATCGCCAGCGTGATTAGGGGCACTTGAGGGCCCCACAAGTCCAGCACGGCAAACTGGGAGGCACCCGCAAAAACCAGGGTACTCATTGTCAGAGCCCACCCGGCATGTAGTCCGGTCTGTGCCGCCGCCAAGCCGAACGCGGCGCCGAAGACCATCACGAACAAGCCAATCGGCACCAATTGCCAGAATCCCATCCACACCATGTGGCGGTTCAAGGTCTGCAAATTGGCTTCGGACTCCGGGGCGTTCATCGTGGGGTCTGACCTTCAGGATTTCGTGAGCGGCGGGTGGGATAGAGCCCAGCGAGTCGAATTCTAGGAACTGACTCATCAGCGGACAAACGAATAGTTGGAATAGACTGCATTCGATATTCAAATAGCAAATACATCACGATGCCCTCGCAAGACCTTCAGATCGACTGGCTCCGAGCCTTCTTGGCCGTGGTGGAAACGGGCTCGATGACGGCGGCGGCCAAGCAGGTCTCACGCTCGCAATCGGCGGTGAGCATGCAGATCAAAAAGCTGGAGGACAGCATCGGGCGGCCAGTACTCAACCGGGGCTCGGGTGCCATCTCCTTGACCACCACAGGCTATGACCTGTTGGGGCACGCACGCAAGCTGATGGAGATTCATTCGGGCACTTTGGCCGCGCTTCACGGTAGCGGGATCGAAGGCCGCGTGTCCCTGGGTGTACCTGATGACTATGTGGCCGCGTACCTGGCACCTGTTCTCAGAACATTTGCCAACCGCCACAGCGAGGTGGAACTGACTTTAGCGTGCGAGCCATCCACGTCATTGGTGGCCAAGTTGGAGCGAGGAGAAATCGATTTGGCTCTGGCGACCCGCGATGTACCAGGCCGAGGGGAGTACCTGTTCCATGAAGACTTGATCTGGGTGGGCACAGAGCTCCACGAACTCTGGGCGAGAAACCCACTCCCGATTGCAGTGCATGGTCTCGACAGCCAGCTTCGGAGCACGATTTTGTCGGCGCTGGCGAAACAAGAGCGTGAGTACCGTGTGGTCTACAACAGCCCGAACGTCATGGGGCAACTCGCGCTGGCCCTGAGCGGTCTGGCTGTGGCAGTGGTAACACGATGTTGTCTCCAGCCAGGCTTGAAGGTACTGGATCACCGTCACGGGTTGCCCGCATTGCCGACCCTTGATGTTGTGCTCATGCGAAGCGGGCAGTCCAGACGGTCGAAAGCCGTGGATGTCATGCACGAGCATGTCATCCAGGCCCTCAAAGCCGGCAGGTAGGGCGGAGCTGACTAAAACCGCTCCAGAGGTATAGCGAGATGAAGAATCATCGACCTCAAAGTCTGCTTCTGGCCGAAACGTGGAGCTCGACGCATTTCCCAAGAGCGGACGTAAAGGGAACCGCCCCGCCGTGAGGCAAGAGCGGCCGCTTTACACGACGTCAGATCTCGGTCTGCTCAGAGATCTCCAAGGCATCGTCGACATCGATCCCAAGGTATCGCACCGTCGATTCCAGCTTCGAGTGGCCGAGCAGCAATTGCACAGCGCGCAAGTTCTTCGTTCGCCGATAGATCAGCGTCGCCTTGGTGCGTCGCATCGAGTGCGTGCCGTAGTCCGCGCGATCGAGGCCAAGTTCATCGACCCAGTGACCGAGGATGCGAGCGTACTGCCTGGTCCCCAGATGGGGCGACTCGTGAAGCCTGCTGGGAAATAGAAAGTCCTCCGGCTTTAGTCTCGCCAGACTGATCCAAGCCTGCACTGCCTCACGGGTCGCGGCAGTGATCTCGAACTGCACCGGGCGCTGGGTCTTCTGCTGCAAAACAATTGCCCGGGTCGATACCTGGCCGCCATGGCACACGTCCCGGACCTTGAGGGCAACGAGGTCGCATCCGCGAAGCTTGCTGTCGATCCCCAGGTTGAATAGCGCCAATTCGCGCACACGTCCCTCCATCTGGAGGCGAACGCGCAAAGCCCAGATGTCCTTGAGTTTGAAGGGCGCCTTCTGTCCGACGATCTTTCCCTTGTTCCACGGATCGTGGCGGGCGACATTTGCTGAAGCGTCCATGATGGTCTCCCATCGAGTTGAGGGACTGATCAGGATGCACTTGAGTCCAGACTGGCGCTCTTTCTAATCGGGTTGGGGTTATTCGAACCCAAGCGAAAGACCGCTTCTGGCGGCGGCCGGAAACGTCACATTGCGGCCGGAAGCGGCCAACCATCAAGCGGCAAAGCAGTCGTTTAACGCCTGAATTCACCGGACGGACATAGCGCAGCTTTGGCCGGTCCGGTGGAATGACGTGTTATGCGCTCAGGTGATAACACTGGTGTTTACTTGCTTGGATTAACCCCGACTTTTTCCCTGTCTACCGTGCCACACTTGTATGCCATGGCGCTAACGCTGGCATCGTTAAACCTATTTTGGTGTACCGTTTCGACCACCAAGTAATCGGCGCCAATCTCTGCTGCCTTTTCTCTTGCGGCTTCAATTGCGATATTTTGGTTCCACTTTTGTGGGGTAGAGATAAAGCCAAGCTCCTCGTAATTGCATTTCGGCTTTTCTTTGAAAAGAATTTTTACTTGAGACGGTGCAACGGGTGGATGGGCTTTCCCGGTCATCGTAACATTTGTGGCACACCCACCAAGTGAAACGATGGAGATGGCGAGAAGAGTAGAACGTAACATAAGGCCTCCGAGTTTTTTAGAGTAAAATAGAGAAATGGGCACTGCATGATTTGTGTTTAGCTGTCATCAAACTTTGAATTTGATAAGACATAACCAGCTACTGTGCCTAATAACGCTGCCAGCGTTTCAGTCTTGAAGTCGGTAAGCACTGCGAGGATAAGGAGAGTCGGAAGAAACAAAACAACTCCGATAGCCTTCAGCGTATTTGGGCCGAAGCCTTGTTGTTTTGCGGCCAAGCGTTCAAATATCTTGTGTAGGCCGTAAAGCATCACCAAGGCGGCAGCGATAACGGCACCCACTCTGAGCCAGATAGCAATTTCCGTTTCCATGATGCTAGTTCCTTACGACTATCGGTGCATAACTTTGATTTAAACAGTAAAACGCCGGATATCCATAGTCGCTGCCGTTTAACAAAGTCGCATGACACCTCCGAAAGTTCTGTTAAATCAATCCTGCATCGCGCCAAGCGGATTCGTGAGCAGGTATACCAGAAACGACAAAGCCGGCAACTACACGACCGCCTCAGTCTAGCGAACGCTCGCATCGTTGAGCTAGGAAGCCTGCCGGCGCTGGCAACCGAGATGACAGCTTAGGGGGGTGAAGGCGCAGCCGGACGAGAGCAGTGCGGTGCCGAATCAATTGACGCAGGAGCTGCGTTTGCTTTTCCAAAACGCTGGGGATCGGCGGACAAATGTTCGGATGCGGGTACGGCTTGTGCCGCTGCCTGCGGAGAATGCGTGGGCGATTGAGGCCGCTCGAACTCAGTCAAGCGATTCAGCATAACGCTGACTTTGCGGCGACCTACGGGGCGGTATGGGGAGGACGGAGTTCCGGTCTGGACCGAGGGGGATTTGACGGCTGAGACCGTGTTTCACTTTCAGGGTCAGTCGGCTGTGGCCGTGGTTCTCACGGGGATCGACTTCGACGAATTCACGCCATCCATGTGCCGGCGCTTGTTCGTTGGCCTGACCCGTACGCGCCTTCACCGGGATTGGGTACCGCGCAGCCGACGGCCAGGTTGGTCGCTGAGCGGCTGGCGTAGTGATGGTGCTCGTGTTGACATCAGCTATACATCAGCCTATCATTTGCATATCTGTTGTCTACACATTCGGAGGCCCCATGCGTGATGCCGCCATCAACTTGCGTGCCTTGCCGCAGCAGCGGGACCTGATCGACCAAGCAGCCCAGCTGCTGGGCAAGAATCGGTCCGACTTCATGCTGGAGGCCGCCTGTGACAGGGCGCAGGCGGTGTTGCTCGATCAGGTTTTCTTCAATCTTGACGAGACCCGATTTGAACAGTTCACGACCATGCTCGACGCGCCGCCGCAGCTGAACCCGGGGCTTGAGCGGCTTCTCGCAGTCAAAGCACCCTGGAAAGCGCGCTCGTGAACCTGCAAGCCCCGGAGCCTCTCGGCCCGGCGCACCTGGTGGGCGCATTCTCCTGCGGCGAAACCACTCTCGACGACTGGCTCAAGCGCCGTGCGTTGGGGAATCAGGCCAGTGGGGCCAGCCGCACATTTGTCGTGACAGGCGGCGACCAGCAGGTGATGGGTTTCTATGCCTTGGCGGCAGGTGCTGTCGCCCACGGTGAGGCGACACGCGCGGTTCGCCAGAACATGCCCGATCCGGTGCCGGTCATGGTTCTCGCACGGCTGGCGGTGGACCGACGCGCTCAAGGCATGAAGCTTGGGGCCGCACTCCTGCAGGACGCAGTTCATCGCAGTCTTGTCGTGGGTCAGAACACGGGGGTGCGCGCGCTCCTGGTCCATGCCTTGAATGACGGCGCCTTCCGGTTTTATGAACACTACGGATTCAGGTCGTCACCAGTGCATCCGATGACGTTGATGCTGCGCCTCGATCAAGCCTCTTCACGCAGCGTGTAATAAACCCCAATCTCCGTCGCCACCACCGCCGCTCTCCGCGGCACAAGCTCCCGCATCGCCCACCAGGTTGCGTCCACCTCCCCATTCCACTCAACCCCGATCCCTCGGTCCCATCGCGACACATACGCCTCTCCCCGATCCGCCGCATACCAGTGGGCCGTGGACGCGCTTTGATCCAGCAGGTACTCCCAGTTGTTCTTCCGCATCGCCACCCCGTGGACGGGATGCGGATGGACCCCGGCCCCCATCAGGTACCGGATGCTCTTGGCATCCAGCGGGCGGTACACCGCCACGCGCAGCCGTCCGTCTTCCCGGGGGCAGATGGCGCAGACCAGGCAGTCCTCGCGCTGTATCGTCACGATGCGCCCGCCCAGGTCCACCGGCCCAATCTCCAGCCACCAGTCGTCGCTGCGGGCCACCACGACGTCGCGCTGGTCCTCTGACGCTGCCAACTCGGCCAGGCGGTCCATGGCCGGCTCCAGTTCACGCCAGGGGGCCTGGCCATCCTGGGCCCTTTGCTGCAGTCCCAGCAGCAGCAGGGCGAAAGGCAGCTCCCCCGTGTCACCCGCCACGGCGTGCAGCTCGTGCACAGGTACCGGATAAGCCATGTCCGGCAGGCCCAGGCGCGCCAGCACATGGGGTTTGAGGTGAATGTCGGCGGTGCCTGCGGTCATGGAAGCCTGCCTCCTCGCGTCTTGGGTGCGACCGATTGGATCGCTGCCTAGGCTCAGGGCGTGAGCCTGCAGCGCCACCGGGCTCCCATCAAACCAGGACGAGCACATGCTCCTGCGGCATCGTGGGACGCCAGGGCGCCCGCTCGAAGGAGAGCGGCCCAGGCCTCAGGGCGCCGGGCAGGCGCCGTCCAGCCCCACGGCCCCCGCCAGCTTCTGCAGCCTGGAGCGCTGCTCCAGGCAGGCCTGGCGCTGGGCCTCGGCCTCCTTCTGCCGAGCGGCCCGTACCGCTTGCTCCTTCGCAGCCACGGCCTGCGCGACGCGCTCTCGGACCTGGGGCATCACGGCCAGGGCGGCTTTCTCCCCCTCCAGGATCGCCGTGGCGCGCTGCGTGAAGTCGGCACCGCCGATGTCCAGCACCTGCGGCCGCACGATCACGTCGGCCCGCGCCAGCTCGGCCTGTCCCAGCCGCTGGCCCATGATGGCGATCGACTGTCCGATCGTTCCCAGCAGGCCCGAGGGCGCCTGGCCCCGTGCCTTGCTGGAGATGTCCACCGCAATCACCACGTCCGCGCCCAGCTCCCGCGCCGCGTCGACGGGAACGGGGCTGACCACGCCGCCGTCCACGTAGTGGTACCTGCCGATGGTCACGGGCTGGAACACGCCCGGCACGCTGCTCGACGCCCGCACGGCCTGTCCGGTGTTGCCCCGGGCGAAGACCGTGCGTTCGCCATCCTCCAGCCGCGTCGCCACCGCCACGAAGGGCTTGGCCAGCCGCTCCATCGGCTGGCGGCGCACCTGCTCGTTCACATAATCCTCCAGCTTCTGCCCCACCAGCAAACCGCCGGAGGACAGCTGCAGGTCGCGGATCTTGGCCTCGTCAAGTGCGACTGCCTTTTCCTGCAGCTCGAAGGCATTCATGCCGCTGGCGTAGAGGGCGCCGACCACGCTGCCCGCGCTGGTGCCCGCCACGACCACGGGCGCGAAACCGTTGGCCTCCAGCATCTTGATGACGCCGATGTGCGCGAAGCCCTTGGCCGCGCCGCCGCCCAGGGCGATGCCGACCTTGATGGACGGCGTGGAAGGCGCTGCCGGAATCGCGGTCGGCGTGCTGCTGCAGGCGGCCAGCGCAAGGGCCCCGGCAGCCACCAGCGAGCGAAATGGGGCGCGCAGGCATGCGAGCGCGGCCAGGACGGCCAGGCGCTTGCCGAAAAAGAAGGATGCAGGCAACACAAGCGCAAGTTTATCGGCCGCGTGAAGACAGCCGCTGATACAGATGGATACTCATGCCCCGCGTGCGTCGATCCGCGCCACGCGCAGGCCCTGCAAAACTAATTGCCGTCCACGTACCGCCCCACCGCCTCCAGCAGCCTGGCCTGCACCTTGCCCCTCAGCCCCTGGGGCGACACCACCTGCACGTCCGGCCCGAAGCGCAGGATGTCACCGATCAGCTCGCGGTCGTCCGCATAGGGCACCGACAGCTCGTAGGACCCGTCCGCGAGCCACCGGGATTCCTGCTGCGGATGCCACTGCTCCAGCGACACCCAGCGCGCCCGCTGCGGCGTGAAGCGCAGCTTGGCCCAGGCCTTGGGGCGCCCGGAGAAGATGCCGTACGCGGGGTACACCACCGCATCCACCTCCGGCGCGGGGACCTCGTGGGCGTCGTCCTCGAGCACCTGCACATCGTCCAGGGCATCGACGGCAAAGCTGCGCAGCGCCTCGCGCAGGTGGCACCAGGCGTCCAGGTACCAGTTGTCCCGGTAAAGCACCAGCCGCTGCGGCGAGACCTGGCGGGCCTGCTTGCCGCCCGTCTGCCGGTTGAAGTGCGTGACCTGCAGCCGCTTGCGGCGCATCGTGGCCGTGGCGGCGGCCTCCAGCGACTGGGGCGCCACGTCGCGTTTGCCGGCGTGCGTGATGCGCAGCCGCGTGACCAGGGCCTCGTCGTCCAGCCCCTCGTTTTTCAGCAATTCCCCCAGCCGCTGCTTGAACGGCTCCAGCGTGGCCGCCAGCAGGCCCGGCTGCAATTGCACCAGCAGCTGCTGGATGGTTGCCAAGGCCACCAGCTCCTGCGGGCTGAACCACATCCCCGGCAGCGGGCTGCTGTGGCCCGCCTCCAGGACGTAGCCGCCGCGGTCCCGGTCGAACACGATGGGCATGCCGAACTGGTCGCGCATCTTGGCCAGGTCGCGCTTGAAGGTGGCGGGAGAAATCTCCAGCGCGTCGAGGAATTCCTGCACCGGCACGGCGCGGCGGGTGCTGAGCAGGCGCTGGTACTGGTAAAGGCGGACTGCTTCGCTCATGGGGGTCAATGCTCCATTCGATACCGGGCCGGACATGCTGGGTGACCTGAAGCTCATTGGATGAGCCTTTGGTTCGGCCGGCAAGGGGAGGCTGGCGCGTTGTGTTGCGAAGGCAACAACCTGTCCGCGGACGATGGGCCCAATGATGGCGAGGGCCACGGCGGCGATCTATGGGTGAGAGGATGGCTCTGGAACTGATCCACCGGGGAAGCCGGCTGCCCACTTGAGCAGGCGGCGTTCCTCGAGCGGATCGGCCACTTGTCCGGTTACTTCGCCGGTGCCGCGGGAGTGGGACTTGCAGGGGTTGCGGTGACAGTGAGGATGCCTTGGCACTTCTTGGCAATCGCAGCCGCCTGGATCGCATCTGCCTCTCCCTTCAGGCGCGCATATTCCGCTTCCTGTTGCTTGGTGCCGCCCAAGGCAAAAAGCGCGGGCCAGAACAGGATCATGCCAACGCCTGTGATCGTCTTGTCGTTCGAGGCCGCCTCATCCAGTCGTCCGCCAAGTTGCTGTACGCGGGTCGTCAGGCGCTGGCTTTCCGCAGCAAGTTGATCGCAATCGTAGTTCTGGTATTGGATTGGTGAGACGTAGGCGGCAGCGATGTCCTTCGAAGATGTCGCGCAGCCAGACAGGACCAAGGTGCATGCGAGAAATCCGGTGATGAATCGTTGATGCATGTTCATGTTGTGCAGTTGTTGTGGGAGCACTGACCTTCGCTCCCGCCAAGCTCACCAGATGAGCCCAGCGCCTCAGGTGGGAGGCTCGTTGCACAAGCGGCATGTCCAGTAGCGTCAACGCGATGGTTCGAGCAAGCGCAAATAGGTATCCCATAGTTCCAGGACAACCTGCGCCTGCAGCTTGTCCTTCGGTGCCTTCTGCGGGTCCCGACCCGCCCTGCGGGCAAGCTCCAGCTTCAGGCGGATGAAGTCCTGCGGATGGAGCGTCCGCATGGAGGCCATCTCGCCGTTGGGGGCGACCACGAGGTGCTCGAACTTGCGTCCGCTGGCGATTCGCTCTCCCTGGTCGATCTGGGCCGCCCAGAAGTCTTCCTCGTCATCAGACATTCGCAGCGGGTGCGGGTCATCGGCGGTTGCCTCGCGCCGGATGATGTCGACCTCAAAACCATCGTCATTGATGGCCGTCTGCAGCTGCTGCGGCATCACGCGAAAACTAGGATCGGCCTTGCGAAGCACTTCGACCAATGAACGGCTCTCGCTTCGCGCCAGCGTGGTGGCGAACGCTGCACGCTGGCGCACGTCGAACAGCAGGTCCAGGTCGCGCGTGGCAAGCGCACCGCTGTCGACCATCACTCCGGCAGCCGTCTCGTAGGCATACATGGCGTGGGTCCCGATCACCATGAATTTGTCGGCGAGATCCGCTGCCTCCAACGCCGCGAGGATTCGCACCACGACGCCGGGGGTGCGCCCGACCCTGTAGACCCGGTTGAGTTTTCGCTGTTCGTCCAGTCGCTGCCGCATGGCCTTGAAGCGCGCCTGCGCGCGTTCCTTGCGCTGCTGGAAAGCTGCGTGCATCGCCTCAGTCTCGGGACTGCGTGGGCCCAGCGATTTTTGTGCGCCGCTGGCCGAGCGACGGACCAGGTACGTCCGTCCGCCCACCTCCTTCCACACCATCGATCCCTTGACCTGTAGCGCCTCGCGGCGTGCGTCGCACCACGCTCGCCAGGTCGCACGGGCATTCACCAACTCGCGCAGTTGGCTTTCCTCGAGTTCGATGAGGCGGTGCAAAGTTTTCCCAGTAAATCAGAGATCTCCTGATTTACTGGGAAAAACAATATAAATCAAATACTTAATCGATCAGTCGGCTGATCCGAGGTCACTCGTGCCGCAACGCCTCAATCGGATCCAGCCGCGCCGCCCGCCTCGCCGGAAAGAACCCGAACACCACCCCGATCGCCGCCGAGAAGCCGAAGGACAGCGCGATCACCTGCGGGTCGAACTGCAGCGGCACGTTCATCGCGCTGGCCAGCCCCGTGGAAGCCAGGATGGCCAGCACGATGCCCACCAGCCCGCCGATGGAGGACAGCACCACCGCCTCGATCAGGAACTGCAGCAGCACCTCCTTCTCCAGCGCGCCGATGGCCAGGCGCACGCCGATCTCGCGCGTGCGCTCGGTCACGCTGACCAGCATGATGTTCATGATGCCGATGCCGCCCACCAGCAGGCTCACCGCGGCCACCGCCCCCAGCAGCGCGGTCATGACCTTGGTGGTGCCGGACATGGTCTCCGCGATCTGCCGCGTGTCGATGATGACGAAGTTGTCCTCGTCGCCGTCACTGAGCTTGCGCCGCTCGCGCAGCACCTGCCGGATCGCGCCCGTGACCTGCGCCGGGTCGGCCTCGTCGCGCACGGACACCAGCAGGGTGCTGACGTTGGGGTTGCCCGTCATGCGCCGCTGCACCGTGTGCAGGGGCATCACGATCAGGTCGTCCTGGTCCGCGCCCATGCCCGACTGGCCCTTGGCTGCCAGCACGCCGATCACCTCGCACGAGAACTGCCGCACCCGCAGCTGCGCGCCCAGCGGGTCCTGCTGGCCGAACAGCTCGCGCTGCAAGGTGGCGCCGATCAGGCACACCGAGGCGCCTGCGCGCTCCTCGGCCTCGGTGAACAGGCGGCCCGCCGCGATGCGCCGGTTGTTGGTGATGAAGTAGTCCAGCGTCGAACCGGTGACCTGCGTGCCCCAGTTGCGCCCGCCGTAGACGGCCGTGGCCCCCGCACCCTGCGAGGGCGCGACGGCGCGGATGCCGCCCACCTGCGCGGCGAGGGCGATGGCGTCCGCTTCCTTGAACGGGCCCGAGCCCGCCGAGTCGCTGGCCGGCCCCAGGCGCTGGCCGGGGCGGATCATCAGCAGGTTGTTGCCCAGGCTGGCGATCTGGTCGGACACGGCGCGCGTGGCGCCGTTGCCCAGCGTGACCATGGTGATGACCGCCGCCACCCCGATCACGATGCCCAGCACCGTGAGGAAGGAGCGCAGCAGGTTGCGGCGGATCTCGCGCAGCGACAGCAGCAGGGTGTTCCACCACATGTCAGTGCGCCTTTCCTGCAAGGACGGCGGCGTGTTCCGCCGACGTGTTGGGCTCGTCGCTGGCGATGACGCCGTCCCTGAAGTGCACGACCCGGTGCGCATAGGCCGCCATGTCGGCCTCGTGCGTGACCATGATGATCGTGATGCCGCGCTCCCGGTTCAGGGACGCCAGCAACTCCATGATCTCCCGCCCGCGCTGGCTGTCCAGGTTGCCCGTGGGCTCGTCGGCCAGGAGCACGCTGGGGTTCGTGACCAGCGCGCGCGCGATGGCCACGCGCTGCTGCTGACCGCCGGACAGCTCCGCGGGCGTGTGCTTCTCGCGGCCGGCCAGGCCCACCGCCGCCAGCGCCTCGCGCGCGGCCGCATGCCGCTGCGCCGCGCCTTCGCCGCGATACAGCAGGGGCAGCTCCACGTTCTCCTGCGCCGAGGTGCGGGGCAGCAGGTTGAAGCCCTGGAACACGAAGCCCAGGTGGGCGCGCCGCAGCAGCGCCCGCTGGTCGCGCGTCATGGTGTGCACGGGCAGGCCGTCGAACAGGTACTCGCCGGCGGTGGGCGAGTCCAGGCACCCCAGCATGTTCATGCACGTGGACTTGCCCGAGCCGCTGGGCCCCATGATGGCGACGAACTCACCCCGGCGGATGTCCAGGTCCACGCCGCGCAGCGCGTGCACCGTGGCCTGGCCCTCGCCATAGGTGCGCGTGATGCCGCGCAGGCGGATCAGGGGCGGCGTGCTCACTTGGGTGCAGCGCCGCTGCGCTGCTCGGTGATGACCAGCGCACCCGCCTCCAGCCCCTCGCCGGTGACCTCGGTCATGCGCCCGTCCGACAGGCCCGCGCTCACGGGCAACAGCTTCGGCTGGCCGTCCGCCAGCACGTAGACCTGGCGCGCGCCGGCGGTGGAGGCCGTGCCCGCCCGCTTGGGTTGGCGCGGCACGCTGGGCATCAGCTTGGACACCAGGCTGCCGCCCGAGGGCGCCGCCTGGGGCGCCACCGGCCGGTAGCGCAACGCCGCGTTGGGCACCAGCAGCACCTGCTGCCGCTGCGCGGCCCGGATCGTGGCGGTGGCCGTCATGCCGGGTCGCAGGCT
>JACCDX011552532.1_pt1 | contig 14890 bp, 11 predicted proteins | sample 7449681 | NCBI WGS metagenome assembly JACCDX01 (sample SAMN15323450, study PRJNA562643) | freshwater metagenome | isolation source: river surface water | place: USA:Blue River Watershed | collected 2017-08-18
AGCAGTGGTAGAACCCCGGAGCGGTGCCGCTCATCGACGTGTCGGGCCCGAGCTTGACGAGGCCGAAGGGGAGCGACGCCGCGGGGGTGCTGCTGCCGACGCGAAAGCCGGGACCCCCGGTGGCGATGAAGGGGTCGACGTCCGCCGTCGTGACCGGCGTGGGCGTGGGGAGCGGCGGCTCGGTGACCGCGTCGTCACGACAGGCGAGGAGAAGCGAGAGCAGCAGGAGCATGTGACGTGCTTAGCCGTCCCGGGCGTCCGCCGCGATACAGGAGGCGCATGCGTCGGATCCCCGTCCTCATCGTCAGCGGCTTCCTCGGAAGCGGAAAGACCACCCTCGTGCGGCGCCTGCTGGAGGACGCCCAGGCCCGCGGCGAGCGCGTCGCCGTCATCAGCAACGAGTTCGGTGAGCTCGGCATCGACGAGGCGCTGCTCGGAGGTGGGGAGGAGCGCTTCATCGAGCTCGCGGGCGGCTGTGTGTGTTGCCAGCTCTCCGACGAGCTCGTCGACACGCTGACCGAGCTTCGCGACCGCGTCGATCCCGACCGCATCGTCATCGAGACCAGCGGACTGGCGCTCCCCCACGAGACACAGCTCCATCTGTATCGCCCGCCGGCGGACGCCTGGGTGGGCGACGAGGCCGCCGTCGTCGTCGTCAACGCCGAGCAGCTCCAGCTCCGCGAGCACCTCGAGGGAACCTTCGAAGACCAGGTGAGCAGCGCTGATCTCGTTGTGCTGCACAAGATCGACCTCGTCGACGCGGGCGTGCTCGCGACGCTCGAGGCCGCCGTCGACGCGATGAACCCCGGGGTGCCCATCCTGCGCGCGGTGCGGGGCGACGTGCCGGCGGACGTGTTGTTTCCGCGCGGACCTTCGCGCGCGCGCGTCCATGCGGACGAGGGCCACGATCACGACCACACCCACGACCACGCCGCGCACCACGCGGGGTGGGTGAGCGAGGAGCTCCAGGTGCCCGAAGGGCTCGATCCCGACGGTGTCCTCGCGTGGCTGGAGCCCCTTCGCGGCGCGCGCACCAAGGGCTTCGTCCGCACGACCGAGGGCGTGCGCCTCGTGCAGGGCGTGGGTCGGCGGATCGAGCTCGTCGATCCCGGCGATCTCGTCGTCCCCGACGAACTCCTCGGCCGAGGTGGAGGTCGCGTGGTGAACCTTCGTCACATTGGTTACGATCGTGTGACATGCTCAGACTGCACGCCCATGATCCCTTCCAGCTCGAGCTGAAGCACGACATTCCCCTCGTCGGGTCGGCCTCGCATGCGCTGGACGTCTGGGTGTGGCTGCCGGGTCAGCTGGGGATCGACGCGAACGGGTTCCACAAGGACGACTTCTACGACGACCTGACGGCCTACGTGCGCTTCCACGCCCCGCCGCTGGACACGGGTGCGCTCGCAGACACCAAGCATGGTCCGCTCGCGACGGTGGAAGGTGCGCTCCCCTCGCTTCGGGTCGGCGACCCGTCCGCGCTCGACCGCGCGACGCGTTGTTTGCGGATCTACGCCGCGGCGCTCCGCTCCGACGTTCGCGAGCGCACACGCCTCGCCGTGGCGAGCGCGACCGGTGGCAGCGGCACCGCGCCCGCACACGCGCTGCTCGCGACCAACCAGACGACCCTGGAGGCCTGGCGGGGACGGCGTCGCGCGTGGCTGGAGGGCTTCGCTCCGGACGCTCCCTTCGCCAAGGTCGTGCTCGCGGTGGAGGACTACGTCTCCATGCAGGCCCTGGAAGCGTGGTACGCGCTCCACGCCGCGAGCACGGACGTCCCGCTCCGGGACGCGCTCGCGCAGGCGATCCGCGTGGAGACCGCGCGTCGTGTCGAGGCCGGCCACCACGGGGAGCTGCGCGGCGACGACGGTCTCGGGAACGAACGCTTCGTCACGCGCATCGGCATGCTCAAGAAGTTCGTCCTGGGCGTGCTCCACGTTCGCCTGCGCGTGGACAAGCGCGCCCAGCACGTACGTGACCTTCTGTTCGCATTCGCGGCCGCGGTGGCGATGCTCGTCGCGCTCTCCCTGCAGATCTGGACCACCTGGACGGTCGGGATCCCGACGGGTCCGGGACCCGCGCTGTTCGCCTTCGTCGCCGCGGGTGTCGGGGGGTACATCCTCAAAGACCGCACGAAGGAGTGGCTCAAGGGTTGGTTCGCCTCGGCCTTGCCGCGTTGGCTCCATGATCGTCGCGTGCTGCTGCTCGCGGAGGCGGGCGAGGCGCCCACGCGTCGATGGCAGCGCCTGGCGGGGGAGCCCGGGCTTCGCAAGCTCGGCGCGGTCGAGGAGACCGTGCACCTCCTCGTGCCGTCGGAGGTTCCTTCGGTGGCGTCGGTGCTCCGCGATGCCGGCGAGGACGAGCTGACCGCCGGCGAGCGCGCCAACGAGGACGTCATCCACTACCGACGTCGCACCGTGCTTCGCCCCGGCGAGGCGCCGGCCACGATGGTGTCGCTCGACACCATCGTGCGTCTCGGCGTGCACCGCTGGCTACGACGGATGGACGACCCTGTGCGTGCGCTTTTTCAGGTCCAGCCGGATGGCGAGGTGCTCCGCATCAAGGCGCCGCGGACCTACCGCGCGCACGTGGTCGCGCGCGCCGGTGGCGAGGTCGTCCACGCCGTCGTCGTGCTCTCGCGCAAGGGCATCCTGCGCGTCGACAACGTGCCCTTGCACGCTACGAGGTCGTCATGATGCTCCTCCTTGCCCTCGGCTGCACGGATTCCGCCCCGAAGACGGACACCTCGTCCACGGACAGCGCGTCGCCTGCGGATTCCGCCGGCGACACCGCGGTGGAGGACACCTCGCCACCCCAGGCGCGCGGCGCGCCCTTTCTGGGTCTGACGGCCGCCACGTCGGGGAGCGTGCTCCTCGACGGGTGCACCCTCCGCGTCGACGTGGTCGACGCGGCGACGGGCGTGGCCGTGACGAGCGCCACGCTGGTGGCCGACGGACGCGACTGGAGCGGCGTGACGTTGCCGGCGGGCCAACAGCTTCGGGCGACGGCCACGGCGACGGGCTGCACCTCGCGTCCGGATCCGGCACCGTTCACCTCAGGGACCTTCTCGGGCGAGGAAGGCGTCTTCGTCGTGTTCTGGTACACGAGCGTGAACCTCGGCTACAGCGCGCTCGTCGAGAATCCGGAGACGGGCGACTACATCGGTGGCGTGGTCCAGATCCGCGCGGTCGACGGAACGACCGACGCGCAGATGGACGCGGTCGCGGCTGCCGTGTCGACGCGCGCCAACAACCTCGGGGGCGGGCGCTGGGCCATCGCCATCGACGATCCCCGTCGGCCGATCGGCGAGGTGCTGGCGGCGCTCGACGCCTACCCGGAGGTGGTCGAGGCCTCGCCGGTGTGGGTCGAGGCGCCGTCGTGGTGGTAGCGGCGGGGCGGATCGGCTAGTCCCCGAGCGTCACGGAGCATCCCATGCAGGGTCGTCACCTCATGCTCGAGAGCCCCACGCTGGGGCGCAAGGTTCACCTCTGGGCGTATGGCCACTACGGTCTGCCCGTGATCGCGTTCCCCTCGGCGGCTGGCTTCGCGCACGAGTGGGACAAGCAGGGGATGGTCAAGGTCCTCGAGCCGCTGCTCGCGCGAGGCAAGATCAAGCTCTACTGCCCGGAGAGCAACGTCGCCGAGGCGTGGACGCGCAAGGAGACGCCGCTCGCGGAGCGCATGCAGAAGCACCTCGCCTACGAGCGCTTCGTGCTCGAGGTGCTCGTGCCCTTCGTGCGCGAGGACTGCCGTTGGGCCGATGCGCCGCTGACGGTCACGGGTTGCAGCCTCGGGGCGATGTACGCCGCGAACTTCGCGCTCAAGCAGCCCGAGATCTTCCGTCGCGCCCTCTGCATGAGCGGCCGCTACCTCGCCACCGCGCTGACGGGCGGCGAGACCAACCTCGACGTGTACTTCAACAACCCGCTGGCCTACGTGCAGGGGTTGAACGGCGAGGCGCTCGCCCGTGTCCAGCGCAACACGAGCCTCACCCTGGTGTGCGGTCAGGGCGCCTACGAGGAAGGCTGCATCGAGGAGACCGTCGCCCTCGGGCAGCTGCTCGACCGGAAGGGCATCCCCAACCTGACGGACATCTGGGGCAAGGAGAGCCGCCACGACTGGGACTGGTGGCACAAGCAGGTGGCCCGCCACATGGGGCGGATGTTCGTCTAGAGGATCGTCTTCCCCAGCGCCGACAGGATGAGCCACACGGCGAGCTTGCCCGTGCGGTTCTCGCTGTCGAGCACGGGGTTGAGCTCGACCATCTCGACGCCGAGGACCTTGCGGGTCTGGGCGACCTTCTCGCACAGGAGGTGGCTCTCGCGAAGGTCGAGCCCGCCAGGCACCGCCGTGCCGACGCCCGGGGCGTGCTGCGGGTCGACCCCGTCGAGATCGAAGCTGAGATGGACGCCCGCGGTGTAGGTCGTCACCCGGTCGATGGCCTCGCGGACGCAGGCCGCGGTGCCGCGCTCGTCGAGCTCGCTCATGGTGTAGACGCGCACGCCGCACTTCTTCACGAAGTCGCGCTCGGCGCCGTCGATGTCGCGGGCCCCGATGACGACGACGTCCTCGGCCCGCAGGGCGGGCTCGCTGCCCGCGATGGCGACCAGCTCCGGCGCACCGTGGCCCAAAAGCACGGCGAGCGGCATGCCGTGGATGTTCCCGCTCGGCGAGATGTCGGGCGTGTTCATGTCCGTGTGGGCGTCCGACCAGATCACGCCGATGCGCTTGCCCTGCTTCCGCCAGTGTCGCGCGAGACCTGAGATCGTGCCGATGGCGACGGAGTGATCGCCGCCCAGCACGACCGGGAACCACCCGCGGTCGAGGGCGAGCTCCACGCGATCGGCGAGCTCCGCGCAGCAGGCGGCGATCTCGCGCAGGTAGCGCGCGTGCGGGTCGCCGGGCGCCTGCATCTCGGGGGTCGGCACGGTCACCGCGTAGTTCTCGACGACCTGGTGGCCGAGCTCCTCGATCCCGGCCTTCAAGCCGGCGAGGTGGATGGCCGAGGGTCCCATGTCGACGCCTCGCCGGCCGGCGCCGAGGTCGAGGTGGACGTTCGCAATGCTGACCTTGAGCATGGAATCCTCCTTCGGGTCACGCCTTGCCCGAGGTCTCCGTGATGTCGTCCCAGCGGACGCCGGGGAGCATGGCCGAATCGTCGGACGCACCGCCATCGCCGAGGACGACGCGTGACGCGGTGAGCGTACGGAGCAGCTCGACGCCCGCCGGGACGCCGTTGCTGGCGCGTCCGAGGGCGAGTGACGGGAGCCGCGTGGACGTGCTGACAGTGGCGCGGTTCACGTGGATGGCGCCGGTGTGCAGCTCGGTGAGCAACCTCGGCAAGGCGGGGTCGTCCGGCGCCGCGAACACGGAGGTCACGGCGCGGAAGCGCAGCTGCTCGTGGATCGCGATGGCGTGGTCGGCATCGTGAACGCGGTAGCAGAGGAGGGTCGGGCCCGGGGGTTCGTCGTTGAAGAAGGCGACCTGGGCGTCGGGGTCGACGTCGAGGAGCGTTGGGCCGACGTAGTTGCCGCGGCGACCGGGCACGTCCACGAGGCCGGTGTCGAGGATCACCCGGTGGCCCTTGCTCTCGACGGCGCGCGCGTACTTGCGGTTGCGCACCCGGAAGTTCTCGGAGATGACGGGTCCCATGAACACGTCGTCGTCCATGCCGTAGCCGACACGCAGCCGCGCGGCGCGTGCCTGGAGGATGCGCACGAACGCGTCGTGCACACGCGCGTGCACGAGCACCCGACCCGTGCTGGTGCCGCGCTGACCCGCGCCGAGGAAGGCGCCGACGAGCACCTCGTAGGCGGCCCGCTCCAGATCCGCCGACGGGAGCACCAGCGCCGTGCCCTTGCCGCCGCACTGGTAGACGGCGGGCAGCTCGGGCCGCGCCGCGGTGGACTTCCGCACCTCGAGGGCGCTCTCGTAGTTGCCGGCGAACACGAGCGCGTCGATGTCCGGATGGCTCACGAGGGCCGTCCCGACGACGCTCCCGGAGCCCTGCACCATGTTGAAGGCGCCGCGTGGCAGGCGGCAGCGATCCCAGGTCTCGGCGACGAGCTGACCGATGCCCGGGCTGAACTTCGAGGGCTTGTGGACCACCGCGTTGCCCGCGAGCAGCGCGGCGGTCGTCAGACCGACGGCGTTGAGCAGCGGCATGGCGTAGGGGCTCACCACGGCGACGACGCCGCGGGGCAGGGGCTCGGAGCGGGCGCTTCCATCGGCGAGGGCGCGCCCGGCGAGCGCGTGCGGCGCCTCATCCAGGTAGACGTCCACGGCGCGCAGCGTGGCGGACACCTCCTGGCGGGCCTCCCAGAGCGGCTTGCCGTTCTCGCGAACGAGCAGCATCGCGGCGGTGTCCGCGTGCTCGTGGAGGGCCTTGCGGAACGCGCGCGTGGCGAGCATGCGCTCTTCCAGCGGCACGGACCGCCAGCGGGCGGCGCCTCGCGCAGCGTGGCCCACGGCGTCGTCCACGCTCGCGGCAGAGAACGCGAAGCGTCCGAGCGCGTCGCTGCGGTCGCCGGGGTTGACGGCGTTGATCCAGCCATCCACGCGCTCCGGCTTCAGGAACGAGCCGTAGACGTAGTCGCCCTTGCGCAGGAGTCGGTCGGGGGAAAGTCTCACGCTGGGGAATATAGCAGCGCGTTCGCCTCGGCGGCGGCGCTGCCGACATCGATCCCCGCGCGACCGAGCGCGTCCTCGTGCAGGGGCGTCACGCGGCCCTGGCGTCGCGCCTCAGCGAGCAGGGCGCCGTTACGCCACGCCAGGCACTTGAGGCCGGCGCGCCAGTCCGCGATGCGCGCGCAGTAGGCCAGCACCGAGGTTGTGAGGTTCGACCCGTCCAGTTCGACGCCGTGGGCCTCGCCGAGCACGGGCGCCAGCTCCGCTGCGAGCGCACGGATCCGCTCCGCGTGGGCCTCCGCGATACGACCGACGGGCTGGGCGTGGACCGCGCCGAGGACGCCGAGGATGCACGTCCACGCGAGCTTCTCGGCCGCCACGCGTCCGAAGTCGCCCGCATCGGCGGCGACGCGCGCTTCAAGGCCGGCACGTCGGAAGGCCGCGACGGCTTCCGCTGCCCGCGGGCCGAAAAAGACGCTCGCGCCTCCGGCGACGCCGACGCCGTCCCGTCGTGGCGCCGCCACGTAGAGCACGCCGCGCGTCAGGGGAGCGCCGCCCGCGTGGCGCTCGAGCCACGGTGGAAGAAGCCCGTTCTGCACCAGGATGCTCCCGGCGCGGGCCGCGCTCGCCGTCGCGTCCCAGGCCGTCGGGAGGTCCGGCTCACCCACGCAGGTCCAGGTCGTCCGCGCGATGGGCACCGTCTCGCCGCGGGCGACCACGAAGCTTCCGGGAACGAGCCGGTGTACGAGCGTTCCGATGCGTCCGCCACCGACGATGACGGTGTCGTGGTTCATCCGGGCAACACGACGGGCCCACCGGATTCCCGCCAGGCGGCGAAGCCCCCATCCAGGCTGGTGGCGTTGAACAGGCCGTTGGCGCGCAGCAGCTGCGCGGCGGCGACGGAGCGCACGCCTGCGGCGCAGTAGCAGACGATCTCGTCGCAGTCGGCGACCTCCTGCCACCGCTGACTCAGCTCGGAGAGGGGGATGTGGCGCGCCTGTGGCAGCATGCCCGCGGCGCACTCCCACGCTTCGCGAACGTCCAGCAGCGTCACCGGTTCGCCGGCCTCGACGCGTTCGCGGACCTCCTGGACACCGGCGTCGATCGTCGCCAGTTCGTCACCGTTCGCCGAGGGGGGCTCGGGGCGCGTCGACGTGGCGACGTCCGGACGCGTGGTCGTCGTCGTCGGGGCCGACGACATGCGTTGGACGACCTTGCGCGCGAGGGTTCGAAGCAGGCCCATGGGTTCCTCCGAGGCGGCCCCTATCGTGACCGCAGGACGAGCGGCGGCAGGGGGGACGTCCAGCCGTCGCCGGCGGTGTCCACCCGTACCCCGGAAGTTGTGGCCCAGGCCGTCGTGCCGCCGCCAGGCCCGCGCATCTCTCGGTCGGATTCGGCGACCACCACGTAGACCGCGTCGTTCTGGGGGGCGAGCGAGAAGCGCGTGCGGCACGGCTCGGGCGCGCTGCCCTCGCAGGTTCGAACGTCCGCGCGCGTGCCGTTCGCGTAGAGCACGACCCGATCCACGGGGATCCAGCTCGCGGCGTGCACGGTCACGTCGAGCGTGGTTTCTCCCGTGAACAGGCCTCCGGGGGCCCAGGCTCCGTCGACGCGGGCCTCGATGAACGGGCCGCGGCTCGCGACCGTGGCGCCACGGGCCATGGTGGCCTTCAGCGCCGCGTCGTCGAACGCCGCGGGCGGCACGTCCGCGAGGAAGAACGTCAGGCTGTGGCCCAGCCGGCCGCTGAGGGGGCCGTGGGCGTCGCTCACCCCGACGGGCGTGGCGAGCACGCCGCGTTCGAGCAGCGCGAGCCATGTCTCGAAGTACCCGTCGGCGTCGCCGGAGTTCAGCACCTCGACGGCGTCGAAGTCGTCGCTCCAGTGGGTTGGCTTCGCGACGACGCCCGCCGTCGTGTCCAGGCCCGCCAGCGAGAAGAGGCCGCTGCCGCCGATGGGGTGGTTTGCCTGGAGGATGCCGTCGCTGCCGACCATGGCGCGCATCCAGCCGAAGATCTCGGCGGTGTCGGCGTAGCCGTGCCACCAGCGGGGCGCCCCGCCGTTCGGTCCGTCGCGCACGGGCGCCGGCCACGCGTTGAAGTGGCCGCGCAGCACGGGGCTCACCTCGTCGGCGATGACGCTGCGGAGGCGACCTTCCAGCCCCAGCGCGCGCAGGAGCGGGTTGTAGTCGACGACGTGGTCGTGATCCGTTCCGAAGTGGAGATCAACGCCGGTGGCGGCCATCGACAGGAGCCGGCCCGTCATGGACACCTTGCCGTCGCCGCTGGGCGCGGCGTGGGTGTGCGGGTCCCCGCTCACCACGCCGGGGACGTCCCAGGCGCGCGCGATGGCGAGGTTCAGTTCGCTGCCGGCGCCGCCCTCGACGCGTACGGTCCCCTCGGCGAGCTCGTCGCGGACGCCTCGCCAGGCGGTGACGACGTAGTCGCCCGGCGCCAGCGCGAGGTCGACCTCCCCGTCGCGGACGAGCGCCGTGGCGGCGCAGGGGGTGTCGTGCGCCACGACGCGCGCGTCGAGGTAGGGCTCGCCGCCAACGCGGCAGGCGCGCACGACGGCCGGTCCACCGTCGGCGATGCGCACCGTGACGAGGCCGGGTCGCTGAAGCGTTCGCGTAGCGGGGTCGCCCGTCTCCGAGGCGCCGTGCCCTTCGAGAAACGCAGGTGCGGGGGCCCCCGTCGTCACCGCCGCGAGGCTACGGACGGCGCTGTCGGTGTAGGCGCCCACGTCCGGGGCGCCGGGCGGCACGTCGAACACCCACCCGTCGGTCTCGCCGGTGGCGATGCCCGCGTACCCGCCCTGCGGGAGACTGGCGCTCCAGGCGCCGTTGGCGTCGGTGACGGCGAAGGTGACGATGGCGTCGTCATCGCCCAGCAGGTGCATGCGCGCGCCTGCGAGGGGCGCGCCGGCGTCGTCACGAACGACGCCCGACACCGTCTGCGCGGGCGTGGCCTCACGCCCCACCTTTTCGGCGAGCAGGGTCGCGGCGTCCGGAGCGACGCCGACATGCCGCGTCCAGGTCCGCGTCGCTCCGGCGGCGAGGCTCTCTGACGCGGAGAAGCCCGCCAGGACCGGCGCGATCTCGCCGAGCAGGCGGGCCGTGGCGCCCACGGTGAGGTTCCCGGTGGCGGCGACCACGCCGAGGGTGCCCTCGTTGTGGCGGCCGACGCTCAGCAGCATGGACGGTGCGTCGTCGTCGAGCGCTCCGAGGCCCTTGCCGGGGGCCCACGCGTCCGCGACCTCCTGCGCCACGAAGCCGACGTCGCCGATGTCGAGCAGGACGGCGTCGTCCTCGCGGTTCGTCACGCGCGTCGTGACCTCGAGGGTCCAGGCCCCCGGCGCGAGCCGGTACGTCGTCTCGATGTCGAGCGCGAGGTCCGCCACGAGGTCGGGGTTCTCGAGCGCCCCGGTGATCAGGCGGAGTGGCGTCCCGACGCCACGCACCACGACGACCGCGTCGCCACCGACAAGACCGTCCGCGACGACCTCGACGCTCGTCGCGCGCACCGTGCGGCCGAGTCCGACCATGACGACGGCCTCGTCGAGGAGGTCGCGACCGGGCTCGCCCTCCGGCCGGACGAGGTCCACGTCGAGCAGCGCGCCGCCGTCGTCGCCGTAGTAGCCGCCATCGCCGACGGCCTCCACGATGAACCGAACGCGGTCGTTGTAGATCTTGACGTCGCCGGGCGCGCCCTCGGCGGAGATGCCGTCCCACAGGGCGTCAGCGTTGGTCACGACGCCTGCGCGTGCCTCGTCGGCGCGCAGCGGGGTGACGAGGTCGATGGGGGCGGCGAGGCCGTCGGTGTCGGGCTTGCCGCCATCCGGGTGGCAGGAGAGGAGGAGGAGAAGCATGTCCAACAGCGTAGCCGAACGCGATGCCGTGCGCGCCATGCGCCTGGCCGACCTGTACACGTTGGCGAGCGCGCTCACGCTCGGGAGGTTGGCCATCGCGGCGTCCCTGCCGTGGATCGAGCCGACCCCGTGGCTCCTGCCCGCCTACGGGGTCGCGCTTCTCACCGATGTCTTCGACGGGATGGTCGCGCGACGCACCGGCACCGCGAGCGAGGCCGGCGCCGTGCTGGACGCGTGGTGCGACAAAATCTTGCACGTGAACCTCGCGCTCGTGCTCGTCGTCGCGGGGAGGTTCCCGGCGATGTGGATGGCGGCGCTGTTCGCCCGGGAGATCCTGCAGGCGACGATGATCCTCCCGCTGATCCATCGGTTTCGCTTGCGCAGGGGCCCGCTCCCGTCGACCAGCGTGCTCGGACGTGTTTCGACGGTGCTCGTCTCCGTCGTGCTGGCGCTCGCCATCCTGGGCTCCACCCCCGCCTGGCTCGTGGCGGTCACCGGCGCGGCGTCCATCGCGGCCGGCCTGCAGTATGGATGGATCCACCGCCCGTGGCGGCGGCGAGAGCTCGGCCACGGATAGCCGTTCCGCTCCACGCGAGGATCGGTTACCGTCCACCCAGCCTCAAGGGTGGACTCCATGCGTAGCAGCCTCCTCGTCTCGCTCTCCCTTCTCGCCGTCACCGGTTGTGACGGTGGCAAGGACGACACGGCCATCGACACGGCCGTGGTCGACACCGCCGATTCTGCCGACAGCGCCGACACGGCCGAGACCGGGGACACGGCGGACACGTCTGACACCGCGGACAGCGGCGACACCGCGGATACCGCCGGTGACGTCGACGGCGATCAGGACGGCGTCACGCCGAACCAGGGCGACTGCGACGACGCCAACCGCAACGCGTTCCCCGGCAACTTCGAGAACTGCGACGGCGTCGACAACGACTGCAACGGCGCGATCGACGACGGTGCGGTCGACGCGGTGACCGCGTACGCGGACGCGGACGCGGACGGCTTCGGTGACGCGGCCAGCGCCGCGATGGTGTGCACGATCGGCGCGGGCCAGGTCGAGAACGGGGACGATTGCGACGACGCCAGCGCGCTGGCCTACCCGGGTGCCGCCGAGGTGTGCGACGCGGCGGACAACGACTGCAACGGCGTCATCGACGACGGCGCGGTGGACGCGGCTTCGTTCTTCGCCGACACCGACGGCGACGGTTTCGGCGACGCGGCTGCCGGCAGGATGGCGTGCGCGGCGCCCGCTGGCTTCGTCATCGACGACACCGACTGTGACGATGGCACTGCGGGCTCCTACCCGGGCGCGGACGAGTTCTGCGACGGCGAGGACAACAGCTGCGACGGCATCGTCGACGAGAACCCCCTTGACGGGACGACGGCGTACTCGGACACGGACGGTGACGGTCACGGCGTGCTCGCGACGGCGTTCCAGACCTGCGTCGTGGGCGCTGGCTTCGCCACGCTCGGCGATGACTGCGACGACGCGAGCGTGACGGTGTTCCCGGGCGCCGACGAGTACTGCAATGGCATCGACGACAACTGCGACGCCACGACGGACGAGGCGACGGCGGTGGACGCCGGCACGTTCTTCGCAGACGCGGACAGCGACGGCTACGGCAATGCGGCCGCGGCGCAGGACGCCTGTGCGCAGCCCGTCGGCTACGTCTCCGACGCCACCGACTGCAACGATGCTGCGGCGGGCATCAACCCGGGCGCCACCGAGGTGTGCGATGCGTCGAACGTCGACGAGGACTGCGACGGTGCCCGTGAAGACGCCGACGCGAGCCTCGACCTCGCCACGCGTAGCGCGTTCTATGCCGACACCGACGGCGACGGCTTCACGACGGCCTTGTCCGTGCTGTCCTGCGACGCGCCGACGGGCTTCGCCCCCGGCAGCGCCTCGCTCGACTGCCAGGACACGGACGCCACGGTGAACCCTGGCGAGGCCGAGGTGTGCGGCAACCTCGTCGACGACGACTGCGCTGCGTCCACGGCGTGTGACTTCACGGGCGACGTCACGCTGAGCGACGCGGACATGCGCGTGCTGGGTACCACCGCCGGGGAACGCGCTGGGAGCTCGCTCACTGCAGCGGGCGACCTCAACGGCGACGGGGCGTTCGACGTCGCGATCGGCGTGCCGGGCACCTCGACGGGGCAGGGCAAGGTCTACGTGTGGTACGGCCCGGTGAGCAGCGGCGACACGCTCGCGACTGCGGACGTCGTGATCAACGGCACCACGGGCTCCGAGCAGCTCGGCATCGGAGGCCTCCACATCGTTCGCGACGTCGATGGCGACGGTACGGACGAGCTCGTCGTCGGTAGCCCCTTCTCGGACGTGAGCACGGTCCTCGACGCGGGCTCCGTGTTCCTGTTCCGCGGCAACACGCTTACGGCCACGATGACGACCGCGGGCGCCACGGCGCGCTGGAACGGCATCAGCGCCGGGTCGTCGGCTCCCGTCACGCTCGCGGACTCGCTCGGGTTCTCGGTATCGGCCGTCGGTGACACGAACGGCGACGGTGTCGGCGATCTCGTGCTCGGCGCGCCCGGTCGCGGCGGCTCCGACGCCGGTGAGGCCTACCTCGTGAGCGGCGCCTTCACCGGGACGACAGCGGTCAACAGCGGCTACCTCGCCCAGGTCACCGGCAGTGCCACGGGCACGGGCACCTTCTCGAACAACGCGTACGACTACGACCGCATGGGCTACGCCACCGCGGGCTTCGACGTCGACGGCGACGGCCTCGCCGAGGTGTTCGTCGCTGGCCCCGGCGAGGATGCCGGGGCGGGCGCGACCAACGCTCGCACGGGCGTGGTGCTGATGCTCGAGGGGACGACCGCCACCGACATCGACGGCGACGGCACGGCGGGCTCCCGCTTCACGCAGAGCGGCGGCGTGGCCTGCGGTTCGGGCACCTCCTGCCCGACCAATGCGGTGCTCACGGGCGCGCTCGCGGCCGACCAGTTCGGCGTGGCGCTCGCAGCGCTCGGGGACGTCAACGACGACGGCTACGACGATCTCGGCGTGGGCGCCGACTACGCCGGTGCCTCCAACGACGGCGCCGTGTATGTCTACGGCGGCGGGGCCAGCGGCTGGACGGGCACCATCGCCACGAGCGCCGCGATGGCGACGATCACCAAGGAGGCGGCGACGAGCGGCGACTTCGTGGGTCGTTCGCTGCGAGGTGGCGACCTCAACTTCGACGGCATCGCCGATCTGGTCGTGAGCGCGCCGCAGAACGATGCGGGTGGCGCGGGCGCGGGCGCAGCCTACGTGGTGTACGGACCGTTCAGCGGGAGCGTCGCGCTCGACAGCCGTGACGCGAAGATCCGCGGCGTGGCGGCCAGCGACGCCGTCGGTCGCCTCGCCACCGGCGACGTGGACGGCGATGGCTACGACGACATCCTCGTGGGCGCCTCCGGCTACGACCCGACGAGCCTCACGAACGCGGGCGGCGTGTTCTTCTTCATGGGCAGCGGCGAGTAGGTCGCGGGGCCCCGCAGTGGACCCCTCCGCATGTGGGCGCTCGCTGTCGTACATGGCACATTGAAGCGTGGAGCGATCCCGATGCGCAGCCTGAGCCTCCTCCTGATCTCCTTCCTTGCCGCCTGTTCGGGCAAGGAGGACGATTCCGCGTCCGCGGTCATTGACCGCGACGCGGACGGCTACGACGCGACCGTGGACTGCGATGACGGAGATCCCGAGATCCATCCGGACGCCGTCGAGGCCTGGTACGACGGCGTGGATCAGGACTGCGACGGTGCGGACGACTTCGATCAGGACGGTGACGGCGTGCGCGGCGCCGCGGTGGCCGGCGAGGGGCTCGACTGTGACGACCTCGACGCGTCCGTGTACCCTGGAAACGTCGAGCGCTGTGACGAGGTCGACAACGACTGCGATCAGGTCGTGGACGAAGAAGCCGTCGATGCGCTGGACCAGTTCACGGACGCGGACGCGGACGGTTGGGGCACGGGCGATCTGCTTGGGCGCGCATGCGCGCTGCCGGAGGGCATGGCCAGCGTCGCGGGCGATTGCGACGACGCGCAGGCAGACATCTCGCCGGATGGGCTCGAGGTGTGCGACGGCGTCGACAACGACTGCTCCGGGCGCGTTGATGACGATGCCCTCGACGCGACGGAGTGGCACGCGGATCTGGACGGCGATGGTCGCGGAGACGCGGGCACGTTGGCGAGGGCATGCACGCAGCCGGAAGCATGGTCTGCGGATGCGAGCGACTGCGATGACGCCGATGCGGCGACCTTCCCCGGCGCGGCGGAGCTTTGCGACGGTCGTGACAACGACTGTGACGGCACGTCCGACGAGGAGGCGGGCGACGCGAGGTCCTGGTTCCGCGACGCGGACGCCGACGGCTTCGGTGTCGCCGGCGAC
>JACCDX010076672.1_pt1 | contig 14889 bp, 9 predicted proteins | sample 7449681 | NCBI WGS metagenome assembly JACCDX01 (sample SAMN15323450, study PRJNA562643) | freshwater metagenome | isolation source: river surface water | place: USA:Blue River Watershed | collected 2017-08-18
GTGCGCCAGCATCACCGAGGATTCTTGCAAACGGCCCGGGTTCGATTCGATCTCTCCGTTGTGCAAGGCCAGCGCATTGACCCGTAAACGGTCGTGTCTGAGCCCGGTCTCCCAGCCTCGGGTAAAGCGCCACACCAGACCCAGGCTTTGCCCGCCATGCCCCGCAACGACGCCGGCGGAGGGCAAGGCGCGTTGGGCCTGTGCCCATTCCCAGACCAGACGAACTTGTTGATGTTCGGGGTTGCCGCCTGGAGCCCACTTCCAGACGAAATCACTCATCCACAGGTCGCGCGCGCTGTAGCGAGCTCCATGGGCGTGGGCATGCGCAAGATCCGCTCCGCCTGCATGCTCCTCAGGCACGGCTTCACGCCGGTTGCTCAGGTGCGATAAGCCCCACTGCCAGCTGTGTTCGGGCCCCCAGTCGTTGCCCAGTTTCAGGTTCAAAACTTGCGCCCGCCCACTCGGGCTGGCTTCGGGCACCAGTTTTCGTCCGCCCACGAATTCAGCCCCTAGCCGCAAATAAAAGGGGGTTGGTGCGGTCCAGTTGATGCGCACACCATCGTCGACCCAATGCCCGCCCAAAAAGGCGCGCTGGATCAGGCCGCGCTCGACAAAGTCATCGGCGTGCGGATGGATTTCATTCCAGTACCCGATTTGCGAGGCAAAACGTCCCGCCCGCATTTGCCAGCCTGCGGGCAGGCGACGGGTTTGGACCCACGCATGTTCCCAATGGGTTTCCAGTCGCTGATCGACGGTATGAAAGGCGCCGATGAGCTCGGCGCTGAAGTGCTCGCCCAGGGGGCCGCGCAACACCAGGTCACTGTGCCCCACGCCCAGGCCTTTGTCGCGTGCCGCCAACTCGGGCTGGCGCGAAGTGACAGCGGTGTCGAGCACCAGACCGGCTTGCCAGTCAGAAACTTGTGCGCCGCTCAGGCTCGATGCAGTGGCCAGGGCGAGACTGCTCAGGGTCAGGATCCATGTTTTCATGGGCACGTATCTCCAGGGTCAGTGAAAAACAACAAGACGAAACCATAATGATAATGCAATATCAATAGCAAACAATGGTGTTTTTCACTTATATTGGCGCACATGGAAAGAAACACCCGCCAGCGCAGCGCCATCAAAAACGCCTTGGAGCGGGCTGCCCGACCGCTGTTGCCTGCTGAGGTGCTGGAGCAGGCCCAGGCGGAAACGCCCCGCTTGAGCTTGGCCACGGTCTATCGCAATCTCAATGCCTTGTTGGACGAGGGCTGGATCAAGGCGGTCCATTTGCCGGGTGAGTCGGCGCGGTTTGAACTCTCGCACGGGCATCACCACCATCATCATCACTTCCAGTGTCGGGGCTGTCAGGCGGTCTACGACATCGACGCTTGTCCGGGGGAGTTGTCCCAATTGGCTCCGCCGGGGTTCGTGGTGCAAGATCACGATTTGACTTTGTACGGCTTGTGTGGCGCCTGTGCGCCTTCGGCTTGATCCCCAAGCCCCTGACTCAGGTTTCGTGTGATGTTGAATGATGGATAACCGCAATTGGCAAAATGCCAACTTGCGGTTAACTTGCGAGTCATCTGCAACAAGGAGAATTCAAGCATGAAGGTTCAAAAATGGTTCGGCTGGATGTTAGGTCTGGCCATGGTGACCAGTGCGGCTGCCCAGAATATTTCGATTGCCACCGGCGGCACGGGTGGGGTGTACTACCCTTACGGCGGTGGTCTGGCCTCGGTGCTGACCAAGGGCATTCCAGGCATGGCGGCCACGGCCGAAGTGACCGGGGGTTCGGTGGACAACCTCAAGTTGGTCGGTTCGGGCAAGCCCTATATCGCTTTCACCATGTCCGATGCGGCCCAGGATGCGTACAAGGGTGAGGATAAATTCAAGAGTGGCAAGGTGCCCCTGCGCACCCTGGCGGTGCTCTATCCCAACCGGATGCACGTGGTCAGCGTGGAGGGTCGGGGCGTGAGCAAGTTCTCGGATCTCAAAGGCAAGCGCGTGTCGACGGGCTCGCCGGGCAGTGCCACCGAGGTGATGGCTTTTCGTCTGATCGAGGCGGCCGGTCTTGACAAGGACAAGGACCTCAAGCGCGAGCGCCTGGGCGTGGCCGAGTCGGTCAATGCCATCAAGGACGGCAAGATCGATGCGTTCTTCTGGGTCGGGGGTCTGCCGACCGCTGCAGTCACCGATTTGGCCAACACGCCGGGGGTGAAGCTCAAGATGATCGATCACGCCGATGCCGTCGCCGCCATGAACCGCAAGTATGGCAATTTGTATGTCGAGGACACCATCCCGAAGGACATGTACAAGGGCATGGAAGCCGACAACAAGCAAGCCACGGTGATGAACATTCTGGTGGTTCACGAGAACATGGACGAGAAGACGGCTTACAGCATCGTCAAGACCATGTTTGACAAGCGCGATGACCTGATTGCGGCGCACAAGGAAGCGACCAATTTGCGTCTGAATGACCAAAAGCAAGCCGCAACGCCGATCCCGTTCCATCCGGGTGCTGCCAGGTTTTACGCTGAAAAGGGCGTCAAGCTGAACTGAAATCCCGGCCTGTCCCGGCGTGAAGATCTATTCCAACAATGAACGCACCCAAACCCCCGCAGCACCCGGCCGGTGCTGGCGGGGCCGAGGTCAGCGCTGAGGCGCTGGCACAGGCCGAGTCTTACATTGAAGCCGAGGAGGGCGCAGCGAACAAGTTTCGCGGTGCGCTCGCGGTTCTGATCACCGTACTGGCGATCGGGATGTCGGTGTTTCACCTCTACACCGCCTATTCGATTGTGCCGACGCAGACCCTGCGTCCCTTGCACGTGAGCATGGTGCTGGTGCTCACCTTTTTGATGTTTCCGGTGGCGGCGCGTTATCGACACCGGGTCATGCTGTGGGACTGGTTGGCGGTGTTGCTGTCGATCGCCATCGTCTGGTATTTGATTCAGGGTGGTGACGATTTCACCGACCGCAACACCCTGCCCGAGGCCTGGGACATCTTTTTCGGCATTGCCCTGATTGTCCTGATTTTGGAGGCCATGCGGCGCACCAATGGCTGGGTGATGCCCGTGGTGACGCTGGCATTCATCGCCTATGCCCTGATGGGGCCCATGTTGCCGGCCCCTTGGACGCACAAGGGTTATGAGGTGGGACGGCTGATCGGCGTGTTGTACATGACGCTCGAAGGGATCTATGGCGTGGCGGTCGATGTGTCGTCGTCGCTGATCATTCTGTTCACGATTTTTGGCGCTTTTTTGCAGTATTCAGGCGCCGGCAAGTTCTACATTGACTTCTCGTTTGCGGCCATGGGCGGCAAGCCGACCGGCGCCGGGCGTACGGTGGTGCTGGCGTCTTTTCTGTTGGGCGGTCCCTCGGGGTCGGGTGTGGCGACCACCGTGACACTGGGCGCAGTGGCCTACCCGATGTTGTCCAAGGTGGGTTACGAGAAAAACGCGGCCGGCGGTTTACTGTCGGCGGGCGGGCTGGGGGCGATCATTTCGCCGCCGGTGTTGGGGGCGGCGGCTTTCCTGATTGCCGAGTTTTTGAAGATTTCTTACCTCGACGTGCTGCTGATGGCGATCATCCCGACGGGCCTGTTTTACCTGGCGCTGTTCCTGATGGTCGAGATTGACGCCCGCAAATATGCCATGGGCCGCAGCCATTTCGAGGCGGTCGATACCTTGTGGAACCTGACGCGCAAGTACTGGTTCCATTTCTTGTCGCTGATTTCGATCGTGGTGTTCATGATGATGGGCTTCTCACCCGTCATGTCGGTGTTTTGGGCGACCATTGTGTCGGGTTTGACCAGTTTGTTGCGCTCGGATACGGCCTTGCTGCCCCACGATTTGTTGGGGCGTGGTGACGGCACGCCTTGGATTCAGCGTTTTTGGAAGTCGGGTTTCATCAGGGCGATGGAAAACGGCTCGACCGGAGTGCTCAATGTGGGTGCGACCTGCGCCGGGGCAGGCATCATCGTGGGCGTGGTCACACTGACCGGCCTGGGCCTGAAGTTCAGCGGGATCGTGATCGACTACGCCGCCGGTTCGCTGTTTTTGACGGCGCTCTACACCGCTTTGGTGGTGTGGATCGTGGGCCTGGCGGTGCCAGTGACGGCCTCGTACATCATTTGCGCAGTCATCGCGGCGCCGGCGCTGACCAAGCTGGGTGTGCCCGAGTATGCGGCGCACATGTTCATCTTCTACTATGCGGTCTTGTCCGAGGTGTCACCCCCTACGGCGTTGTCGCCTTTTGCGGCAGCGGCCATCACGGGTGGCGATCCCTACAAGACAACGTTGCAGTGCTGGAAGTACACCCTGCCGGCCTTTTTGGTGCCTTTCATGTTTGTACTCGATCCCAGTGGCCAGGGTCTGTTGCTGATGGGCAGTACCAAGGGGCTGGCCGGTGCTGATCCCTGGTCGATCGCGACCGTGACGCTGAGTGCGGCATTGGGCATTGCGGCGCTGGCAGTGGGTTTTCAGGGTTGGGCCTGGCTCAAGACCACCATGTTGGAGCGGGTGGTGTTCATCGTCGCTGGTTTTGCCTTGGTGTATCCGGGAACGCTGGCCGATGCGATCGGTTTTGGCGGCGTGGTCTTCGGTTTGGCGTCGCAGTTTTGGCGCGCCAGAAAGGCGCGCCCGGCGACCCGCTGATCTGTGCGCTTCATCCCCGCAGGGGGATGGGGCGTTCAGACGGGAGGGTTGGCTTTTTGTGCCTCGGCCTTGCGGGCAAATTCGGCACGCAGGGCTTTGAGTTTTTCGCGCGGATCTTCTTTAACGGTGGCGGCGTCGAGTTGCATTTCGGCGATGAATCGGCTGGGCATGCTGCTGACCATGTCGCGTCCTTTTTTGCGTTTGCGACACCAACTCACCAGCAACGAACGTTGCGCCCGGGTGATGCCCACATACATCAGGCGGCGTTCTTCCTCGAGCCGACCGGTCAATTCGTCGCTCTCGCCAGCTTCGTCGTGATCATCCGCACTGCGCTTGGCCTCTTTGTGAAAGGGCAGCACGCCGTCGTTGACGCCCACCAGCATCACGTGGGTCCACTCGGGCCCTTTGGCGGCGTGCAGGGTCGACAGAGTGACCACGTTTTGGTCTTGCTCGCGCTCGCTGAGGGTGGAGAGCAAAGAGACGGTCTGGATCACTTCGATGAGGGATTGCCGCTGGGTGGCGATTTGCGCTCCGGCGATGTCTTCGATCTGGCCGCCACAGCGCTGTGCCATCCAGCCGATGAAGTCTTGCACATTCGACCAGCGGGCGTCGGCGAGTTTGGGGCTTTCTTCTTGTTCGCGCAAATAGGCCTCATAGCCGATATCCGTCAGCCAGTCGCTTAAAAATCGCAGGGCGTCTTCGTGACCGCTGGTGTGCCGGGCTTTGTACTCCAGGTCGTTGACCAGTCGTCCAAATTCTTGCAGGCTCGCCAAGGGACGGGCGCTGAGCACGCTGGGCAGGCTGTGGCTGAACAAGGCTTCAAACAGGCTCAGCTTGTACTGGTGGGCGAAGGTACCCAGATTTTGCAAGGTCTGGTGGCCGATGCCGCGTTTGGGCGTGGTTGCAGCGCGCACGAAAGCCGGGTCGTCGTCATTGTTGGAGATGAGGCGAAGCCATGCGCACAGGTCGCGGATTTCGGCGCGGTCAAAGAAACTTTGGCCTCCCGAGACTTTGTAAGGGATTTGCGCTTTGCGCAAGGCCTGTTCGAGCACCCGCGCCTGGTGGTTGGCTCGGTAGAGCACGGCAAAGTCGCGCCATTCGGTGCCGGTTTGAGTGCCTTGGCCAGCGCGCAGCGACTGGATGCGCGCGACCACGCGCTCGGCTTCATGCTCTTCATGGTCGCAGTCGATCACGCGCACGGGTTCGCCTTCGCCGAGTTCGGAGAACAAGGTTTTGGGAAACAGTTTGGGGTTGGGCCCGATGACGTTGTTGGCGGCACGCAAGATTGCACTGGTGGAACGGTAATTTTGTTCCAGCTTCACCACTTTGAGTTGCGGGAAGTCTTGCGGCAGGCGGCGCAGGTTGTCCAGCGTGGCGCCGCGCCACCCATAAATGGATTGGTCGTCGTCGCCGACGGCGGTCAGGCGTGCATCCGGTCGGCCAGTCTGGTTGACCAAGTGCTTGAGCAGTTCGTACTGGGTGGCGTTGGTGTCTTGGTATTCGTCTACCAGCACATGGCCCATTTGGGCTTGCCAGCACTCGCGCACCTCGGGGTGATCGTGCAGCAGTTTGAGGGGCAATCCAATGAGGTCGTCGAAGTCGACGCTTTGATAAGCGGTCAGGCGTTCTTCGTAACGCGCCATGATGCGTGCGATCACGCCTTCTTCGTCGTTTTGCGCTTGCGCAGCTGCGGCGGCCGAGTCCAGACCCATGTTTTTCCACTTCGAGATGGTCCATTGCCACTGGCGCGCGGTGGCGGCATCGGTGGTGCCGCCCGCATCCTTGAGCAGCCCGGTGACGTCGTCGGTGTCCAGGATGCTGAATTGAGCCTTCAGGCCAAGTGCGGCGCCATCTTGACGCAACATTCGAACGCCCAGTGCGTGGAAGGTGCAGATCAGCACTTTTTGCGCGTCTTTGCCCACCAGGGTTTTGGCGCGTTCGCGCATTTCGGCAGCGGCTTTGTTGGTGAAGGTGATGGCCGCAATGCGCTCAGGCGCCAAGCCCGACTGGATCAGGCGGGCGATTTTGTGAGTGATGACCCGTGTTTTGCCCGAGCCGGCACCCGCCAGCACCAGACAAGGGCCGTGCAAATGATTGACGGCTTCGTGTTGAGCCAGATTCAGGCCGGAAGACATGGGCGAGGCATAGAGCATGCAAAGTGGGCGATCATAACGGGCACAATAGCGCTTGTTCAAACAGGTCCTGATCATGTGGGAAGTTTTGTCGGTCACGTTTCCGTTTTTCGCCCTGGTGTTGGCGGGTTACTTCGCCGCCATCCGCCGCATGCTGCCGGTCGAGGCGATTCCGGGGCTGAACACCTTTGTGTTGTATTTCGCCTTGCCGTGCATGTTGTTCCGGTTCGGCGCCAGCACCCCTTTGGACAAGTTACTCGATGCGCCATTATTTTTTACCTACCTGATTTGCGCTTTATTGATTCTGGCGTTTTCGTTGGCCATCAGCTTTAACCAGCGCATACGCTGGAACGACGCGGCGTTTGGGGCGTTGGTGGCGGCATTCCCCAACACCGGTTTCATGGGGGTGCCTTTGTTGGTTGCGCTCATGGGGTCAGCGGCGGCGGGGCCGGTGATCGTGAGCATCACCATCGATCTGGTCATTACCACATCGCTGTGCATCGCACTCTCGCGCCTTGATGTGGCGGGCACTCATGGGGCCGGGGTGGCCGCGCGCAATGCGTTCAAGGGGATGCTGGTCAATCCCATGCCTTGGGCCATCGGCTTTGGCGCCCTGACTTCGGGTTTGCAACTGCAGTGGCCCGAGCCGGCCCTGAAAACCGTGGGTTTGCTGGCGGATGCTGCATCGCCAGCGGCGTTGTTCACCTTGGGCACGGTGTTGGCGCGTTCCAAGTTGCGCTGGCGTGCGGCCTTGCAGGCAGATCCCGGGCATCAGGCTGCACCCTGGTCAGACCATGGTCAAATGGTGTTGATCAAATTGTTTTTGCACCCTTTGTTGGTGTTTTTGTTGGGCAGCGTGGTCATCGCCCAAGGTTGGGGGCTCGACCCTTTTGCTTTGCATGTGGCGGTGCTTTTGTCGGCTTTGCCCAGCGCCAGCAATGTGGTCATGCTGGCCGAGCGTTTCAACGCCGACAGTGGGCGCGTCGCCCGCATTGTGCTCGATACCACCGTGGTGTCTTTCCTGAGCTTCTCGGCGGCGGTGGCCTGGCTCAAATAGCCTGCGGGTCGATGTCAATCGCCCAGCGCGTGATGCGCTTGTGCTGCGTGCGGGCGGCGTGCAGCGCGTCGGACCAGGCACTTAAAAAGTGTTGCAAAGCCCCCCGGTGTTCCGATTCGATCAACATCTGGGCGCGTTCGGTGTTAGCCACCTTTTGCATCGCCATCGGTACCGGGGGATACAAGATGATGCGGTCAGCGGCCCACTGAAGCCCTGCGTTGCGAGCGGTGTCAAGAAACGCCAGGGCATCACTGAGTTGGCGCGCTTCGGCGCGCAACAAGGCTTGGTGGGTAAAGGGCGGCATCCCGGCCAGTTGGCGCTCTTGCAGTTGTTGTTCGGCAAAGCCGGGATAGTCGTGGCGGCGCAAGGCGGTAAAGAGCGGGTGCTCGGGGTGGCGGGTCTGGATCCACACTTGCGCCGGCGGTGCCCCCTCGGGTCGCGCAGCGCGGCCGGCCCGTCCGGCGGCCTGGAGCAACAGGTCGAACAATCGTTCGGGCGCCCGGAAGTCTGCCGAGTACAGGGCCCCGTCAGGGTCGGCCACCACCACCATGCCCATGCGCCGGAAGTCGTGCCCTTTGGCGATCATTTGGGTGCCCACCAGCACGTCCACTTCCCCGTCATGCACTTGCGAGAGTTGCTGTTCGAGGCTGCCTTTGTGGCGTGTGCTGTCGGCATCGATGCGAAGCACCGAATAGGGGCGCGCATCGGGGCGCCGGACTTGAGCAAACCACTGTGTGAGGTGCTCGTGCAGTTGCTCGGTGCCGCGCCCTTGCCAACCCAGGTCCAGGTTGCCGCAACTCGGGCAATGCCGGGGTACCCGGCTGCTCAGGCCGCAATGGTGGCAACGCAAAGTGCGGTCTTCGCGGTGGAACACCCGATAGGCCGTGCAATGCGGGCATTGGCTTTTCCAGTCGCATTCGGTGCACATCAGCACCGGCGCCCAACCTCGGCGATTGAGCAGCACCATGACTTGCTCGCCTTGGTCGACCCGCTCGCGCATGGCGTCGAGCAGCAAGGGGGCGAACAAGGTGCCTTTGGGCATCAGGCGCATGTCGATGGTTTTGATGTCCGGCAGGGCGCTGTCGCCCACTCGGCTGGGCATCGCCAGGCGCACATAGCGACCGCCCGCATCGTCGCCCTGCGCGGGCCGGCTTTGGAACCAGCTCTCGATCGAGGGGGTGGCCGAGCCCAGGATGACCTGGACGCCTTCCAGATGGCCCCGATACACCGCCAGATCGCGCGCTGAATAACGCGCGCCTTCTTGCTGTTTGTAACTGGGGTCGTGCTCTTCGTCGACCACGATCAGTTGCAGATGCGGGATCGAGGCGAAGATTGACAGGCGGGTGCCCAACACGATCCGGGCGCGTCCAAGGTGCGCCGCCAACCAGGCCTGGAGCCGTTGCGCAGGTGTCATCGCGCTGTGCATGCTCACCACACAACCGCTACCCAGCAGAGGTTCAAATCGCGCTCGCACCCGCTCTTCGAGTTGCGGTGTCAGGTTGATCTCGGGCACCATGATCAGCGCTTGAGCTTGCGGGTGGTGTTGCAGGACATCGGTCATGCGACGCAAATAGACCTCGGTCTTGCCACTGCCGGTGCTGCCAAACAACAAGGCGGTGCGGTCTTGCATCGCGAAGCTTTGCAGGGCTTGCAGAACCTGGGCTTGTTCGGGGGTGGGGGTCGGCAGTTGAGGGTCTTCTTGGCCGGGCGCCCGGGGCGGGGTGCTGGAGGTGTTGAGTTTTTTCAGTCGTCGCTGCAATTGTTCGTCAGACAGCGTGCGCAGTTGCGGGGGCAGGGCCTGATGCGCCATTTCACCCCATGAGCGTTGGTAATACTGGGCGCCAAATTGCACCAGTTTGCGCCATGCAGCATTCAGCGGGGGCAGCCCGGTGTAGGCGGCCAGCACCGGTTTGAGGGTCTCGGGTGCGAGTTGGGGAGAGGGCGGGCTGTCCCAGACCAGACCCAGCACCTCGCGCCGGCCCAGGGGCACCCGCACCAGCATGCCCGCTTGCAGGGCCTGATCGCTGGTGTAATCCAGGGCGCCGCCAATGCCGCTGTGCGCTGGCGCATCAACCAAAACAGAAAAAGTCCCCACTAAGTCCTTGATTTTGGTTAGTCTTTTGAATTGCCCCACATTTCTGTGGATAACTTTGTTGACAAACTTGGGTCAGCGGTCACAAAGCCTTGAAAATCAAGGCTTCGAAGAGATTGCCCGAAAATCGAGCAAAAGTATTTTGCCTTATAAATCAACGTCATTTGAGTTTCATGGCGTGAATCTTTTGTGTATACCATTTGACGGCAGATTGACACCTGCCCCGGTATTTGTGTGCATAACAGAGCATGTGCAGAGCCGCACATGCTAGTGTTCACTTCAGCCGCGAAGCTTTTTGGAGTGGCTGTGAACCGCCTCAACCAGCGCACTGACATGCTCGGGAGGGGTGTACTGGCTGATGCCATGACCCAGGTTAAAAATGTGCGTTGGACCGCTTCGGGTCGGGTCGTTGTGGGGCTGACCGAAGGCGTCGAGCACCCGGCGGGCTTGTTCGGCCACTTGCTCGGGCTGAGCAAACAGCACGTTGGGATCCAGATTGCCTTGCAGTGCTTTGCCGGGGCCCCCGACCTGGCCGCCCACTTGCTGGCGCGCCCAGCCCAGGTTGACGGTCCAGTCCAGGCCCAGCACCTCGCAGTCGAGCGCCGCCATGTCTTGCAGCCACAGGCCACCGCCTTTGGTGAAAACGATGCGCGGAATGTCCACACCATCGTGATTTCTTTTCAGTTGAGCCAGCACGCGCGCCGTGTAGGCCAAGCTGAAGGTTTGGAAGGCGCCATCGGCCAGCACCCCCCCCCAGCTGTCAAACACCATCACCGCTTGGGCGCCGGCTTCAATTTGCGCATTGAGGTAGGCGGCCACCGAGTCGGCGTTGATCGCCAAGATGCGGTGCATCAGGTCGGGGCGCTGATACATCAGGGTTTTGACCAATCGGTAATCGTCCGAACCACCGCCTTCGACCATGTAGCAGGCCAGCGTCCAGGGGCTGCCCGAAAACCCGATCAGCGGCACCCGGCCATTGAGCGCCTTGCGGATCGAGGTCACAGCGTCGAACACATAGCGCAGTTTGTTCATGTCGGGCACGGCCAGTTGAGCCACGGCCGCTTCATTGCGCACCACTTTTTCAAATTTGGGCCCTTCACCTTGGGCAAAACTCAGACCCAATCCCATGGCGTCGGGGACGGTCAGGATGTCGCTGAACAAAATCGCGGCATCCAGCGGATAGCGGTCCAGCGGCTGTAAGGTGACCTCGGTGGCGTAGTCGACATTCGTGGCCAGCCCCATGAAACTGCCTGCTTGGGCACGGGTGGCACAGTATTCGGGCAAATAGCGCCCGGCCTGGCGCATCAGCCAAAGGGGGGTGTAAGGGGTGGCCTGACGACGGCAGGCCCGAAGGAAGGTGTCGTTTTGCAAAGGTGCGTACATGGGGTCATTGTCGCAAAACTCGGGCTGACAACCAAATGTGTCAACTCAACGGGTCAAATTCGATGACTTGACCCAATAAAACCGCCAATTGCGCCGAAACCGCCGCCAGCAACGCAGCACCGCGTGCGGCATCGGCCAAATCGGGTCGGCCCACCGCACCGCTGGGGTGCAGGTCTTGGGTGTGCCATCCCAGCCGGCAATGGCCTTGGCCCAACAGAGGGAACCGTTCGACGCGGTCGACAGCGCTTGAGGTGCATGGCTGAGCCAAATCCATGCGAACCTGATCCGGCGCCAGTACGAGCATCATCGAAGTTTCGATTTCGCCCCCGTGCACACCATAGCGTCGCTCTTGCGGGCTGAATGCTTCCCAGGCTGCGCCCAGCGGCAATTGCTCCCAACTGGTGTGAAACACGGTCAGACCGCTGCCGCGCAACTCGCGCGCCACCAAATCCATGACCGACACGTGCCCGCCATGGGCGTTGAACATGAGCAATTTGCGAACCCCGGCGCGAGCTACCGAATGTCCGATCTCGATCAGGGCGCGCAACGTGGTTTCGGTACTCAGGCTCAGGGTTCCCTTAAAGGCAGTGTGCTCGGTGCTGAGTCCCACTGAAAAAGTGGGCAGCACCAACACAGGGGCGTTCGGCGGCAAGAGGGGCAAAGCCCCTGCCACCATCGCTTCAACCAGCACCCGATCCACATCCAGCGGCAAATGCGGTCCATGTTGCTCGGTCGCACCCAAAGGCAACAACGCCACCGTCCGCCCGCCATCCAGCCCCGCGAAATCCGCGCTGCGCATGGCATCCCAACGATTCGGCAAACTCAACATCAGCCCATCATAACCAATGCATTAATTGGGGTCAGACCCCAATTAATGGTTGTTTTTTATCCACGCTGATGTCTTTGCATAAATTGGGGTCTGACCCCAATTAATGGTTGTTTTTTGGCGACACCCAAATTTTTGGGGCCAGAAGCCCATGGCTTTCAGTTCATGGACAATTCAGCCATGTGGATGCGTGCGCTGATGTTTGGGGTGTGGAGCTGGCTGGCGGTTGGGCCGGCGGTCTGGGCGCAGGCGATGTTCAAGACGCCGCAGGTGCAGGCGGAGTTGACTTGGCAGGCGCCTGAAGGGGTGGATTCAGGCCGGCCGGTGCATGTGGGGTTGGTGTTGCAGCATCAAAAGGATTGGCACACGTATTGGCTGAATCCGGGCGATTCGGGCTTGCCGACGGCGTTGGAGTGGAAGTTACCCGACGGGGTGAGTGTGGGGGCGACAGCGTGGCCGATTCCGCGCAAGTTGAAGTTGGGCGATTTGGTCAATTACGGATTCGAAGGGCGGACGGCTCTGGTGGTGCCTTTGCAATTCGCCCCGGGTTGGAAGCCGCCTCAGGATCAGCGATGGACCATCGGATTGACGGCCCATTGGTTGGTGTGCCGCACCGAGTGCATCCCTCAAACGGGTGAGTTCAAGCTGACGCTGCCATGGTCCGGCGTCCAAAGCCGGGTTGACCCGGACCTCATGGCCACGTTGGCGCAGCAACCCCAAGATTTTCCGGGTGCAGTCAGCGCCAGGCTGGAGCAAGGGCGGCTGGTGGTGCAGGCGCAAGGCTGGCCGGCCGATGTGGTGGGACAAAAGGTGGCGCTGTACCCGGAGCAAAACGAGGTCATTGCCGCGCCAGCCGAGACTCATCCGCGGGCCCGCACGGGCTGGCAGGGCGAGGTTTGGCAAGCCCGTTTGCCCCTGAGTGATTTGCGCAGCACCCAACCCGAGACCTTGTCGTGGTGGTGGGTGGTGGGCGAGGGCGCCCAGGCGAAGGCCTGGCGGGTACACACGCCCGTTCAAGGGGCATGGCCGCCGTTGCCGGGGCCGGGGCAAAACGCACCCGCTGTCCCGGAGCCTTACACCATCGCCGGGGTCGATTTAGGTTGGTGGGGAGCGTTGATCGGCGCGTTCTTGGGCGGTCTGTTGCTGAATCTGATGCCGTGTGTGTTGCCGGTGCTGGCGCTGAAGATGTTTGCGCTGGCTCAGGGGCACGCGACGCCTGCGATGCGCCGCTTGCAAGGTTGGGCGTACACCGCAGGGGTGATGGTGTTTTTGGTCGGGCTGGGGGCTGGCCTGATGGCGCTGCGTAGTGCCGGTGAAGCGGTGGGCTGGGGCTTTCAGTTGCAGTCGCCTTGGGTGGTGGGAACGTTGGCGTTGTTGTTTACCTTGATTGCCTTGAATTTGGCCGATCTGATTCATGTCGATCGCTTGTTTCCCAGCGGGTGGGGGCAGTGGCAGTCGCGCCATCCGGCGGTGGATGCTTTTTTGACGGGTCTGTTGAGTGTGGTGGTGGCCGCGCCGTGCAGTGCCCCGTTCATGGGGGCGTCGCTGGGGTTGGCGGTGACCTTGCCCTGGCAACAGGCGCTGGCGGTGTTTGCGATGCTGGGTTTGGGCCTGGCTGCACCATACGCGTTGGCGACTCATTTCCCGGTGCTGGTGCGTTTCATGCCGCGCCCTGGGGCCTGGATGAACCGCTTGCGCCGCGGGTTGGCGATCCCGATGGCGGCTACGGTGGTGTGGCTGTTGTGGGTGTTGGCGCAGCAAGTCTCGGTCCCCGACCCGGCCAAGTCTTCGTCGCCGACGCTGGCGCGTGCCGACAGTCCGGCGGGCGTGTGGCTGGCCTGGTCGCCCGAGGTGGTGGAGCAGGCGCAGGCGCAGGGGCGCACGGTGTTTGTCGATTTCACGGCGGCTTGGTGCATCACGTGTCAGGTGAACAAGCGCACCACGCTGGAGCGGGTCGAGGTTCTGGCTGCCTTTGAGCAAAACCATGTGCTGGCTTTGCGCGCCGACTGGACTCGGTACGACCCGGCGATCACTCAGGCGTTGGCGGATTTGGATCGAACCGGCATCCCGGTGTATGCGATTTACCGGCCAGGCAAGCCGCCGGTGGTGTTGTCCGAGTTGATCAGCGTGGCCGATGTGCTGGCGGCGCTGAAATGAGGCTCAGGTGAAGGTGATCCAGTCGCGGTGCGCTTCGCCATCCAGGTGATAGAGGGTGTTGTAGCTGATCAGGCGTTGCCCTTTCGGGTGGTGGCTGAGTTCGCTGACGGCGCTGTTGCGGATGTGGAAATTGAGCTCGATGGTGGATTCGGCAGAGGTGCCCAGCACGTGGCTGACGGCGGTGGCAATCGGGCCGCCGCTGGATACGACCAGCACCCGCCCCGCCGATTGGGCGCTGATGTCGTCGAGCACCCGCGCGATGCCGGCGCGAAAGTCGGCGTAGCTGGGCATGCCGCTGGGCTGCGTTTGACCCTGCATCCAGCGCCGCAAACCTTCACGCAATAAACGGAAATGATGCCGGTAGAGCTCGGGCGTGTCGGCTTTGGGCAAGGGCTCGGGGTGAACGGTGGCGATGACGGCCTGGCTGTCGTATTCGTTCAGGCTGGGGGTTTGCATCAGCGGCAGGTCGTCGGGGGCGATGCCCAGTCCTTCGGCGATGCCTTGCCAGGTTTCGTTCTGGCGCCGCAGTGTGCCCACGATGACCCGATCAAACTGCTGGCGTTTGTCACGCCAGTATTCCCCCAGGCGCCGGCTTTGGCGCCAGCCCA
>JACCDX010446460.1_pt1 | contig 14882 bp, 22 predicted proteins | sample 7449681 | NCBI WGS metagenome assembly JACCDX01 (sample SAMN15323450, study PRJNA562643) | freshwater metagenome | isolation source: river surface water | place: USA:Blue River Watershed | collected 2017-08-18
CATTTACTAAGATTTTAACTAATGCTGGTTATGAAGAAGTAAATACTTGGTCATTAATTAATGATATTAATACTTCAGAATCAACTAATGGCTATGATTTAAAATCAAAAGAAGTAGTTAATTTAGTTGAAAAAGGAGTAATTGATCCAACTAAAGTAACACGTATGGCATTAGAAAATGCAGTATCAGTTGCAGGTACTATTTTGATTACTGAAGCAATTGTTTATGAAGAACCTGAAAAGGAAAAAGATAATTCTTCAATGATGAATATGGGAGGAATGTATGAATAAAGATCAATTCATTTATTGGCTTAAAGGATTTGCTAAAGCAGTTAATGAAGAGGGACCAACACCGAGGCAGTGGGCAATCATTGCCTCGGAGTTGAACCAAATTAAAGATTGTCCTGATTATAGCTCACCAATTCCTGATTATAAAATTGTTCGAGGATGGGAAAATTCCTGGGAAGAACCATCAAAAGAAATATATGGTGATGATGGTAGTATTAGAATTCCATTTATACAAAATTTAGATACGATTAAGGGATCATCTAATTTAACAACAACATCAAATAAAGATGTAGTTTATACAGTAAAAGATAAAGATTAGTAAATTGTAGTGTGGCGAAATGCGTACGCTTGGCAGACGCACCCTCCTGTCTCGGGGGCGAGGATAACGAAACAAAGTAAGGATATCGGGGTAGACCACCAGCTTGCAAGCGCTATTGTCCTTTACCTAATTGCCTCATGGTGGTTCGACTCCACCCACTACAGCATGGACTTGTAGCTCAGTAGGTTAGAGCGCCTGACTCATAATCAGTAGGTCCCAGGTTCGAGCCCTGGCTGGTCCACACACCACCGTTCTTTAACATATAGGAGAAAATAAATTATGGATATTCTATCATTCATTTTAGGGATTGCATTAGTTGTGGTTATCGGATTATCGATAGTTGCAGTTATATCTTTCGTTAAGGTAAGAAAAGCTGAAAAGCAAATAGAACAATTAGAATCTGGAATTTTCAGAGCACTTGAAGCTGAAATATCAGCTACGCGTCGACAAGTCGACGAACTTGGACATAGTGTATTTTCAACATTAGATTCAAGATTAGACAAATTAGAAAATAAGTTAATAACTAAAAAATAAAGTTAATTAACGGTGGTGTTTTTAAAAAATAAAAGCTATGACAGTAAAGACAGTAAAATTACAATTAGAGCGTGCTCAAGATGAAATCGCTTTATTAAAACAAAAAATTGCCATACTTGAAGATCAAATTGATAAATTAAAAGCTCTTAATTATATTCACGAAAAATATAATATACCAGGTAATTAATATGCAACACACTCTTTGGACTGAAAAGTACCGCTCACAAACATTAGATCAATATATAGGCAATACTGAACTGAAGACTACAATCGGTAGTTGGATTGTCAAAAATGATATTCCTCACTTATTATTATACGGTAAAGCAGGTACAGGTAAGACTACACTCGCTAAATTAATTACCCAAAATATCGATTGCGATATGATGTATATCAATGCATCAGATGAAAATGGTATTGATACAATTCGTGATAAAGTAAAATCATTTGCTTCTACATCTACATTCAGACCACTAAAAGTAGTTATTTTAGATGAGTCCGATTATTTAACTATAAATGCACAAGCATCGTTACGTAATATAATCGAAACATTCTCGGCTAAAACACGTTTTATTCTAACATGTAATTATGTTGAGCGTATTATTGAACCGTTACAATCAAGATGCCAAGCATTCAAAATCGAAACATTATCTAAACCAGATATTGCTCGTCATATTGCTTATATTTTAAATACAGAAGAAGTTAAATTTAATCCAAAAGATTTAGCTGAAATTATTAATAATTACTATCCTGATATTCGTAAAATTATTAATGTAACTCAACAACATAATATTGATGGTGAATTAATGATTAATAAAATCGATACTAAATTCGATATATCAGATGTAGTTAAATTAATTCAAAGTAAAGACGCATTTAAATTAGTTAGACAATACTTAGTAGATAATAATATATCTGATTTTGAACCGATGTATAGAGCGTTATATGATGAATTAGGTAAAGATAATGGCTTAATTACAATGACATTAGCTGACTATCAATTTAAACATGCTACTGTAGTAGATAAAGAAATCAATTTTATGGCGTGTATCGCCTCAATCATAAACATAATTAAATAATGAAAGCAGAATATGAATCATTACTTAAGAGCGGTATGTTTTGGGAATTTCATCCTGAATTAACAGGTGAGTGGGATAAGGATAAAGTACAATGGAAAAAAATATACAATAAATTAAAAAAATATAGAAATGGATCCAGTAAAAATGAACATTAATCTCGAAGATACTACCGAGATAACATGCGACGAATGTGGAAGCAATACATTCCACGAAGCAGTAGTATTACGCAGTATTTCCCGTTTTATTACCGGAACTGCTCAAGATGGTATGATGCCAATTCCTGTATTTGCTTGTGATAAGTGTGGTCATGTAAATGAACAATTTATGCCTAAATCACAACCTGCAGCTGGTGCACCATCAGTTGAAGATGTATCTGAACAACCAAGACGTTCACGTTTTCCACGTCCTGAATAATGAATGAATTTTTTAAAATATTAAGTTATTTATCATACGATAAGGTACCTTATAGCAAATTAACAGATGCTGAAGTTAAAAGTATTAATGTTTATATGCTACATAGGTACCTATCTATGAGTTCGGAGTATTGTGTATTTGCTAATGAAGTACAAGCTATACCTAATTTAACCCCAGAACAAGTATATAATATTTACTTATCATTATTACCTAAAGCTAAAAAGTATTTCAAATACACTAAAGCTGCTTCTGAAAAGATAGATAAAGATAAAGTTTCTAAATTATCTTTATTATTACAAGTATCTCAAAGAGAAGCAAACGATTATCTTGCTTTATTAAGCAACGATCAATTTCAAGACATATTAAACAGTTATGGCCAAAACACAGATACCCGCCCTTCTAAAGGAAATAAAAAACAAAGCGGTAAGAGAAATAAATTATCAAAATGATAAAACAATTTCATACTCTCAGTTCTCTATCTATGCTAAATGTCCATTTCGTTGGGGTTTAGAATATAGAGAAGGGTATCGTATTTATCAACCTTCAATGGCTGCTGTTTTCGGAACATCAGTACACGTAGCAATGCAACATTATATTCAAACTATGTTTGATGAATCTGGTGCTGCTGCTGATCGTGTTGATATTGAAACTTTCTTCCAAACTACATTTATGGAAGAATATAAGAAAACACTCAAAGAAAATAATGGCATACATTTTTCATCAGCATCAGAGATGCGTGATTATTATGAAGATGGAATGGCTATTATTGATTATTTTAAAAAAAATAAAGGCGAATACTTTAGTACTAGAAAATGGCATTTAGTTGGGATTGAGATGCCTTTAGTACAACCAATTGATGATAATCATCCTAATGTTTATTTAAAAGGATATATTGACTTTGTGTTGTATAATGAAAATACTAATAAAATCAAGATATTTGATATCAAAACATCTAAGATGGGATGGAAAGATAAGGAAAAGAAAGATGAATTAAAAATGCAACAAATTATTCTATACAAAGAATATTTTGCTAAACAGTATAATATTGATCCCGAATTAATTGATGTCGAATTCTTCGTTGTTAAACGTAAATTATATGAAAATCTTGATTTTCCTCAAAAACGCATTCAAATCGTTGAGCCGGCTTCAGGTAAAGGCAAACGCAATAAAGCAGTATCACACATTACAGAATTTATCAATACAGTATTCAACCCTGATGGTACTTATAAATCAACAGAGTTAGTCAAAAACGTATCTAAGGAATCATGTCAGTGGTGTCCATTCAAAGACAATAAAGAACTTTGTAATAAAGATTCATCTTTCTAGTTTTGTTATATATTTATATACAAATATAATAATATACAAAAATGGGAAAAAATGAACAATTAGTCTTGACAAGTGTAAAGGTACACGGAGACATATTTGAAGAATTCAAAGTTGCTTCTATAAAAGATAAATTCAACTTACAAAAATTAATGAACAGAGCAATGCATTTATATTTGACTAATGAAGAATTTAAAAAACAAATTCATAGTCATAATGCATTAGTAATGTCAGGAAGTTTATAATAAATTAAATAATCAGTTATGCAAAACTACATTCCTAAGGAACAAAGGAAAAAAATTCTACTATTGTGTGACGATATCCGATTTACATCTGGTATTGCTACAATGGCAAGAGAAATTGTTGTTGGTACTTCACCTCATTTTAATTGGGTAAATATTGGAGGTGCTATAAACCACCCAGAAAAAGGACAACGATTAGATCTATCTTCAGATACTAATAAAAATGCAGGTATTGAAGATGCATCAGTTATGATTTATCCTACTGATGGTTATGGTAGTATCGAATTTGTTCGCCAAATCATGCAAATCGAAAAACCGGATGCAATTATGTTGTTTACTGATCCACGTTATTGGATTTGGTTATTTCAACATGAGCGTGAAATCCGTTCACAAGTACCTATTATTTATTTAAATATTTGGGATGATTTGCCATATCCATTGTATAATAAACCATACTATGAATCATGCGATACATTGTTTGCAATTTCAAAACAAACAGAAAATATCAATCATGTAGTATTAGGTGATAAAGCTAAGGATAAATTAATTAAATATGTTCCTCATGGAATTAATGAAAAATATTTCCACCCAGTAGATAAAACATCTGATGATTTTAAAGCGTTTAAGAAACAAGTATTAGGAGATAACCAATTTGATTTTATTGCATTCCATAATGCTCGTAATTTAAGACGAAAATCAACATCTGATTTGATTTTAGCGTTTAAAACATTTTTAGATACATTACCAAAACAACAAGCAGACAAATGTGCTTTAATCATGCATACAGATGCTATTGATGATAATGGTACTGACTTACCTAAGGTAATTGAAATGTTAATGGGTGATAAACAGAAAAATATTTATATTTCTAATCAAAAGATTAACCAATCCCAATTAAATTACTACTATAATTTAGCTGATATTACTGCATTGATATCCTCGAATGAGGGTTGGGGATTATCGCTTACCGAGTCGATGATGGCGGGTACTCCGATTCTAGCAAATGTAACTGGTGGTATGCAAGATCAAATGCGTTTTGAAGATGAGGATGGTAACTGGATTAAATTCACAGAAAAATTCGGTTCAAACCATTTAGGCAAATACAAAAAACACGGCAAATGGGCGTTTCCAGTATTTCCAAGTAATATTTCATTAATTGGTTCTCCTCCAACACCATATATCTTTGATGATAGAGCTGATTTTAGAGATGTAGCTAATCAATTAGCATCAGCTTATAGCTTAAAAATGGAAGATTCAAATGAATATTCTAAATTAGGAGAAGCAGCTCGTGAGTGGGTAACATCAGATGAAGCAATGATGACAGCAGCAAATATGTGTATTAATGTTATTGATGGTATTGATGAAACATTTAAAACATGGACTCCAAGACCAGTATTTGACTTGATTAAAATTGAAGATTATAAACCAAATTATTTAAAATACCCAGTAGCAGAACATGAATAAGCCGTTATGTATAGTAAGCTCACCCGTAGACACATTTAGTGGCTACGGTGCACGCTCAAGAGATTTTATTAAATCATTAATTAAAGCCAAAGGCGATGAATGGGATATTAAATTATTATCTCAACGTTGGGGATCTACTCCATTCGGTTTTTTAGATGAAGAAATTGAGGAAGAAGCTGATTTAAAATCACGTATTATTGGTACAGGTAACCAAATCCCAACTCAACCTGATGTATGGTTTCAAATTACAGTCCCAAATGAATTTCAGAAAATAGGTAAACATTTAAGTATTGGTGTTACTGCAGGTATTGAAACAACAATTTGTGATCCATCTTGGGTTGAAGGATGTAATCGTATGGATTTAGTTTTAGCATCCTCAGAACACTCAAAAACAGTATTTGAAAATTCTAAATTTGAGCAACAAGATAAAGTAACAAATAAAACGGTATCAATTGTTGAATTAAAAACACCAGTTGAAGTATTATTTGAAGGCGTTGATTTAAATAAATACTTTAAATCCACCCCACCAAAAACTGATCTAACATCAGAATTATCCAAAATCAAAGAAGATTTTGCGTTTTTATTTGTAGGACACTGGTTACAAGGAGATTTTGGTGAAGATAGAAAAAATGTTGGTTACATGATTAAAGCATTTTTAGAAATTTTCAAAAATAAAATGAATCCACCAGCTTTAATTATGAAAACTAATTCAGCTACGACTTCAATTATGGATCGTAACTCAATGTTAGAGAAAATTGAAGCTATTCGTAAAACAGTAAATGGTCGTTTACCTAACATTTATTTACTACATGGTGATTTAGAGGATGAAGATATGAATGATTTATACAATCATTCTAAAGTAAAAGCAATGGTATCATTTACTAAAGGTGAAGGATTTGGTAGACCATTACTTGAATTTTCAGTCACAGAAAAACCAGTAATTGCTTCTGGATGGTCAGGTCATATTGATTTCTTGGATAAAGATGCTGCTGTATTAGTAGGTGGAGAATTAAAACAAATTCATTCATCAGCTGTAGTACCTAATATGTTAATTGCTGACTCACAATGGTTTGCTCCTAATGATGGACAAGTAGGGTATGCATTAAAAGAAGTATTTGAAAATTATAAAAAATATCTTCCATTAGCTAAAAAACAAGCAAATATATCTAAATCAAAGTTTTCATTAGATAAAATGACTGAACGATTAGGTCAAATTTTAGATGAAAAAACACAACCAGTACCTAAGTTTATTCCTTTATCTTTACCTAAATTAAACGATTTACAATTACCTAAACTTACTAAATAATGGAAGAAATGTTCGATTGTCCTATTTGTGGAACCGATAAATCAGTAGTAGCACTTAAAATGAAAGGTGTTGATACTCGTATCTGTCAAAGTTGTGGATACCAAACTAATGAAGGTATGGTAGATGGCTCTGATTTAGAAAAATCAATATTTGATTCTCAACCAGAATTATTCAAAGATTTAAAATTGGTGGATGATGAAGGTTTTGTTTGGTATCCCACAGTATTAAATGAACAAAATAAAGCTATGTTATTTCCAGATGGAAAAAATGCTGATAATTGGGGATGGAGAGTAGCTGAATATGTTTTGATTGGAGAAAAAGATAAAGCATTAGTAGGACAAACACATAAATTAGATATGGAAAATTCAGTAGTATATCCTAATGTAATGTTTCCCGCTGCTTTATATGCTTATTCAACCTTAATTAAAAACGACGATGAAGTTTAGTTTTGCAATTCCTGTTTGTAATGAATTAAACGAATTACAAGCATTAGTAAATAATATCTTAGATCACAAACAAGAACAGGATGAGATAATCATCCTGTTTGATCAAGATAATGGTACCAAACCAGTAGAAGATTATTTAAGATCATTAACAGTTGCTTCTAAAGGTATTGCTTGGTATACTGCTCCATTAAATAATGATTTTGCCTCATTTAAAAACAATTTTATAACTTATTGTACCGGTGATTATATTGTTCAAATTGATGCAGATGAATTACCATCAGATGAATTTTGGACATATTTGCCAGCTATATTTGAATCAAACAGAGGATTAGCAGAATCATTTTATATCTCAAGACGCAATACAGTTGATGGATTAACTCAAGAGCATATTGATAAATGGGGATGGCGTGTTCAAAAAATTGACAATAAAGATTTAATTAACTTCCCTGATTGGCAACATCGTATTTTCAAAAATACAGGTAATATTAAATGGAAAAATAAAGTACATGAAGTACTTGAAGGATACAAAACTCTTTCATATATTCCAGCTGAATTATTTTTATGGCATCATAAAGATATTAAACGTCAAGAAAAACAAAACGCATATTACGACACACTATGATTGAATTAAAAAATATACAGGGATTAGTAGGCAATCATGTCGCTCCTTATATTTACAATGCAAAAAGTTTTGAACCAGGTAAAACACCTATATATTATTCAGGACCGTATTGGGATAATAAAGAAACAGAAGCTGCTATTGAAACCTTTTTGAACGGTAAATGGATTACTACAGGTGAAAAAGTACATAAGTTCGAACGTCAGTTCAGTAAGCGATTCAAAGTTAAACATTCACATATGGTTAACTCAGGATCATCAGCAAATTTAGTATTAATTGCAGCTCTTAAACGTAGATTTAATTGGGCGGACAATGATGAAGTACTTGTATCGCCTGTTGGATTTGCAACTACTATTTCAGTATTATATCAACATAGATTAAAACCTGTATTTGTTGATATTGAGTGGGATACATTAAATTTTGATTTAGACCAACTAGAGGCTAAAATTACACCTCGTACTAAAGCTATTTTTGTATCACCTGTATTAGGTAATCCACCAAATATGGATCGATTAATTGAGATTGCTGAAAAGTATAACATTCAATTAGTAGGTGATAATTGTGATTCATTAGGATCTAAATGGGGTGATAAGTATTTAAGCGAATACTACGTTGCATTCTCAAATTCATTTTACCCAGCACACCATATCTCAACAGGTGAAGGTGGAATGGTATGTACAAATGATGATGAATTAAAGAAATTATTTGTATCGATTTCATGGTGGGGTAGAGATTGCTATTGCATTGGTTCAGCTAACTTACTATCATGTGGTACTTGTGGTAAACGATTCGATAATTGGTTAGAAAATTATGATGGTATTATTGATCACAAATATGTGTTCTCAGAAATGGGCTATAATTTAAAACCATTAGATTTACAAGGTGCTATTGGAATTGAACAATTAGCTAAATTAGATGAAATTGAAACCAATCGCCGTGTATCGCATGATCGATTAACTCAAATATTCACCGATAATATTCCAGGATTAAGAGCACCTCAATCATTAGACAAATCAGACCCATGTTGGTTCGGTACACCATTTATTTGTGATGAGCCAGGTTTAAAACATCGTTTAGTTGAATATTTGGAAGCAAATAAAATTCAAACACGTAATTATTTTGCAGGTAATATTTTGTTACATCCAGGTTATTCGTTCTTAGATGATTCAAGCCAATATCCAGAAGCAAATAAAGTATTAGATAAAGTATTTTTTATTGGAGCTGCTCCTCATTATACTGAACCTGTATTTGAATATATTGAACAAATAGTTAAAGGTTTTAAATGAAAGTATTAGTATTAGGAGATGGTTTATTAGGTTCTGAAATTGTTAAGCAAACAGGATGGGATTGTGCTTCTAGAAAATTAACTGGATTAGATATTACTAAGTATTTTGATTTAGAAAGACTTATACTCAAATATGATACAGTTGTAAATTGTATAACTAATACTAATTCATATTCAAATGATAAACAATCTCATTTTGATGTAAATTATAATTTTGTTGAGACTCTATGTAGTATTACATTCCCAGAGTGTATTAAATTAGTTCACATATCAACTGAATTTGTTTATGCTAATAATAAGGTTATACCAACAGAAGAAGATGTTCCTCAACATGATGCTACTTGGTATGCTTATACTAAACTATTAGCCGATGAATATATCCAACAAAATAATAATAATTATTTAATCTGTAGAGAATTACATAAACCAAATCCATTTCCATATGATAAAGTATGGAAAGTACAAACAAGTGGTGATACAGTAGATAAAATAGCAGAATTAATTATTAAATTAATTAATAAAGACGCTCAAGGAGTGTTCAATGTAGGAACAGGAGATAAATGGTTGAAAGAATTAGCTCCAAATGCTGAAGAAATTGAAGCACCATCTCATGTTCCTAAAGATACAAGAATGAATTTAGATAAATTAAACAAATTTTTAAATGACTAAAGTACCAGTTTCACGGTTATGGCATAAAAAAGGAAAATTAGAGTACTTTACTATGCTCCAATTACAAAAATATTTTCCTAATATTGAATTTGAATTTCATATCGTATTAGACCAACACGAATATCAAGACGAGTGGTCAGATAAAATAGATGCATTACCATTTAAATGTAAGTGGTATTCTAAAGAAGATATGCATAATTATTTAAGAGAGTGTGGTTATGGAAACGATGATTTAATCTCTAAAATACCAAACTTCGTTCATTTCTATCATATATTAATTAATCATTATGTAAGACGTGTTTTATGTTATGATTATACATTAATGATGGAATATGATGTTTTATTTAATGATAAAGATTTATCGCAATTAGAAAACTGCTTACAAAATCAAATACCATTTGGCATTGTAGAACCAGCTAATCCAGGGTGTGATAAAGCATTAGCTCAATCATTATCTAATTTATTTGGACAAAGTGTAGTACACTACAATAATATTGGTATAAACGCAGGATTTAAAGGATTGGATTTAAGTATTTTTGATAACTTCTTAAACCCACATTCATTTAATTTATTATTAGGTATTTTTGATTTTACAGGAATATATGATGAAGATGGAAATGAAAAAACAGGATGGACAAGAACTATTTTAGATACTCAAGAGCAATCATTTCACTCATTAATGAATACTTTAACTCCTAATTATGAGTTACTGAATCCAGAACAATATTATGTGTTTCCATATTGGGTAGATGTGAATCATTTGTTAAAATCTAAAGTTATTCACTTTATAGGACATGAAAAACCTCAAATAATGATGGATTTAATTGATAAAGGTATTAACGAATTAGAAGCATGATTTCACTAAATAAAAATTCTACAGTATACGTTTTTGCTCCATCTAATATTGAAACTGGAGGTATTGAATGTTTATATGCATTACATTCTACTTACAAACAATTAGGAGTAAATTCAAAGATGGTATTAATCCATCCAGATATCCATCCACAACATAGAGCAGATTGGAAATCAATTATTGCTACTGAACCTCATAAATTAAATATTGGGGTTCCTTTAGCATATGATAAGTATGTTTCACAAGATGAAGTAGCTAGTGAAGTTGATGATAATGAAAATAATTTAATCATTATCCCTGAAATATGGCCTGATGTATTAGATGGATATAAAAATGTTCAAAAATCAATATGGTGGTTAAGTGTAGCTAATGCTTTAGGTACAGATCAACGAGATTTCCATTTAAAATTAACTCAACCCGAATATTTAGGCGTTCATCATTTTTACCAATCACAGTATGCATATTGGTTTCTACTTAATCATGGCGCTCAGTATGTTTATCCATTATTTGATTATATCAACAGAGATTACATCACAGATATAACTCATGAAAACCGAGATAATGTTGTTTTGTATAATCCTAAAAAAGGTATTGAAATAACTAAACAATTAATGGATGAAAACCCAGATATTGAGTTTATTCCGTTAATTAATATGAATCGAGATCAATTACGTGAATTAATGCTTAAAAGCAAATTATATATTGATTTTGGACATCATCCAGGCAAAGATAAATTCCCACGCGAAGCAGCAACTTGTGGGTGTGCTTTAATAACATCATTTAATGGTAGTGCTCGTTTTTTCCAAGATGTAATGATTGATCCACAATATAAATTCGATGAGACGATTGAAGGTGTAAGTGAATTGATTAAAGATATATTTGATAACTTCGAAACTCATTTCAACAACTTTAATTTATATAGAAAAGTAATTAAAGCAGAGGTAGAAACATTTAATAACCAAGTTAAAAATTCATGTACGATTATCTAATTGTTGGAGCTGGTTTATTTGGGAGTATTTGTGCTAGAGAATTAACTGATGCAGGTAAAAAAGTAGTAGTAATTGATAAGCGAGACCATATTGGTGGAAATTGTTTTACTGCTGATGTAGATGGAATTAATGTTCATGTTTATGGTCCTCATATATTTCATACTAATAATAAACAAGTATGGGATTATATAAACCAATTTGTAGAATTTAATCATTTTACTTATAGACCTAAAGTTAAATATGGTAGCAATATTTATTCTTTCCCAATTAATTTGATGACATTATATCAGATATATGGAGTAACAACACCTGCACAAGCTGAGTCAATATTAGAATTAGAACGAGTACATAATAACAAACCAAATAATTTAGAAGAGTGGGTATTATCTCAAGTTGGACCTAAATTATATGAAAAATTTATTAAAGGATATACTGCTAAACAGTGGGGACGTGATCCAAAACATTTACCATCATCAATTATCAAACGATTACCTATTAGATTAACATATGATGATAATTACTTTAATGATAGATACCAAGGTATTCCAATAGGTGGATATACCCAAATATTTGAAAAATTGTTAGATGGTATTGAGATTAGACTTAATACTGATTATTTTACAGATACACTACCAGAATACGATAAAGTTATTTATACTGGACCAGTTGATAAGTTTTATAATTATAAATTTGATAAGTTAGAATATCGTTCATTACGATTTGAAAGCGAACGTTTAGATATTGATGATTATCAAGGTAACGCTGCTATAAATTATACTGAAGCTAGTGTACCATATACTCGAATTGTAGAACATAAACATTTTGAATTTGGTAAACAAAAACATACAGTTATTACTCGTGAATACCCCGCTACTGAAGGCGAACCATATTACCCAGTAAATGATGAAGTAAACAATGATAGATATAATTTGTATAAATCGCTAATGGATAAAGAAGACAAAATTATATTCGGTGGACGATTAGCTGATTACAAATATTATGATATGCACCAAGTTATTGCTTCGGCATTACATCAAGTAAAAATTTTAAACAATGAAAATAATTTATAGAATATCAGACACAGGTTATAATAAAGTAAAACCTAAATATATCAATAACAGAAATTGTTTATGGAATGCTGTTAATGTATTTAAAGATGCTGAATGGGTTATTATAGCAGATAATACATCTGAGGAAACAAACAAAATGATTACCCAATACTGCCCAACAGTAGAAATTGATCACGTTTCAGTTGGACATGGAGCTGGTACATTTAATCTAGCATTAGATAAAGCATTAACGTTTGATGATAATGAAATAGTTTATTTCTGTGAAAATGATTATTTACACAAACCAGACTCACAAAAAATAATTGAGGAAGGTTTAAATGAAATTGGAGCTGATTTTGTTTCATTATATGACCATCCAGACAAATATATTGATGGTGCAAATCCATACGTACAAGGTGGAGGTGAAATGACTCGTGTTATGTTATCTACATCATCTCATTGGAAAGTAACTAATTCAACAACGATGACATTCGCATCTAAAGTAAAAACACTTCGTAAGGTGGAAAACGTATTGCGTGAATATACTCAAGGCAGTTATCCCCGTGATTTCGACATGTTTATCTCATTATACAATTCAGCTCATTATTTAGTTACACCCATTCCAGGTTATTCAACTCACGGCGAAACAGCTTGGTTAACACCTTTAATCGATTGGTCAAAAATATGATATCAGTTATTATCCCAACTTACAGAGAACCCGAAGTACTTGATTTATGCTTAAAATCAGCTATTGAAGGTCAAACAAATAGAAATGAAATTATCGTTGTTGTAGATGGATTCTACGAGGAAAATAAACATGTATTAAATAAATACTACGATAGCATTTCAGTACTTGATTTAAAACAAAATGTTGGATTAGCACGAGCAACTAATTTAGGTGTTTATAATGCATCTAATGAATTAATATTAATTGTAAATGATGATAATGTATTCCCATCTGATTGGGATACAAGATTAGAATCACAGTATGCACCGGGTGCTGTTTATGCTCCTAATCAAATTGAACCAATCCCAAGTATATTTAGTCAATTCATAATCAAAAATCTAGGACGTGATCCACAAACATTTGATTTAGAAGCATTCAGAGTATTTGAAGTAAATAATTCTAAAATGATTAAGGATATAAGTGGTTCAACATTACCTATATTCATGTCTAAAAAAGATTATTTAAAAGTAGGTGGATGGGATGAATCATATCCAGGCGGTTGGGTTGTTGATTGTGAGTTCTTCATGAAATGTAATTTAAATAATATAGGAAGTATTCGTTTACATAATATTGCATTTTACCATTTCGTTTCAGTAGGTACTAAATCCGAAGAAAGAAGTCAAGAATCATATAGACAAGAAAATGAATGTCATTATTATTTTAAATATAAATGGGGTGACTATATGAAACGAGACCCTCAGACTAATAAAGTATTTGTCTAAGTAAAATTTCCTTATTAGATTTAAAACATGACAAAAATCTTAATTCAATACGCAGTCGTAGCGGCTTTAATTTCATTTGGAGTATTTACATTAATTAATTATGATGTTGCTCCAATCGAATGGACTAATACATCCAAATTTGGATGGGTATTACTTACGTTTTTCATTTATCATAATACAACCAAACATCATAGAGACGAATAATATGTTTTACTATTTAATGATTGCCTTTCTTATATTTGTTGGATTCCTTGCCCATTTGATCCTTGCTCATATCACTGATAGTTTATTGGATGATTTCGATGAAAATGGATGGTATAAACCAAAATACAGAAAATATTTACTAATACCTGGATTAGCAGAAATTATATTAGTATTGTTAGCAATGGCTATAACTGGAACTCTTGCTTATGTTTACACCATTGATTTATTTAAAGATTTTAAAGATTAATTTTAAACCCAAACCCAAACAATTATGTTTATTGCAATTTTAGTGTTGTTAGGTATTGCTGGTGCCATTTGGTACTTTGCTCGTAAGCAGCAAACGCAAACCGTTAA
>JACCDX010894218.1_pt1 | contig 14882 bp, 17 predicted proteins | sample 7449681 | NCBI WGS metagenome assembly JACCDX01 (sample SAMN15323450, study PRJNA562643) | freshwater metagenome | isolation source: river surface water | place: USA:Blue River Watershed | collected 2017-08-18
CCTTGGCGGGGGCCTTGGCGGGGGCCTTGGCGGGGGCCTTGGCGGGGGCCTTGTCGGCGGCGACGTCCAGCCAGGGAAAGGCCGATGCGAGGGTCGCCGCGGACGCCTCGGGATGCTTTTTCAAAAAGGTGTGCACGGCATGCCACTTGGCCGCGCGCTTGGCAATGGTCTGTCGATCCATGGTCTCTCGCCGCATTTTTTTGTTCGCTCGACGGGAACAAAAGAATGTGATAGTGGCACACGGACGTCAGCGCGAGAGCGTCAGCGCGAGAGAATGGAGCTACCGCGACAGAATGGACCCGTAGCCATCATCGTCGTCAGGACCTTCCAGGGGCTGGAGCATGGGCTGGGAGGATGTCGGGAGGCCGGTCGTGGGCACGGGGGTCTGCAGGGTCCCGCGCACCGTCGGCAACGCGGCCTGCTGGACGATCTGCGGGCGAGCCGGCGGGGTGTATTCGGTCGATGACGGCAACATGGGATTTCTGCAAATCTCCCCCCAGGCGGTCTGCGCGGCGTTCCAGTCGGCGGCCGTGGCCCCGCGCAGCGACATTTCTTCGATCTGCTGTTGTTGAGCGTAGTACTGCTGCTCCAGCCAGTCGCGTTCCCGGATGCGGCGCTCCTGCTCGACGTACCAGTCAAAATTTTCCTTCTGGACCGCGGCGTCAGGATCCAGGAGACAGCGCACGCCGTCGGCCACGGTGCGCGTGCCGTTGGCGGTGAGCCACGACATGGTCAGGGAGTGCAAGACCATGGCCAGGTACACGCCCAGGACGAGGTCGATGAGGTCCATAGCCTCCCGTGACATTTTTATTTTCGGGTGGCACGCGCAAAGCCAAGCGCGATAAGCACCAGGAGGACGGCGGGCGCGAGCATGACCAGGACCTGCTGCCAGGGCTTTTGGCCGAGGCCCAGGCGGTAGGCTCTGGGGTCGTGCGCCTGGTTGGGGGGCACCGGCGAGGCGAGGGGCACGAGACCGTCCACGTGCGGCAGTTGGGCGCCCAGGATCTTGGGGACGGGGTCGTACACCGTGGCCACCCGCAGCGAGAGGGGCACTTTGGTGTTAAAAGCATCGACAAACAGGCCGTCGCCGACCTGGGGGGCCCCAAAGGTGATGCAGACGAGCTTGGCGGCGTCGACGGGGTCGAGACGGCACGCGAGGTCCAGGGCCGCCAACGTCGCGAGCGCCCCGCCGAGGGAGTGGCCGCAGACGATGATGCGCCCGGACCCGCCCACGCGGAGCACGCTTTCGAGGATCTTGCCCCACAGCTTGGCGCGCACGGCCGTGTAGGCCCGCAGGAAGCCGCGGTGCACCGACGGTGTTTCAGGAAGACAATCGGCCAGCCATGTGTCTGGGAGCGCTTCCAGGGCAAAGTCGGCGTTGATGCGCACCCAGTCGGTGGCCGAGGTGGTCCCGGCAAAGGACACGAATGTGTCGGCGCCGTCGACGGCCACGCCCGCGAGGGTCCCGGTGCGGGTGTCGTTGACATAGTCGCCCAGCCCGTTGACCGAATAGGCCCGCTCGGACCATGTGAGGGCGCGGCGCATGAGGTCTACCTGGTCGGGCGAGGGCGGGCGCAGGGCGGGGAGGGCGAGGAGGACGGGGAGGATAATGGCCACGATCCCAGCGACCAGGCCCAGCCCGCCGAGCTCGTAGGCCGCGAAACTCACGGTGCCCAGCAGGCCGATGTAGGTGGCAAAGGCGTCCCAGCGGACCGTCGAGGGCGCGCGCGGGTCGGTGGCGAGGACCAGTCGCGCCGCCAGGGAGAGGGCGAGAACAAAGAGGAGGGCAGTGGCCCCCCGGCGCTGGTCCAGACCGGGCACGATCAGCGTGAGGGCCGCGAGGGTGGCGCCTTGGATGGACAACGACACCTGGTGCGGTTGGAGACGGGCCGGGTTGGCGCGCGCGGCCACTGTCGACAGGAGGTAGACGGCGAGCACAATCCCGATGATTTTTTTCTGCATGCTTCAAGACAAGGAAAAAATGACGCCGCTGCTCGTCGCCCTGTTGTTCGCGGGCGCCGGTCTTTTGGTTATCAATTCGAGCGTGCAGAAGCAGGCGGCCGTGAAGCAGCGCATCGAGTACCGTTACCTCCCGCTGCCGCTGGACCAGTGGATGAAGGAGCAGCAGTTCAGCGCCTTCAACACGCTGTCGGACATGATGAACGATACGAACGGCTACTGCGTGACACCGACGCCCACCCCGTTCCCGACGCCCTTCCCAGTGACCACCGCCCCGCCCGTGACCCAGCGGCCAGTGACCACGGCCCCGCCAGTGACCACGGCACCCCCGGTGACCCAGCCGCCGTTCGTGACCACCCCCCCGCCTGTCTAGTCGTCGAGGTCGCTCTCGTACCCATCCGGTCCACTGTCATCCGAGTAAAAGACCACGTCGATGGTGTCTTCGCGGTGTGGGCACACAGCGAAGAGCACAACGTCGACCTCGGTGCACTCCAGGTCAGCAGATTGATGGATGGCGCACAGGTGTCGGATGGCCCCAAAGGATTCGGGGTTCTTGTCGTAGGTCGTGAAGGAGCCGACCACTTTCTTGGACTGGCGGTTCCGGAGAAGAGCCTGGGCGCGAAAGCAATAATTGACGTGGGTGGAATCACAGACGACGCGCATGGTCGTACGCAATTTAAAAATATCAGGCAGGACTAGGCACGAGCGCTATGGACCGATGGCAACAGGTGATGGGCACACTGTCGCTGATCTTTGCGGCCGTGGTGCTGTGGCTGTACTTCAAGGGCAAGCTCGCACTGGGGCCGGGCGGCAAGGAGTGGAACGCGCAGTCGGCCACCGAGACAGAAAAATCCATGTGCCCGCCGCCCGAGTGTGACTGCAACCTGTTGCGCGCGCGGATTCAGTACCTGGAGCGCCGCCTGCACGACACCGAAAACGCGCTGATCAAGGCCGAGGGGATGTACGCCTCCCTGTACGAAAAGTACCAACAGCTGCTGCGTGAACTGGAAGAGTGGAAGCAGCGGGCGCTCAAGGCCGAGACCGAGCTAGAACTCTGCCGCGCGCGGGTCGCCGAGCTCCTGCGCGAGCTGGCCGCCTGCCGGGCCGAGCTCCAGGCCCTGCAAGCCCGCTGCCTGGAGCAGGCCGAGTCCGCCGCCTGCCAGCCGGGGGTCTCGCACGTCTTGCTCCGATGAGTGTCGCACGTCGCTGAGTGTCGCACGTCCTGCTCCGCTGAGCTCCGGTAATTTTCTATCGGTGAGAGTACCAGTATGTCCCGAGGCGCGTACGTCCAGCAACAGCGAGTCAACGCCATGGCCAAAAAAGCGTTCGCCGACATTCAGGCCGCCAATGCCAGGGCCACGCGCGGCAGCACCCACCCCCGCCGTCTGAATCGCGCGCGCACCCTCCGCGACACCAGGTCCACGAGGGCCGCGGCCGCTAGCGCCGTCGCCAGGCACAACGCGATGTACGGCATGCCCTCCTACGCCAAGCGGCCCATGTTCGGCTGGATGCGTCGTCGCTAAAAATCTTGACACCACGTATGGACCAGTCTGGCACCTCGATCGCGGTGTCGACGGCGAGCACCACGGTCCTCAGCATGGTGTGCGTTGTGGCGTGCATCTGGGGCGGTCGGTGGCTGTGGCGGGCCTACCGCGACAGAGCCGACGCCAATGCTCGGACCGAATTGTCCGACGCCATCGCCAGCGAGATCCGCGGCATGACCACAGCGGAGGCCACCGCGCACCTCCGGCGAACTCGGCCGTGGATGGAGGTCAATAACCCGTACGAAATGTCCGATAAAATGGGCCGTCCGCCCAGAGAGTGGACGGTGCGCCTCATTCCAAAGATCGCGTACGTGACCCCGGTGCCGCAAGGGTGGCACGCCAAGCCTTCAGACGGAGGAGGTGTGCGGGGGCCGGCGCGGGTGTCCATCCAGTCACCGCCCGTGTCCGGGTTTGTGCTGTCGCATTGGAGCACGCAGATGCCTGTCAGGTACCTGCAGTAGCGATATCGAATGAAAAAGGCGCCATGCTGAGCACGGCATGGGGTCTTTCTTTTTTACTGATCACGGACGTCGTAGGTGTGGTGGACGGTCAAGAGGCCCGCGACGACCGTGAGGCTGACGACCCATTTTGGAGACTCGCCGCGCCACGCCAGCCCGGTCGCCGAGGCCATGAGCAGCGCGGCGAGCCCGATGGAGGATGACGGGATCCTGGTTGTGAAATTCAGGTATACGGAGACGAGGCACAGCGCCAGCAAGCCAAGTGCCACCGATTTCATTGACATGGACAAAGATTAAAAGGTGTGGTCGATGAAGTTGCCGTTGCGACCAATATCGAACGAGCGAACTGTGTCAGCGCCGGAGTCGGCGTGGAAGACGACCACATAGCCGCCCGCGGGCCCCTCGTACTCGCTGCCAGGCGCCACCATGACTGTGCGGACCGTGGGGCGGGTGGCGTTGAGCAGGGCGATGGCCTCGTTGACGGTCTTGCCGCGGACCTCGGCGGCCACCGCAGCGCGCATCGAGGTGAGCTCGGCGTCCACGCCCCGGCGACCGCTCTTCATCAGCAGGAAACAGCACAGGACGCACAGCACGCAGGCCACGAGACCGACAAACAGGAACAGCATGTGGCACTCGGGCAACATTATTTTTTCACCATGGTGTCGCTCGACAATATTCTCGCCGTTCTCCGGGATGTTCGAGAGGCGAGGATTCCCGGAGCGCCGGATGATGTACGCGATATGATGTGCGCGATGGACATTGCGAAAGGCCAATGCTCGATCGACCTGCCCGTGTTCCTGGAACGCATCGTGTGCGCCGTGCCATGCATTAAAGACCACAAGACGACGTTCCTGACCCTCCCGAGCGTGCAAGGCCTGTTCCGTCAATCGCACCCGCCTGTCGGAGGTTTCGCCACTCCAGAGCCCGTTCCTGAGTCTGAGCCCGAGTCTGAGCCCGAGCCTGAGCCTGAGCCCGAGTCTGAGCCCGAGCTTGAGCCCGAGTATACACCCGAGTCTGAGCCCGAGTATACGCCCGAGCCCGATCATGTGATCAGAAAGCTGCCTCGCTCAAGAAACCCGCCCCGTTTGAAACCCGTCGTGAAACCCGTCGTGAAACCCGTCGTGAAACCCGTCGTGAAACCCGTCGTGAAACCCGTCGTGAAACCCGCGAGGACCCGATTCGTTCCGTGCCCCTCATGGACGAGGGTCTCCGATGACCGCATGAAGGCGACGTTGTATGACGTGCGTGCTACGGAAATGTGTTCTGACACGGACGAGCTGGAGTTTGTGACAAGGGAGCGGGACCGTGTTGTCTTTCGACCCAAGTACAATCGCCCGAAGCCTCGTTCGTTCTATTTCACGCATCCGTACTGTGTGGGCGACATTTCCAGAGTGGCCATGCAAAAGAAAGATTTTATCGAGTCAGCGGACTGGAACTCGGCGCCCAAGCCGGTGGAAAGCGTGCAGCAGGTGATTCGCGCCCTCATCCTGGCGTTTCGAAATGGTCCGCCGAAGGAGTTGAGCGATGCCGGCGAAGCGCTGTTGTCTGTTGCTGCCGCCGCCATGTAAGAGTTACATTGAAGGAAACAGTGAGTACACATCGGTGCCTTTGGACGAGGTGTTCACGCCGCGGGGCATGGGGGTGTACATCTGGGAGGCGTCCCGGAGGTAGCCCAAATACTGCGCCAAGTTCCCGGCGGCCATGGGGACGATTTCCGCGAGGACGAGCTCGTTGATGCGCGCGACCTCTCCTGGGACATTCTCGACCACATTTCTCGAGTGCAGGGCAAAGATCGCGCGCATGATGATGAGCAGGGTTTCGTCCGATTGGCGATCGATGGTGTACCCAGTTTTACAGCGCACGCGGTTTCGGAGGCCGATCTGGATGGCGTTGATGTTTTCGCGACTGAAAAAGGCCTGGGAGAGCGGGGTGACGCACTGGCCCAGGGACTGGACGGCCGGCCCGACGTGGCCGTTTGCGGAGAAGGTGTTCTGGCCGTGTGCGGAGAAGTTGGCTGACCAGCTCATACGAGTCCCGCAGAAATTTTTTCGTCAAACAATGACCACTGCCGCGTTCGCACGTCGCCGTCGCCTGCTGGCCAAGCGCCTGTCCTCGCGGCCCGATCGGGTGATGACGGAACACCCATTGGCAAAGGCCGCCCGAGCCCGGGCCCGTGTCACGGTGGCAGCCCCGTCGCCCCGAGAGGAGGAAGACACTTATTGCGAAAGCACCATGCAGGCCCTGCGCGATCGGGGGAACGCCCGATTGCGCAAAGCGATCGCGACCGGAGATCTGGACCACATCTTCGTGGTGGACGACGAGCGGCTGAGCGCCCTCCATCTGTGCCTGGGCATGGAGCATATGCACGTGCACGTCCCCGCGCTGGCTGCCATGGCGACCCCCGAGCAGCGCAATCGCCCGAGCCAGCCCAGCCTGCTGACGCCGCTGCACATTGCGGCCTTGTGCGCGCCCGAGTGGGTGCCGCTGCTGGTGGCCTTGGACGTGGACCTCAGTCTCGCGGACCATTACGGGAACACCGCCCTCCACTTTGCCGCGGGGATGTCGGCCCCGGCAGACTCGATGCTGGCGGCCACCGCGATCACCAGCATGCTCACCAAGGGCGCGGATCCCGCCAAAGAGGACGCCCACGGCATGACGGCGCTGCACCACGCGGCCGAGTCGGGCACCCCGGAGATCATCGATGCCTTTCTGGACGCCGGGGTCGATGTCGACATGCGCGGCCGGGGCGAGATGACCCCCCTGATGTGCGCGGCCTCGGTGTGGAACCACACGACCGTGCGCCACCTGCTCGCACGTGGGGCCGATCCCAATGCCCGTGCCCAGCGACCTCGCGGCGCCAGCCCCATCCACATGGCGCTGTCCATCGTGCCCACCCTGCAGAACGGCACGCTGGAAGAGACGCTGCACGCCCTGCTGGACGGCGGGGCGGATCCCAACGCGGCGCTGCCCGAGAGCCTGATGACCCCGCTGCACCTGGCCTGCTCGCTGGACCACCGGGAGGCCGTGGTGATCCTGCTGGAAGCGGGCGCCGACCAGCACGCGCGCACCGTCGACCGCTGCACCCCGGCGATGCTGGCGGGCCCGGTGGCGACGGCGGCGATGACCGAGTACGCCGACCGGTGCATGGCGGCCCTGGTGGACGAGGACGAGGTGGCCACCGCCCAGGCAGCCACCCGCGCGGCCACGAAAGCGGCCAAGAAGTCGGCCAAGCGCGCGGCCAAGAAGGCGGCCAAGAAGGCGGCCAAAGAACAGCAGGAGCCCAACGTGCAGGAGCCCAACGTGCAGGAGCCCGACGTGCAGACGCTCGACGTGCAGCCAAAGGCCCATGACATATTGCCGACCCTGACGCCCGCGATGTCGCCCGCGATGTCGCCCGCGCTGTCGAGGGAACCGTCGCTTCGCCTGGATTTTGGCGCGGGGGAGCCTGTCTCGGAGGAGCCTGTCTCGGAGGAGCCTGTCTCGGAGCCGCCCTCGGAGGAGGAGCCTGTCTCGGAAGAGCCCGTCTCGGAAGAGCCGCCCTCGGAGGAGGAGCCGCCCTCGGAAGAGCCCGTCTCGGAGGAGCCTGTCTCGGATGATGTGGAAGACCTGGACGACCTGTGGGATGCGCCGGGCGAGACCTGGTGGGAACCCAGCTGGGACCATCCTGACGACATCGAGACCGTCTCCCCTGCCGAGGAGGGCGGATCCGTCTTGCGGTCGGCCATGGAGGAGTCGCCGCCGCTGTGTCCCATCCAGGTGGGCTTCCGTATTTTGAGCCTGTTGGTGCGGGCAGGCACGGTGTCCAACGCCCTCAGCATGTCGCACTGGATCGTGCGGTATGCGGAGGCCTGGCTGACGACGTACGCGTGGGGGCCCACCGAGGATCCCACCGCCCACGCCTACATCGTGCGGTGCATGCGGCGAATGCTTGCCTAGGCAGTGTGAACGGTGATCTGTTTGCCGTGGAGCGTGTAATATCCGTCCCATTCCACAACGGGGTATTCCTCCGAGGTGTCGAGATGCTCAAACAGGTGCGTGCGCGGTCGGCGGCGGATCGAGGCGAGCACCAGACGGACGGGGATCTCTTTTTCGTCAATCACCAAACGGTACGCCGCGCCCTGCCACAGCCGGTCCCCCTCTGCCATCTACAGAAGCTTACAGAAAAGAAAATGAGCAGGAATGGATCAACTGGAATGGAGTCCCGTACGCAGGGCATCGCAATGGGCAGTGCGGAGGGCGTCGCAGTGGACAGGATAGTGGCGTGCCGCGTCCGCCAGCAGACAGGCCTCAGAGCAGTAGACGGTGTGGCGGCATGTCGGGCAAGCGCGCAGAGATTTCCCGGACGTCGCGAGCTCCTCAGTGGCCAGCTCCTCGGCGGAGACGCCGCAGCGGGCGCAAAACAGGCTGGGCGGCACCTCCGCGCTGACCTCGCCCCACGCCGCCAACCACGCCTGGATGGCCTCGTCGACCGGGAGAATGGCTTCGCACTGGAGTTCGGAAGAACACTCGATGGATGCACCGTTCGCAGTCGTATAGCTGACAAGCACACCAAATGATTGGCCCGGTGTGTACTTGTCAAACAGGGTGCACGGAAACGGGAGGTTGGCGGTGCGCGTCACGAGTTGGAGCGAATACTCCAACTTCTTCGTCTTCGTGATGCGCAAGATGATGAGGTGGCCATTGGTCCGGGCGTCGCGGCAATCGGCCCGCACGTACAGGTCCGCGGTGGCCTCCAGGACGGTGCGCATCAATTGGTTTTTTTCCGAGGCGGTGCGCGCCATGGCCCGAGGCGCGCGAGAGGCCAGGTCCAGCATGCGCGCGGAGGCCACCCGAAAGAGGCGGGACATGGGTGGGGGCACGGGCGGGGAATTCGACGACGACATCTGTGGAACACCTTGATTTTGGAATGCAGCGCCCGGGCTTTGGGGGACTGTAAAAATCCCGCGCTGTAAAAATCCCGCGCTCGAGAAGCGACCCGCCAAAAGAGCGACCCGCCAAAAATTGTTTCTGTGAAAACCTCGCCCCGCCTCCGCCGCCTGCATTCTAAAATTTCAGAAGGTTTCTTCACACCCACGTGCTGCCCGCCCTGCACCCATGTCGTCGTCCTACGATTTCCAATATCTGCGCACTCCGGCCGGGACCAAGCGCCGGTGCGAGACCGGGACCGTGGCGGTGCGCGTGACGGACGACATCGACACCCTGGTGCACATTGATGTTCTGTATGACGCCTCCGGACTGTATCGCGGCATGGTCGACAGCGGTCTGGATCCCGAGGCCCCGTTTGACGTGCGCGCCTCCGGATTGGACCCGTGGCAGGTCGACTATTTCCTGTGCATGGCCTACAGAACCGCATGGACATGGCCTCGCGATGTGACAAACCGCCTGGAAGCCTCGGTGGCCGCGCCGGGATTTTTCGATGCCTCCAAGGACGTCTTCCGTGCTGCCGACGCGTCTCTGAAGAAGAACCTACCAAAGGTCATCTCGCCGGCCAATCACCTGGAGGTGTTGCTGGCGATGGACCCCGTGCGCGCGCGGATGCCCAAGACCTACATGGCGTGCTTGCGACGGACGCAGGCGATGATTTTGTCTGACGACGGCGGGACAGACCGGGTGGCACCGGCCTTTGACGTCCTGTGCACCCGCCGCGAGGAGATGACACGTCTGAGCCCTGGGACCCTGGTGGACCTCCTGGCACTGCACCGCCCGCTGCGTGACAATTCGGCGCACTTTGTGGAGCCGTCCACGGCCGGGCTGACCCGTGAGGAGATCATGGCGCGGCGAAAGGGCATGGCGGCGAAGGCGTCGCGCAATGTCAAACGGTGGGACCCGTTTTGCGAGACGGTGGACGTCGTACCCGAGTTCTCGTTGTGGAACATCAACGAAGTTGTCGACCGGTACTATATTGTAGAACACACATGCCGCCGAGACGAATTTGGGCGATGGACGCTGGTGATGCTGCCCGCGACGGTCCAAGAGTATCCGCTGTTCGACACGATGATCCGAGGCACGCTGAAGGCCACGATCGACGGCACCGTCTACACATGCGAGGTCCCCGAGTGGGCGCACACGGTCCGGCTCGGCTGGAACGTCGCCCAAGACCCCCGCGAACTGGTACACTTTGAAGGCAGCATCCGTATTGCACACGGCCCGTCGTATCACATTCACCACTTTTGAATATCGAATGAAGTAGTATGCAAAGTGTAACAGCCCGCCAAAAATGCGACCCGCCTTATTTTCTGCCAAAAGCCTCGTCCCGCCTCCGCCACCCGCATTCCAAAGTATTCCAAATTTCAGAAAAACTCTGCTTTGGGTTTCTTCTCACACAGCGCCTGGCCTGCACCCATGTCGTCGTCCTACGATTTCCAATATCTGCACATCTCGGCGGGGACCAAGCGCCGGTGCGAGACCGGGACCGTGGTCGTGCGCGTGACGGACGACATCGAAACACCGGTGCACATTGATATCCTCTACGATGCCTCCGGGCTCTACCGCGGCATGGTGGACAGCGGCCTGGACCCGGAGGCCCCGTTTGAAGGAAGCATTCGCATCATGCATTTTTGATTGTTTTACATTCAACGAATGAAGTATGTTGTAATTTCGCGCTGTTTGTTGGCCGTATTCTTCCGAATGCGGCGGGCGGTGGTGATGGCGTCGGCGCGCGCGGTCCGGAGCTGATCCACCAGGGGCTTGATATCCTCTGAGGCCATGAGTTCTGCGTATGTACCGGGCTGGAGGACATCCAACAGCGTCTCAATGGGCCCGGCGAGCTGGCTGTCCAGGTAATGCAGGCGATCGATGACCAGACCGTGGGCAGCCACAAACGCGGGATCTTCGGCGCGCTGGGCCTGGAGACCGTCTGGATGGTCGGCAGACTCGACAAAGACGTAGGGCACGCGCTCGCCGGAAGGCACCGGGTAGCCGCGGCGCTGGTGGATTTTCGTGGCGACTTGGAGATGGGGCTGGGAGTCGGGGTTCTTGTACTCGCTGCGCAGGGCCTTGGAGGTGATGTAGGATTCCAGGGGGTGCTGGTTGGTCAACAACATGAGAATGTGCCGTTTGGCTACGTCAATCGCGAGATTCCGGGAGGTGTCGCGCATGATACTTTCGAGGATGTCGGAGGAGACCGTCTTGACAATAGGCGCGTTGTCCCGACGCACGAGCTGGAGGCCCTTGACGTCCATGTAGTCGGGGGCCTCGGGCGTGGTGTAGAGCATGCCGGCGTAGCGCTTTTTCGAAAACAGGAGATAGGGAAAGTAGCACTTTTCGAATTCCAGCTCATTGGGTTTGCGAAAGGCCTCGGTGATCTCGGCAGCGACGCGTTCGGCGACCTCGAAATGGGCGCGCATGTTGGTGCGGTTGTCGGGCCCGCAGTTGAAGATGCACATGACCGAATCCGTGTTGTGCACCACAAGACGCCCGACCCCGGCGGCGAAGCGGTGGTTGGCGGTGGTCAGGTCATAGACGTACACGGGCCCGGGGTGGGGCAGGGCGACCATGCGGGCCAGACGGCCGGTGGGGGCGGTGTCGGTGCGCATGGTCTGGGTGGCGACGTCCAGACCCACCGAGAACCCGAGAGAGCGCGCGAGGGCCCAGACGCGCGCGGCCCGCACCTGGTCATCCAACCCAACAAGACCACACTGCAGGTCGGCGAGTTCATCGCGCCAGTCCATGTCGCTGCGCCCGTCCAGCAGCGGGTCGCCAGAGTACACCAAGAGGTCCATGCCGAGCCGGGCGCCGCGCGGGGAGATGGGCGTGGCGTCGGCGCGCAGGAGCGAGTGGTCCGTGGTCACATCCACCATGCCTGCCGTCGTGAGGACCCGCACCATGTCCTTCGACGGTGAAAGCGCATGACGGATGATGCAGTCGACGGGCGTCCAGCCGGCATCCGTGTACGTCTCAACACCTTCGAGATCAACATACTCTTTGCCGTCCCGCGTGAGCCGCCAGGGGACCGCGTCGCCACCCACCAAATCATCAATGGCCACACACCGCACGAGCCCGCCCACCCGCACCCAGACGGGGGTCGCGCCGGAGACCGAGTCGCCGTAGACCACGCGGGAGCCCGGGACGAGACGCTCGACCATGGCTTTGGTGGTGGCGATCATCTGGCGACCCGTCGAAGTGACCGAGATGGCGAGGGGCACGCACGGCAACAGCCCCCCTTTCTGGGCACCGAAGAATCCGTAGGCGCTGTTCATGGACACCTTGTAGGCGAGCTGCTTGGAGTTTTCCACGGAGGCCCGGAACGAGTCGCCAGCGGCCTTCGCGATGGCCATTTGTTTCTTTGCTTCTTTGCGGAAGAGGGCGAGGTCCGAGAGGAGGGCGGGCACGACCGAGGGCACCCCCTGCGCGAACCGAAAAGTCCCGAGCGGCGTGCCGATGCTGTAATACTCGATGCCGTCAACCGCCTCATACGCGGGGTCCATCACCAGGGTGGAGGGGCAGAGGTTGTGCGCCCGGATGATGGAGGGGTACAGCGAGGCAAAATCCAGCGCGGAGACGACATCTTCCAGATAAGCCCCTTTCTGGGCGTCCAGGACCGTGGCGCCTTCGTACTTGTCAGTTTCCACGGCGGCGCCCCCGCGGTCCATGTCGGGACAGACGTACCCGAGCGAGCGGGCTTTTTTGACGATGAGGGAGTAGACTTTGATCTGCTGGCCGCGCTCGAGGAGGTAGGTGAGGGGCACGGCGGTGGCGTTGGCCATCTCCATCATGTTTTGAAACACGGACAACTTGGCCATGAGTTGGAGGGGCAGGAGCGTATCCTTGACGCAGTACTCGGCCACGAGCGCGCGGTCCGCGTCATCCCCGCGAAACTTGGCGAAGATTTCACTCGGCGGCAGGTCGATCTTGGTGTCGCCCAGAATTTTGGAGGCCACCGAGTTGAGGGAGTAGGAGTCGAATTTGTGTTCGCGCTTGATGGACTGCATGAGATCCAGGTTGATGACACCTGGGGACGCGAGGTAGAAGAAGGCGTTGTCTCCGTAGGCGGCCGAGGACAGGTTTTTCTGGACGGGGACGCCGCCGCCTTCGAGCGCCTTGCCCAACAGGCCCAGATGGACGAGGGGCTCGCCGGTGAGGTCGTCCACGCACACGAGGGAGCGACCGTACAGGTATTTGGAATCAAACTGAAACGTGTTCCAGCCACAGAGGACGTCCACCTGTTCGCGGCGCAGGGTCTCGATCCAAGCATTCAACACGTCGGCCTCAGTCTCACAGGCCACGATTTCGACGCCCTCCAGAGGCGCACACCCGCCGAGCGTGATGGCCTGGCGCAGATATGGAGAAGACTCGCCGTAGCGCTGGAAGGTGGTCCCGATCGTGCAGATGACATCGTCCTGTCGTTCGGCGAGCGGAAAGGCCCCGGTCGCCGAGTAACACTCGATATCCCAGGACGCAAAGACCACGGGCGGGATGGCATCCACAGACGACGGTGACAGCGACGTAAAATCGGCGAGGACTTCGACATCGGTGACGGCCGTCCGATCCGACACGACTTTCCAGGCGGCCACGTGGACCCACTGGGCCGGCTTGAGGTCGCGGACGTGGAAGAGGCGGAGGACTTGGTCGACGGAGGCCTCGTAGGTCTTCAGTTTGTGGCGGTCGGCGATGGCCCACTTGGCGCGTCGGAAGGCGGCGAGGGTGAAGAATGCCAGCTGGGCAAAGGTGCGCGGCTCGTTGTTCGTGAAGCCCCAAATGGATTTCCGAGTGACGGGGAGGGAATACTGAGGGGGTGTGAGTTTTTAACAGCGTGATCGAAGGAACACGGCATACCTTGGGAACGGCACCGAGCGTCGAGATAGCTTCAGCGATAAAGATTTTGGCTCGAGAGGTGGACCAGGAGGGCGGGCACCCCACGAAGAAGTAGGGAAAGAAGGGCACGCGCAGACAGGCAGACCGGCCATCGCGCAGCTTGCCGTAGCAGACCACCTCAAAGCAGGTGTCGCGTTCGGACGTGCGCCAATCGACCGGGAAGACATCCATACCGAATTGTGAAAGGCTCTGGTGACGGAGAACACCGGGGAACACCAGCCCGCGCCACGTTTGACTCCAAGAAAGCCCGCCTTTTTGGAAAGCCCGCCTTTTTGGAAAGCCCGCCTTTTTGGAAAGCCCGCCTTTTCGATAGGAAAGCCCGCCTTTTTTTTCACCCCTGAGAGAAAGATGCCGCCGCGGAAGAGTCCACAGCGCAGTCCACAACGCAGTCCACAACGCAGTCCACAGCGCAGTCCACGAAAGCCCCCACGCCTGCCGCCATTGGTGCGGGTCCAGCTGGCGCGACGTGCACCCCCGCCCGCGGAGTACCGCGTGCTGGAGGCCCGCCTGCGCGCCGCCCAGGACCGGGCCCGAGTATCCGAAAGCGCGCTGGCCCGGTCCGTGGCATCGGCGCTCTTTCAGCCCCCCGGTCAAAACAGCCCGGCGGTCAGCTCAGCGGCCACGCTCAACAGCACAACGCTCAACAATCTGGGCACCAAGGCCGAGCAATTCGTGCAACTCCAGCAGCAGGTGCGCGCCTTTGAAAACGCCGTGAAGCGCGCCGAGAACCTGGGCCAGCAGTTGTCCACCCTCCAAAACCAGGAGCGGGTCTTCCGACAGGCCTTGGCGAACGTCCAGGCCCGGGCGGTGACGGCGCGGACCACCAACGCCCAGCGCATTCTGCGGGAGCGGGCGCGCGGCAACCAGACCAACGAGACCCTGATTCGCCAGGAGCACGCCGCCCAGATTGCCGCGATGACCCAGGAGGCGGCGACCATCCGGTCCAGCCTGCGGGATCTGCTGACGCGTCAAGAGGGCGTGCGCGGGGAGCTGCAAGAAGCCAGCACGGCCGCCGCCGAGGCCGAAGCGGGGGCACGGGAAGCCCAAGCCCAGGCCCAGCGCGCGGCCCAGGCGCTCGTCCAGACCCCCGTGCGAGTGCAAAGCCCTC
>JACCDX011819774.1_pt1 | contig 14880 bp, 9 predicted proteins | sample 7449681 | NCBI WGS metagenome assembly JACCDX01 (sample SAMN15323450, study PRJNA562643) | freshwater metagenome | isolation source: river surface water | place: USA:Blue River Watershed | collected 2017-08-18
AGCGACACACGGATTAACAGTCCGTTGCTCTACCGACTGAGCTATCGGGGAATCGGTGAAGGCGTGATAATAAAGATTTGAGCCGTTTTGGTCAATAAGCAATCTGCGAAAAAGCGCAAATTTATTGCCATTAAGCGCTTAAAGCGCGCTCAATTCTGTCCAAAGCGTTCTTTAGATTCTCCATCGATGTGGCAAATGAAATTCGGAAATAACCCTCTGCGCCAAAAGCGCTGCCCGGTACCACGGCCACACCAAATTCATCTAACAAATAATCGGCTAGCGCAAGGTCAGTGGCGGCGGTGATTTTGCCTTTTTTAAATAAATGCTCAATCGCAACTCGCGCATCTGGAAAGGCGTAGAAAGCGCCACCGGCTTGTATGCAATGCAGTCCGGGCATTTGATTAAAACGCTCGACGACAAAGGCATGGCGCTCTTTAAATGCTTTCACCATCGGCTGTATACACTCTTGCGGACCTTCCAAAGCAGCTTGAGCCGCGACTTGAGAAATGGATGTCGGATTGGAAGTTGACTGTGATTGCAGTATTTCCATAGCTTTAATAATAGCCTCAGGCCCGGCTGCATAACCGATACGCCAGCCAGTCATGGAATAGGCTTTGGAAACACCATTCAACACGATGCAGCGATCTTTTAATTCGGGTGTTGCATTTAAAATGTTATAAAAAGGCTGACCCGTCAAATTGACATGTTCATACATATCATCCGTTGCAACCAATACATGTGGATATTGCTTTAGTACCTCACCCAAAGCCTTTAACTCATCCAGTGAGTACACCGAACCGGTAGGATTGGATGGCGAATTAATCATGAATAATTTGGTTTTTGGCGTGATGGCCGCTTGTAATTGCTCAGGCTTCAGTTTAAAGTCCTGCTCAATCCCACATTCGATAATGATGGGTTTAGCGCCAGCCACCATGCCTATATCGGCGTAAGAGACCCAGTAAGGTGCTGGCACCACAATTTCATCGCCTGGATTGAGCACGGCTAAGGCCAAATTAAAAATACATTGTTTGCCACCTACACCGACGATAACTTGCTTTTCGCTGTAATCTAATTGATTGTCGCGTTTGAATTTGGCCACGATGGCTTTTTTTAATCCGGGAATACCAGCAACCGGGGTGTATTTAGTAAAGCCGCTATCGATTGCTTGCTTTGCAGCGTCTTTTATATGTTGCGGGGTGTCGAAATCGGGCTCGCCGGCCCCAAGACCGATAATGTCCTTACCTTCGGCCTTGAGTCTTGCGGCTTTAGCAGTGACCGCTAAAGTCGGGGATTCTTTAATGGATAAAACGCGTTGCGAGAGTGGCGAGCCTGACATGACGGGTTGCAATCCTTGTAGGAGAAATCAAACCCGTAATTTTACTCATAAAATTAGTCGGGATAAACAGCTAAAGCCCATAAATCGCGCATTAGCACTCGGATTTGCAATTAACTCTCTGAGCAAGTTGATCAGCAAGGTCGCTATCCAAAGTGGCTAACTGTTTTTGCAAACTTTCAAATTCACTGTTATTGCCTTTTTCCGCAGCACTTAAACCCAGTCTAAACATAGCTTCTGTGTGCTGAGGATTGAGTGTTAAGGCTTTATGATAGGCGTCCAGCGCTGCTATGCTTTGCTTAGTCATCTCTAGCGCATAGCCCAAGACATACCAAGCTTCGGCGTTATTAGGCTCGGCTTTGGTCCATTTCAAAGCGATTTCTTGCAGCCCAGTCCAGTTTTCATTGATTTCTGGTTGCACCACTCGCATAAAGTAGGGTTTGTCTTGCTCTGCTTCTTCCCAAAAAGCTTTACCGGTAATCGGGAATTGTGTCTCAACGGGTAGCTTCTCAACTTGCTTCAGCCATTCAATGGGTAAAGCATAGAAATAAGCATTACGACCCGGAGACTTAAAGGTATTAATCCCTATCAAGTTACCAACATCATCAAACATACCACTGCCACTGGCTCCCATGCTAAAGCGCGCTGTACCACTGATAATTAATCCCTCATGGAAAGGATATACAGCTCGCACCTTGCCTATGGCAGTCACTGGCGAAGGGTTAGCGCTGGAATGACCGATACTGACAATCGGGGCACCTTTATTGAGTTGGTTAATCGAACCAATCTGCGCGGCTTTGTAGGGGAGGTTATCGACATTCACTAGGCACAAATCGTGATAGCGATCAGCCTGTACTGCAGTGATAGCAAAAGTATCCTCGCCCTTCGCCACCCAAGGCTCTTTAGTTTCTCGCATGATATGGCAGTTGGTTAACACCTTGTTCTTGGCTACAACCACGCCTGAGCCATATGCCATGCTGCCATCCAAGGTGTACCCCTTGATCATCACAATGGATAAAAATGCATCAAATAATTTGGCTTTGTCATAAGCGTGCGCAGGTTTGATTTGAATTGCCATTAAACAAGCGGCAGTGATGAATACGCTAGCAAGAATTTTTTTGCGAGATTTTCGCAACATAGTGGAAAGGCTTATTGCAGAGATTTGCTTCATAGAGATATTTCCGGCCTCATCAAACATATGGGAAAATTTAAGTCTTGTTAATGACAATGTTTATCAAGATAAAGTTCGCAATAATCAAAGTAATCAATCACGAAAAGACATCTATTCTTTTTGCCATCCACTGATTGCAAGCTGGCATGACTAATTAGCTTTAATCAGAGATAGCCTGATAAAATCTTGGGTTATTCAATCGAGGTGATCCGTGTTTGTCTCATTCCCTAATAGCCAGTACCAGTTATTTCAGCCATTCCCGCCTGCGGGTGATCAACCACAGGCCATAGAAAAGCTGTTGAATGGGATCAATGATGGATTGAAATTTCAAACCCTGCTCGGGGTAACCGGCTCCGGTAAAACCTATACCATGGCGAATGTTATTGCACGCTCTGGTCGACCTGCCATCGTGATGGCACCCAATAAGACCTTGGCGGCGCAGCTGTATGCCGAATTTAAAGAATTCTTCCCCAACAATGCAGTGGAATATTTCGTTTCTTATTACGATTATTATCAACCAGAAGCTTATGTTCCCTCTCGTGATTTGTTTATTGAAAAAGATTCCAGCATTAATGAGCATATTGAGCAGATGCGTTTATCTGCCACCAAAGCCTTATTAGAGCGGCCTGATAGCATTATTGTGGCATCGGTATCGGCTATTTATGGTATCGGTGACCCAGTGGATTACCACGGTATGGTATTGCATCTACAACAGGGCGACAAAATGAGTCAGCGCGATGTAGTAATGCGCTTGATTGGTATGCAGTATGAGCGTAATGACTTTGACTTTTCCCGGGGATGTTTCCGTGTGCGTGGTGACGTGATTGATGTGTTCCCCGCAGAAAACAGCGAAACCGCTGTGCGCATTTCTTTGTTTGATGATGAGATTGATTTTCTGACCTTATTTGACCCCTTAACCGGGCAGATTTTAAACAAGGTACCACGTTATACAGTTTATCCATCCAGTCACTACGTGACTCCGCGCGAGACCACCTTGATGGCCATAGAAAAAATCAAGGTAGAGCTACGCGAGCGCGTCGACTTCTTCATTAAAAACAATAAGCTACTTGAGGGGCAACGTATCGAGCAGCGTACCCGTTTTGATTTAGAAATGCTGAATGAAATAGGCTTTTGTAAGGGAATTGAAAATTACTCTAGACATTTGTCAGGTCGAGCGCCTGGCGACGCGCCCCCAACATTAATCGATTATCTGCCCAAAAATGCCTTGATGATATTGGATGAGAGCCACGTCACTATTCCGCAAATTGGTGGCATGTTCCGCGGCGATTTATCGCGTAAGGCCAATCTTGTGGACTATGGATTCCGCCTTCCTTCTGCGTTGGATAACCGTCCGCTGAAATTTGAGGAGTTTGAGAAAATTATGCCGCAAGCCATTTTTGTTTCGGCGACTCCGGCAGATTATGAGGAAAGCCATACGCAACAGGTGGTGGAACAGGTGGTCAGACCGACCGGCTTGGTCGACCCAGAGATTACGGTAAAACCCGCCGATACCCAAGTGGATGATTTACTGTCAGAAATTCAGCTTTGTGTGCAGCAACAACAAAGAGTGTTAGCCACTACGCTGACCAAACGCATGGCTGAAGATTTAACCGATTACTTGTCGGAGCATGGCATTAAAGTGCGTTACTTGCATTCCGATATCGATACCGTAGAGCGCGTAGAGATTATTCGTGATTTGCGTCTAGGTGAGTTTGATGTGTTGGTAGGGATTAATCTGCTGCGTGAGGGTTTGGATATTCCAGAGGTGGCCTTGGTGGCGGTATTAGATGCAGATAAAGAGGGCTTTTTGCGCTCCAGCCGTTCACTGATACAAACCGCAGGACGAGCCGCGCGCAATCTGAATGGCCGGGTTATTTTTTATGCCAATCAAATTACTCGCTCCATGAAGATGGCGATGGATGAAACCGGTCGTCGGCGTGCTAAACAGCTGGCATTTAATCAAGAGCATGGCATTGTCGCTAAAGGCGTCAGTAAGCGCATTAAAGATATTATTGAAGGCGCTTATACCAAAGATGAGATTGTGCAAGAGCGTAAGGCCGCACAAGAGCTCAAGAGTTATCACGCACTGTCAGAGAAGCAAATGTTGAAAGAGATTAAACGGGTAGAGAAAGCCATGCACGATAGCGCCAAGAATTTGGAATTTGAGAAAGCCGCCGATTATCGTGATCAGTTGAAAAAACTCAAAGCGATGTTTTATGGGGCTGAGGTGGGCAATATCAATAGCTAGCGATTCGCAATAATCGGCATAAAAAAAAGCCTTGGCACTGCCAAGGCTTTTTTGTTACCAGCGCTAGGGATTACTCATTGGGATTGGTTTGCACAATCATCAATGGCTCATCTTTGGCCGGCTTAGCATCTTTCTTTTGCCATGCAGCAGGCTTTTTAGGTTTTTTTGCAGCGGCAGCGGTGCTGGTTTCAGCCACTGCAGTGGCAACCGCCTCAGATTTGGTTTCCACCAACTGGATAGAAGATTCGGCGCTGTCCACTTTACCTGCTTTGGCAGTTTTGCCGGGCTTACGTGCTGGTGCACGCGCTTTCTTCTTGGCTGGTTTTTCCTCTGTAGCGACTTCGTTTGTCTCGCTAGCGGCAGGCTTGGCCTTGGTTTCTACAATTTCTGGTAGGGCAGGGCTAGCCTTAGCTGGCGTCGCTTTTTTGTTTGGTCTAGTTGGTTTGTCAGCTTTTACTGCCGCTTCTTTAACCGGTTTGCTCTCTACCTCGTTATTGGCCACGACAGGCGCTTGGGCAACGACCGCTTCAACTTGGCTAATCGCAGGGGTTTCACTTACAACGTTCTCTGCAACGGGGTTGGCATTGAACGGTTTTTCCGCTACTTCACCTTGTCGATTTTGACGGTTGCGGTCACGACGGTTACGGTTACGACGGCTACCTCTAGATTCACGTTGCTCACGACCTTCAGTATTGCCTACAGCCTGTTGGTTAGGCGCATTGTCCGCTTCAACAATAGCAGCTTGCTGTGTACGTGCTGGTGTATTGTCAGGACGAGAGGCTGGACGAGGGTCTGTGCTCGGACGATTATCTGAGCCCGTCGCTGTCTCAAAACGTGTGCGATCGTTACGATTGCGGCCACCACGAGAGCGACGGTTACGCTCACGACGTGGGCCATTGCGATCAAACTTATCTTTTTTATCTTCCTGTTCGCGCGCAAACAAACTGACAATGGTCTTCTTTAATTTGCCCAGCAAACCATCTTGTTCCACCTTGATCACAGGGGCTGGGGCCACAGGAGTGATTCCTCTTACCGCAGCTTGCATTTTAGGAGCCGGAATTTCTTGTTGTGCCGCAGACAATTCTTCTTCAGTTGGCATTTCTACCAATTCATAGCTTCTTGGGCCATCATCACGGCTATCATCGGTTTTGATTCGCACGATGCTGTAATTTGGCGTTTCAAGATGGATGTTTGGAATAAGAATAATCTCAACACCGGTACGCTGTTCAATTTTATGAATATCAGAGCGTTTCTCGTTTAACAAGAAAGTAGCAGCTTCAACAGGTAATTGAACTTGTACTGCCTTGCTGTTCTCTTTCATCGCTTCTTCTTGAGTGATACGCAAGATATGTAAAGCGGTAGATTCGATACCACGGATGTGGCCGATGCCATGACAGCGTGGGCAAGGAATATGGTTGCCTTCACCCAAGCTAGGACGCAGGCGTTGACGGGATAATTCAAGCAAACCAAAGCGAGAAATTTTGCCAGTTTGAACACGCGCACGGTCATAGTGCAAAGCGTCGCGCAAACGGTTTTCTACATCACGCTGATTGCGTTGATTTTCCATATCAATAAAGTCAATCACAATCAAACCGCCAATATCGCGTAGTCGTAACTGACGGGCCACTTCTTCAGCGGCTTCCAAGTTGGTATTGAACGCTGTTTGCTCAATATCGCTACCCTTGGTGGCGCGACCAGAGTTGACGTCGATTGAAACTAATGCCTCAGTATGGTCAATCACAATGGCGCCGCCAGAAGGCAATCTAACTTCACGTGCAAACGCAGTTTCAATCTGATGCTCAATTTGGAAACGCGAGAAAAGAGGAATTTCATCCTGATACAACTTCACCTTGGTGACATTGTTTGGCATCACGTGATTCATAAACTGAACGGCTTGCTCATAGATATCAGGCGTATCAATCAAAATTTCGCCGATGTCCGGTTGGAAATAATCACGGATAGCGCGAATCACCAAGCTTCCCTCTTGATAAATCAAGAACGGACCTTCTTGAATCGTGGAAGCATTTTCCACGGCGGTCCATAATTGAATCAGGTAATTCAAATCCCATTGCAATTCTTCTGCAGTGCGGCCTATCCCAGCGGTACGTGCAATCATGCTCATGCCAGTGGGCAGTTGTAACTGTGCCATGGTGTCGCGCAACTCATTACGATCTTCGCCCTCGATACGGCGAGATACACCACCGCCACGTGGGTTATTCGGCATCAATACCAGATAGCGACCAGCCAAGGAGATAAATGTAGTGAGCGCAGCGCCTTTGTTACCACGCTCATCTTTATCAACCTGAACGATGAGCTCCTGACCCTCTTTGATTTGGTCTTGAATGCGTTTGCTGCTATCGCCATCGCCTTTGAGATAGCTGCGCGCGATTTCTTTAAACGGTAAAAAACCATGGCGGTCAGTGCCGTAATTGACAAAGGCTGCTTCGAGAGAGGGTTCTATGCGTGTAATCACGCCTTTATAGATATTGCTTTTACGTTGTTCACGTCCAGCAGATTCAATATCGAGGTCAATCAGTTTTTGACCATCGACAATCGCAACGCGCAATTCTTCTGATTGCGTTGCATTAAATAACATTCTTTTCATTGTTTGGGCTCCCTGCGCTCATCTCTGCAGGGTGGGGAGGAAGGACTTGAAAGTGTTTTTAACAACAGCCAACATCGGGCTAGCAAAAACTGTCTGGCAAAACGCACTTGCGAAACTGTCAAAACATTTTCACTCGTTATGTATTTCACCAGCTGAGTTATTCTCTAAAGGATATCTCAACAGTACTACATTGCATCACTTCTTAACGATGTTTTGAAGATGACCTTAATTCTGTTAGCAGGCTTGGCATTTGCACAGTCAGCGATTTGCGCTTTACTGGCGGAGAGGCCATGGTGTTAGGCCAATCAGTAGCTCATATCATCGTGTAGGGTGATATGGCTTAAGTGGCTGCTAGGGAAGAATTAAGTGTAAACCTCGTTTGATGGTTGTTAAATAAATCTACTTTATTACTAAATCAGCTGATGAAATCAGCTAAAATTCAAGTCGTTGCCTACGGACCCTATGGTTATTCACCAAATTGAGGTTTTCACCTCTTATGTCCAGTATGAGCGCAAATAATTTTACCAATCGCTACTTAGTTTTTCTTGGCGAGCGAAATTAACCAAATTCAAGCTTCATGAAATCTTATGTAACTATATGATTAAATGAAGTAATTCTAAAAATTCTGAGGATGCAAAAAGTGCATACCAATTCAGAAGGTACTAGTATAGGCGAGATGACGAATTTAAGCAAAACAAAGCACAATCAGCTTCAGCAACAGGTACTTATCTTGACTGTGGATGAGGGTAGCGAATCGCAGCGCATCGATAATTATTTGGCTAAGCATTACAAAGATGTGCCTAAAAGTCATTTGTATCGCATATTGCGCAGTGGTGAAGTACGAGTGAATAAAAAACGCGTCGAAGCTTCCTACAAACTTCAGTTGGGCGACGCAGTTCGTATCCCTCCGATTAAGAGTTTACCTAAGACCAGCAATATATCGACAAGCAGCAAACCCATCTTACAAGCCAGTGTGATTTTTGAAGATGAAGCATTGCTGGTAATCAACAAGCCTGCAGGGATTGCCGTGCATGGAGGGAGTGGGGTTAGCCGTGGGGTGATAGAGCAGTTTCGTGCTGAACGGCCGCATGCCAAGTTTTTGGAATTGGTGCATCGTTTGGATAAAGAAACATCTGGCGTGCTTATGTTGGCAAAAAAACGTGCTGCCCTAGTAGCGTTGCAAGAGGCAATTCGCCGACATGAGACTGATAAACGCTATTTGGTATTGGTGGCAGGCGTATGGAAAAACGAGCAACAGCGCGTGCGTCTGAATTTACAAAAACATACACTGGCGAATGGTGAGCGTAAAGTGACGGTCGTCAAATCTGACCCTATATCCAAAAGCAGCTCGCATGGTATTGAAGTGCAACACTCTGAAACCGTGTTTTATCTTAAACAAGCGTTGGGCGAATTCAGTTTGCTAGAGGCCCATCTTGTCACAGGTCGGACTCATCAATTGCGCGTGCAACTGGCGCATTTAGGTTTTCCCATTGTAGGAGATGAGAAATACGGCAACTTTGAGTTAAACAAACAGCTTCAAAAACAAGGTCTGAAAAGAATGTTTTTGCACTCTTACCGAACCATCATTCAGCATCCGCTCTCCAAGCAAACGCTAGAATTAGAAGCGCCTTTGCCAACGGAATTAGATTTATTTATTACAACCATTTCAAAAAAAACTAAGCAATCAGTATGAATATGCAACCAAAAAATTATGACCTCATCGTTTTTGATTGGGATGGCACCTTAGCCAATTCCACTCAACTGATCGTCGATGCGATTTGTCAGGCCAGTGTAGATGTGGGGTTGGCAGTGCCGACGCAACAGGCAGCAAGCTCGATTATCGGATTAGGTTTTCGTGAAGCTGTATATGAATTATTCGGAAAAATTCCTGATTCTCTATTAAGCCAAATCACCGCCCGCTACACCTATTATTATGGTGTGGGGGAAAGTGATATTCCGCTATTTGATGGCGCGCAGCAGATTATTGAGCATTTACGCGCGCGTGATGTACAGCTGGGAGTAGCCACAGGCAAGGGGCGTGCTGGCCTCAATCGAGCATTAGATCGCAGCGGGGTCAAACAACATTTTATGGCCACACGCACAGTAGACGAATGTTTTTCCAAGCCACATCCACAAATGTTGCATGAGATGATGGAGGAGGCGATGACCGTGCCAGAGCGCACTTTGATGGTCGGCGATACTAGCTTTGATTTACAGATGGCACAGAATGCTGGTGTCGCGCGTGTCGGGGTCACCTTTGGCGCGCATCCCAAAGATCGCTTGTTGGCGCATGAGCCGCTTGCTTGTTTCGATGAGTTTGCTGATTTGTCCGATTGGTTAAAGCATCATGTCTGAGCAGCTGATTCCTGTGTGCGCCAGTCAAGAGTTGCACAATAGCGGCTTAGGTAAGCGTGTCATGCTGAACTTGGGGGGCGCAGAGCCTGTTGCTTGTTTTGTGATTCGATACCAAGGTCAAGTGTATGGCTATCTCAATCAATGCCAGCATTTACCGGTAGAGTTGGATTGGAATCATGGCGAGTTTTTTGATAAACAAGGGGCATATCTCATCTGCGCGACCCATGGTGCACTATATGAGCCTAATAGTGGCTATTGTGTTGCAGGACCTTGTGCAGGAAAATATCTGCGGAAATTAAAAGTACTAGAAAATAATCAACAAGTTTTTATTCAAATCGACGGATAGCGTGAACTAAATGGCAAATCAATCTGAACAACCCGATCACTGGGAAAGAGAAGCCCTGCAAAATCTTTTGCAAGTGGCCGTTAAAGAGCAACAACGCAATAGGTTCTGGCGTGTCTTTTTCAAACTCCTCACCTTTATCTATCTATTCTTATTGCTGTTTTATTTATTCGATTGGATAGGCGATAGCAAGTTGCGCAGTAGTAGCAACCACACTGCGTTGATTGATATCCACGGTGTGATTGGTGCTGAGGATGATGTGGTGGCGGATGATGTAATCGCGAGTCTACGCGAGGCCTACGACAATCACTTTACCAAGGGCATTATTTTACGCATTAACAGTCCAGGCGGCAGTCCGGTGCAAGCTGGCATTATCAATGATGAAATTCGCCGACAAAGGCGTTTGCATCCGAATATCCCGGTTTATGCGGTAGTCGAGGATGTCTGTGCCTCCGGCGGATATTACATCGCAGTCGCTGCCGATAAAATTTATGTAGATAAAGCCAGTATCGTCGGTTCGATAGGCGTATTGATGGATGGCTTCGGTTTTACTGGGGTGATGCAAAAACTCGGGGTGGAGCGTCGTTTGATGACCGCGGGGGAAAATAAAGCGATGCTGGATGCTTTCTCGCCAGTTAATCCCAAACATAAACAATACATCCAAAGCGTATTGGACGAAGTGCATCAACAATTTATCAATGTCGTGAAACAAGGACGTGGTGCACGTTTGCAAGATAATCCAGAAATTTTCTCGGGTCTATTTTGGAATGGCGAGCGCAGTGTACAGCTAGGTCTTGCCGATGGTATGGGTAGCGCTGACTATGTGGCACGTGAAGTCATCAAGCAAGAAAATATCGTCGACTTCACTGGTAAAGAGGATTTTGCTAATCGTTTGGCCAAGCGCATTGGCGCATCGATGACGCAAACCTTGGCTAAATCATTGGAAATGCGCTAGCTTAGGATAGGGCGTGAGATAAAAAAACCCCGCTAGGCGGGGTTTTTTTATGAGGGCATTGTTGCCTAGCTGGCAATCAATGGTGTTGCTCAGGCAATATTACTTGCTATGTTGCTTGAAGTAATTAATCAAACGATTGGTGGAGCCATCATGATCACTGATGCTGTCTTTGCTGGATAGCTGCGGCAAAATCTTCTGAGCGATTTGTTTGCCATATTCCACGCCCCACTGGTCGAATGAGTTGATATTCCACACGATCCCTTGCACGAATATTTTGTGCTCATACAAAGCAATCAGCTTGCCTAAGCTCTTGGGTGTCAGCTCATCTATCATCAAGGTGTTGGTCGGACGATTGCCACCGAACACGCGATGCGGTAACAGCGTCATGATTTGATGGTGATCTAAACCTTGCGCCTCCAATTCCGCTTTAGCTTCTTTGGAGGTCTTGCCTTGCATCAAGGCTTTGGTTTGCGCCAGGATATTCGATACCAAGATATTGTGATGTTCGTTACCATGCTCACCCACTTGATACTGACTCTTAATCGGTACAATAAAATCACACGGGATTAATTTATTGCCTTGATGAATCAGCTGATAAAAAGCGTGCTGGCCATTGGTGCCTGCCTCGCCCCAAATGATAGGACCGGTAGAATATTCAATGCGCTCGCCTTTGCGATTCACAAATTTGCCATTACTTTCCATGTCGCCTTGCTGTAAATAAGCCGGGAAGCGAGATAAACCTTGGTCATAAGGCAGAATGGCGTGGGTTTCGCAATTAAAGAAGTTGTTATACCAGATGCCTATCATGGCCATAATCACCGGCATATTTTTCTCAAGCGGGGCGGTTCTGAAATGGTTATCCATTTCATGTGCGCCCGCGAGCAGTTGCTCAAAATGGTCCATGCCAATGTACAAAGCGATGGATAAACCGATTGCGGACCACAAAGAGTAACGGCCACCGACCCAGTCCCAAAATTCGAACATATTGATTGGGTCGATACCGAATTCTTCAACCGCCATGGCATTGGTGGAAAGTGCCACAAAATGTTTAGCGATGTGTTGTCTGTCCTTGGCATGTTGCAAGAACCATGTGCGAGCTGAACGCGCATTGGTCATGGTTTCTTGTGTGGTAAATGTCTTGGAGGCCACAATAAACAAGGTGGTCTCTGGGTCACACTGTTGTAAGGTCTGCGCCAAGTGAGTGCCATCAATATTGGACACAAAATGCACAGCCAAATCCGGACTAGCAAACGCTTTCAGCGCATTGCACACCATCACCGGACCGAGGTCAGAACCGCCGATACCAATATTCACCACAGTGTTGATGCGCTTGCCGCTATATCCCAGCCATTTGCCGCTGCGAACTTGCTCGGTGAATTCACGCATTTTGTTCAATACACGATTCACCTCGGGCATGACATCTTTGCCATCGACCAAAACCGGTTTGTTGCTACGGTTACGCAGCGCTGTATGCAGTACTGCACGATTTTCGGTAAAGTTGATTTTTTCGCCGCTAAACATACGCTCGCGCCAGTTTTCTACATCGGTCTCGCGAGCCAGTTGCAATAAGAGTTCCAGCGTTTTGCTGCTGATTCTTTGCTTGGAGTAGTCCAGCAAAAAGTCGTCGAGTTTCAGCGAGAGTTTTTCTGCGCGTTGTGCATCTTCTGCAAACATATCGCGCATATGTTGCGGGGAAATTTCTTGGTAGTGTTGGCTAAGAGCTTGCCATGCAGATGTTTTGGTTGGATTTGTCATGCTTATTTCTATTGTTCGTTCAAAATGCTTTTTAAAAAAAAGTTTTAGGCTAATTGCAATATCAGTGCACCCAAAGGCGGCAAGGTTAAATGCAGGTGAGGTCCCATCCATGCGACTTGCTCGGTGTGGATACGACCGGCGTTACCGAGGTTGCTGCCACCATATTCGGCGCTATCACTATTAAAAAGTTCTATATATTCTCCTGAGTGCGGCACATTGATACGGTGATGGTGGCGCGGCACAGGGGTGAAGTTCAGTAATATTAATACAAAACGCCCGTCTCGTGCGCGTCTTATGTAGCTTAGCGTGGAATGATTCTCATCATTACAATCAATCCACTCGAATCCTTGACCCTCAAAATCCAGCTCATACAGGGCAGGAGTTTTCAATAATAAATGGTTTAAATCTCGCACAGCTTTTTGTATGCCACCGTGCCAATGCGAGTCCAGCAAGCCCCAATCGATACTGCTGTTCACGTTCCATTCGCGCCCTTGACCGATTTCATTGCCCATAAAATTCAGTTTTTTGCCGGGCGTACAGAGTTGATGGGTGAGCAGCAATCGCAAATTAGCAAACTTTTGCCATGCGTCGCCGGGCATTTTATCCAGCAAGGATTTTTTGCCATGCACCACTTCGTCATGCGAGAAAGGCAGTACAAAGTTCTCGCTGTAGGCATATAACTGACCAAAGGTTAGCTTGTGATGATGGTATTTGCGATGCACAGGATCGTTTTCCATATAGCTCAGCGTGTCATTCATCCAGCCCATATTCCACTTCATAGAAAAGCCTAATCCGCCGGCATATACTGGGCGCGAGATCATCGGCCATGAGGTGGATTCCTCAGCGATGGTAAAGGCACCGGGGAAATCAGCGTGCACCATCAAATTCAGTTGTTTGAGGAATTCGATAGCGTCTAAGTTTTCACGACCACCATATTGATTGGGCAGCCATTCGCCCTCTTTACGGGAATAGTCTAAATACAGCATCGAGGCCACTGCGTCGACGCGCAGGCCATCGATATGATATTCATTCAGCCAGAAATAGGCGTTGGCCAGCAAGAAGTTACGCACTTCGTTGCGCCCATAATTAAAAATATACGTACCCCAGTCCTGATGTTCGCCAAGTCGTGGATCTTCATGTTCGTACAAAGCCGTGCCATCAAAGCGCGCCAACGCCCAATCATCTTTGGGGAAATGTCCTGGCACCCAATCCAAAATCACCCCGATATTGGCTTGATGCAAACGGTTGATAAAGGCTTTGAATTGTTGTGGTGTGCCATAACGATGAGTGACCGCAAAATAACCTGTGGTTTGATAACCCCACGATTCAGTCAAAGGATGCTCAGACACTGGCATCAACTCGACATGGGTATAGCCCATTTGTTGAATATAGGGAATCAGCTGATCAGCAATTTGCTCAAAGTTGAGGAAGCTGTTGTCATCGTTTTTGCGCCATGAGCCCAGATGCAATTCATAGCAGTTGAAAGGTTGGTGTAGCCAATCCGCTTCACTGCGAGCCTTTAACCAGTCCTGATCAGCCCATTGATGCTGATCTAAATCGACTACTTTGGAGGCTGTGCCGGGACGTGGCTCAAAGGCAAAACCATAAGGGTCGGTTTTGACCAAGACGTGGCCGGTATGACGCTGACGCATTTCAAACTTGTATAAATCGTTGGTTTGTAGATGCGGAATAAAAATTTCCCATACGCCACTGCTGCCGTGACTGCGCATGCTGTGCATACGACCATCCCAACGATTAAAGTCGCCCACCACGCTGACTCTTTCCGCATTCGGCGCCCATACCGCAAAGCGCACACCATCCACGCCTTCTAGTTGCATGGGCTGTGCGCCCAACATACGGTAGGCCTGATTCAGGCGGCCTTGTCCAAACAGATATAAGTCGTCGGCGGAAATGCTGTGCGGAAAACTATAGGCGTCATACACCACATATTGATGTTGCCCTTGGCTAATACGAATTTGATAGGGCGCGCTTACCGCCTGTTTGCCCTGCCATTGAAACAGACCGTCGGCATGGATGCGTTCCAGTGGCAGCCATTTTTTGCCTTGGAGAAATTCGACTTGGTCAGCATAAGGCTGAAAGCAGGTGACCGACCAT
>JACCDX010444777.1_pt1 | contig 14871 bp, 17 predicted proteins | sample 7449681 | NCBI WGS metagenome assembly JACCDX01 (sample SAMN15323450, study PRJNA562643) | freshwater metagenome | isolation source: river surface water | place: USA:Blue River Watershed | collected 2017-08-18
GATGTGATGCCCTTTGACCGTCAAATGCATGGTGAACCTCCTTTTAGAGTTTCTTTCGTTGACTGACAGGATCAATTCTGAGCGCTTCCCGATACTTTGCAATCGTGCGCCGCGCAACTTGGACCCCGTCGTCGCCAAAACGATCGGCAATCTGTTGATCGGACAGGGGTTTTCGGGGGTCTTCCTCGGAAATCCATTGCTTGATCTTCGCCCGGATCGCGGTGGACGACGCCGTGCCACCGCCCTCGGTGGCCACATGGCTGGTGAAAAAGTACTTTAATTCGAAGGTGCCCTTGGGCGTCAGGATGTCTTTGTTCGTGGTCACGCGTGAGACCGTGGACTCATGGAGGTCGCAGCGCTGGGCGATCTCGCGCAGCACCAATGGCTTCATGGCCAATTCGCCTTGTTCAAAAAAGGCCTGTTGCTCATGGGCAATCGCCTGGGACACACGCAGAATCGTGTCAAAGCGCTGTTGGATATTCTTGATCACCCAGCGCGCCTCTTGCAGCTGACCGGCCATGCTGCTGGCCCGGTCGTGTTTGATCATTTCGGCATACACCGGGTTGATCGCCAATCGGGGCACGGCCGAACTGTTCAGTCGCACCTGCCATTGACCGCCCTTACGCCCACTCGCTTTAAACGCAATCACATCGGGGATCACCGTTTCGGCCGCGTCCTGTGCAAAGGCATTGCCCGGCTTGGGATTAAGCGACTGAATCAGTGCAATCGCATCACGCAGTGCCTCACGATCACAGCGCAATGCCTTGCACAGATCGGAGAAGGCGCGCGCGCCAAGCGCCTCAAGAAGTGCAGGATCGGCAATCACTTGTTTCGCCAGACTCACCTGCGGGCGATCCTGATCGCGTGCCGATTCCAGTCGGACACACTGCAGCATCAGACATTCCTGCAGGTGGCGGGCACCCACGCCAATGGGGTCCATGCTCTGCAATAAGGTCAGCCCCAACTGAATCTCATCGTCATCCAGGCGTTCGCCAAATAGGGCAATGAACTCGTCGGCAACGCTGGCTTCTAACTCGTCGATGGATTCCCGCAGGTAGCCATCCTCATCGACCGACTCGATCAACGTTTCCAGCCAGGTCCTGTCGCGATCGGATAAGGCCAGGGCACGGGCCTGCTCATGCAAATGATCACGCAGGCTCTCCGGCGCAGCCTGTTGGGTCATCCAGTCATTGTCGTCATCGTCGTTGTTCTGCGTGCGCGTGCCCGTATTGGCCCAGGCTTCGGCCGTGCCGGGCAGGGGATCGTCGTGTTCGTAGGACTCTTCGGCCCGCTCGTCACTGGCCGATGATTCAAGCGGTCGATCGTCTTCACCCGAGCCCGCGGTCTCGGCCGTTTCCAGCAAGGGGTTGTCGTGCAGGAATTTCTCAAGCTCCTGCTCGAGTTCTGCGGTGGACATTTGCAGCAGTCGGATGGACTGCTGCAGCTGAGGCGTGAGTGCTAGCTGCTGGGACGTACGAAGACCGAGCGATGGTTTCATTCCCGCCGCCATGGCCTACATCCGGAAATGTTCGCCCAGATACACCTTGCGGACATTTTCATTGGTGACGATGTCTTGTGGCGATCCGCTCGCCAAGACAGCGCCCGCACTGATGATGTAGGCGCGGTCACAAATGCCCAGCGTCTCGCGCACATTGTGATCGGTGATCAGCACCCCAATGCCGCGACCTTTTAGGAAACGCACAATGCGTTGAATCTCGATCACGGCAATCGGATCCACGCCGGCAAATGGCTCATCCAGCAAAATGAAACGCGGCGATGTCGCCAGTGCCCGGGCAATCTCCACACGCCGGCGCTCACCGCCCGACAACGACAGGGCCATGTTGTCCCGAAGGTGGGCAATCTGCAGATCATTGAGCAGTGCGGTGAGCCGCGATTCGATCTCGTCGCCCGACAGGGTCTGCCCGGATGGTGTGATCTGCAATTCCAGAATGGCCCGAATGTTGTCCGCCACCGATAACTTTCGGAACACCGAGGCCTCTTGAGGCAGATAGGACAGGCCCATATGGGCACGCTCATGAATCGGCATGCGGGCCAGATTTTTTCCATCCATCAGAATCTCGCCGGCATCACAGCGCACCAGACCCACAATCATGTAAAAGCTGGTGGTCTTGCCCGCACCGTTGGGGCCGAGCAGTCCTACGACCTCGCCACTCTGGATGTGCATGGACACGTCGTGCACCACAGTGCGCCCTTTGTAGGCCTTGCGCAGGCCGCGAATGTCCAATGAACGGATGGGCGTGTCCATGGCGGCTTTATTTGGTGGGAGTGGAGGGCGTATGAACCTTGGGCATCAGGAACATGCGTGAACGTCCCTTACCGTCGCTGGAATCCACGGCGTACTGCTCAGTGACATTGTTATACGTGAGCCGGTCCCCGGCCACGCGGTCCTTTAACACATCACCTTCAAGGCGTCGCATCACGGCGTTGGTGGTGAGCACCACGATCTCATCCTTACCGTCATAGTCGACCCGCAGGCTCTCGCCTTCCATGTATTCGTTTACGCCCTCGCGTTTCTGTCGAAACGTGGCGGGGCGACCGGTCAGAATGCCAAAGTAATGACCGGCGCTGTCTTGCCACATCTCCATACGGTCTCCGCGCATCAGCAAGGACCCTTTCGTGAGCACCACATGGCCGGTAAAGACCGTGATCTGCTTTTGGTCGTCGTGATTTAACTTATCGGAATCGATCGTGGTGGGTTTATCGCGATCGGCTTTCTCGGCCTGACCAGGACCCATCCACGCCATCAGGCTGGCCATCAGAATCCAACGTGTTAGTGCAACGCCGCTCATTTCTTGTTGTCCTTGGGAACCACCATTCGGGATTCCGAGATGATGTCGATTTTCTGGGTCTTTTGATCAAACCGCATGCCAATGCCTTGCAGGGTCGATAGCCCCCGTTGAACGAACACTGTGGCATCGGTGACGGCCCGCTCCTCTTCAATCCATAGGGTGGCCTTGCTGGTGGTGATGCGGGCGGCCGGCTGATTGCCAAACGCATCCCGCGTGAACACCACATCACCAAAAAGATCAATCTGGTTTTGATGGTCGGTGGCCACCGCCTGGTTGGCCCTCGCCACGGTTTTGGGCTTCTCGGCCCCTAACGAGAGCAGCACGGGCTGCTCGAGCTCGCTGCGATCATGGCGTTCGTCAAACGTGATGCGTCGGGCCTCTAAACGGTACTGGGGCTTTCCGGCACCATCGGTGCGAATAATTCTGGGGCCTTCCACGATGGCGTTGGGGCCCGAGGCCACTGCCGCCGCTTCGCCCAAGCGTCCGCGTGCAAGATACTCACTCAATCCAAACGATGCCAAGGCCAACACCGTGAAGATCACAATCGAAATCAGATTGCCGACCCAGTCGGTGTTCCTCATCTGCGTGCCTTCAGAATAAAGTCACAGCATTCGCGCACAGCCCCCATTCCGCCCGAACGGCGAGAGATCCAATGGGCTGCTGCCAACACCTCGGGCACGGCCTCGGGCACCGCCGCCGCAAAGCCCACGCGCGCAAACACGTCGAGGTCGGGCGTGTCATCCCCCATGTGCCCGCAGGTCTGGGGATCCAGTCCCTTATCCTGGACCAGGCGATCAAAGGCGGCGCCTTTGTCATGCGCGCCTTGAAGCACGACATCGAATCCGAGTTCGTCGGCACGCCGGCTGACGGCCTCGTGCGCACGACCGCTCAGCACACCGATGCGAATGCCCGCGGCTTTGAGCTGCTTTAATCCGTGACCGTCCAGCACATGAAAGCGTTTCAGTGACTCGCCCTGTGCGCCGTAAAACAGACCACCATCGGTGAGCACACCATCGACATCAAAAAACATCCAGGTCAGCCAACGTGCACGGGCCAAGGCCGGATGATGATCAATGGATGGGTCGTGGGGCTGCATGCGGTGTTTAATCCATTTAAAGAATTTTGGATTCCAGCAGGTCGTGCACGCCCACGGCGCCCAGGAGCTGGCCTTGGGCATCGACCACCAACAGATGATTAATGCGGGTCGTGTCCATAAGATGGGCCACTTCACTGGCCAGCCGCTGCGGGTCGATGGTGCGCGGATCTTTGGTCATCACGTCATCGATCGCCAGCGTACGGACATCCATGCCTTGGGAGAGCACGCGTCTCAGGTCCCCATCCGTAAAAATGCCAATCGCCTGATGGTTCTGGTTGACCACGGCGGTCATTCCCATGCGCTTGGCGCTGATCACCTTAAAGGCATCGGTCACCAGTGTGCCGCTGGCCACCACGGGCAGCTGATCGTCTTTGCGCATCACGTCTTCTACGCGCACCAGGAGTTTTCGGCCAAGACTGCCGCCGGGGTGTGAGCGGGCGAAATCCTCGGCGCTGAATCCACGAAGATCCAGGAGCACTAAGGCCAAGGCATCGCCGAGCGCCAAGGCCGCCGTGGTGCTGGCCGTGGGGGCCAGGTTGAGGGGGCACGCCTCGGTTTTGACCGATGCATTCAGGTGCAGGTCTGCGATCTTCGCAAGACTCGACTCGGGGTTACCGGTAATGGCAATCAGGGTGGCACCGAGGCGCTTGATGTGGGGTGCAATCTCGGCGAGCTCTTCGGTTTCGCCTGAGTTGGAAAAGGCCAGCACGACATCATTGGCCTGGATCATCCCCAGGTCGCCATGGCGTGCCTCACCGGGATGCACAAAGAGTGCCGGGGTGCCGGTGGACGCCAGGGTGGCCGCCACCTTGCGCGCCACATGCCCGGATTTGCCCATCCCGGAGACCACCACGCGGCCCGTGCAGGCGAGCATGGTTTGCGCGGCCATCACCATTTGTTGATCCAGCTGATCCAGCAGACCCAAGACCGCATCGGCCTCGATCCGCAGAACCTCTCGGGCGCGCTGAAACACCTTTTCCGATAACTTCGAATCTGCCATTGCTACACTCATCCCTATGGGCAGTGAGTGTAGCAAAGGGTTTAAGCAAACTTCATACCACCTATGGAATCACTCTTAGGCATCATCGTCGTGCTGCTGGCGGTCTCCGTGGGGGTGGTCACGGCGGCCCGCGCGCTAAAACTGCCGCCCTTGGTGGGCTACCTGATGGTCGGGCTCGTGCTCGGACCCCATGCCCTGGCGCTGGCCCCCGACACCGACGTCACCCGTTGGTTGGCGGAAATCGGGGTGGTGTTTCTGATGTTCTCGATCGGCCTGGAATTCAGCCTGCCCAAGCTACGGGCGATGCGTAACCTGGTGTTTGGGCTTGGCGGTGTTCAGGTCGGGCTCACCATGGGCCTGGTCGTGGCCGGGGTGATGCTCACCGAATCCTGGCATGGGATGTCCTGGCAGGCGGGCGTCGCCCTGGGCGGTGCGATGGCCATGTCCTCCACCGCGATGGTGATGCGATTGGCCAGTGACCGGGGCGAAGTGGAGTCGGCCCATGGCCGACCGGTCGTGGGCGTGCTGCTTTTCCAGGATCTGGCCGTGGTGCCCTTGTTGGTGCTGATTCCCGCGCTGGCGGGTCTGGGCGCCTTTGGGGATGTCAGCATCGCGGCCGCACTCGGCCTGGCCATGGGCAAATCGGTTTTGGTGCTGGCCGTGGCACTCCTTGTGGGGCAGCGTGTGGTGCGCCCCTGGCTCACGGTGGTGGCCAAACGCAAGTCGCAGGAATTATTCACGCTGAACGTGTTGCTCATGACCCTGGGATTGGCCTGGGTGACCGAGCATGCGGGCTTGTCGTTGGCCCTGGGCGCGTTTCTGGCGGGCATGCTGATTTCCGAGACCGAGTATCGCTACCAGGTGGAAGCCGATGTCAAACCCTATCGCGATGTCCTGATGGGACTGTTCTTCATCTCGGTGGGCATGCTCTTGGATTTTTCGGTCTTGGCCGAGCAGTGGGCCTTGATTGCACTGCTGGTGCTCGGGCCCATGATGTTGAAGTTCGTGGTGATTGCGGGACTGGCCAAACTCTTTCGGGTGGCCACGGGGCCGGCACTCAAATCGGGGCTCTGGTTATGCCAGGCCGGTGAATTTGGTTTTGTCTTACTTGACCCGGTCGGACTGAACGGCATCATCCCGCCAGAGATTCTGCAACCAGTGCAAGCCTCCATGGTGATCTCCATGTTGCTCGCCCCATTCATCATTGATCAGAGTGATCGGTGGATCCTGCGTCTGGTGCGTAACGAGTGGTTTTCACGATCCCTGGAAATCCATCGGATTGCCGCGCAGACCATGGGCGCCGATCGTCATGTGATTGTCTGCGGGTTTGGCCGCTGTGGTCAGAACCTGGCCCAGATGTTGGATGCCGAGCACATCTCCTATGTCGCGCTGGACTTAGACCCTCAACGCACCCGTGATGCGGCAGCGGCCGGACAGTCGGTGGTCTTTGGCGATGCCGCCCGTCGTGAAACCTTGCTTGCGGCGGGACTGCACCGCGCCACGACCTTGGTCATCACGTACGCCGATCGCACCTCGGCTGTGCATGTGATCAATACGGCCCGTGCGCTTGCTCCCGCGCTTCCGATCGTGGTGCGCTCGCGCGACGATGGCGATCTGGATTCCTTGCGGGCGGCGGGGGCCACGGAAGTGATTCCCGAGGTGGTGGAAGGCAGCCTGATGTTGGCCTCCCATGCACTGGCCCTGGCGGGTGTTCCCTTGCACCGCGTGCTGCGTCGGGTGCGCGAGGTGCGCGATAGTCGTTACGCCTTATTGCGCGGCTATTTTCATGGATCGACCGATGATGCCAACGAGCGTGGCACCGATGTGCTGTTGAAGTCTTTTCCGGTTCCGGCCACGTCCCGCGTGGTGGGGTCTTTGCTCTCCGACCTGGGCTTGTCCGCACTCGGCGTAGAGGTCAACAGCATTCGGCGCGGCCGTGAGCGAATTGCCGTCAATGATGCGGTGATGCTGGCCGCCCACGATGTGGTGGTGATGCGGGGATCCTCCGAGGGCCTGGCCATGGCCGAAGAAGTCTTAAGCGGCAAATCTCAATAGAATAAAGTCACTTTGTCTGCACCCACATCCCTGTCCGCCGGATCCGCTCCGGTTGTTGCGTTCCGAAATCTTCATTTTGGTTATGGGGAGCGTCGCGTGATCGACACCGTGTCCTTTGAGATTCCGCGCGGTGCGGTGGTCGCCTTGATGGGCGGCTCGGGCGTAGGCAAGACAACTTTATTGCGCCTGATCAGTGGCTTGGTGGCACCGAACGCCGGCACGGTCGAGGTCTTTGGCCGCGCCCTGGACCGACAAGATCGTCACGCATTGTTTGACACGCGCCGTCGCATGGGGCTTTTATTTCAGTTCGGCGCCTTGTTCACCGACCTCACGTGTTTTGAAAACGTGGCCTTTCCATTGCGCGAGCACACCCATCTGTCGGAATCGATGATCCACGACATGGTGATGTTAAAACTCGAGTGCGTGGGATTGCGTGGCGCCGCACAGTTAAAGCCTGCTGAAATCTCTGGTGGCATGGCCCGTCGTGTGGCGCTTGCCCGCGCCATCGCCCTGGATCCGGAATTGATTTTGTATGACGAACCCTTTGCGGGGTTGGATCCCATATCCCTGGGTGTCACGGCGAATCTGATTCGGGAACTTAATTCGGTATTGGGGGCCACATCGGTGGTGGTCACGCACGACGTGGCCGAAACCTTCAAGATTGCGGATCGAATTCTGGTGTTTTCACCGTCGCCCACCGGGGCGCAGTTAATCGCCCAAGGCACGCCGCAGGAGCTGCAGGCGAGTCGCGATCCGTTTGTGCGGCAGTTTCTCGATGGCCAGGTGGACGGTCCGGTACGCTTTCACTATCCCGCCACGCCCATCGCCCAGGCCTTTGGATTGGAGAAGTCGCCATGACGACGATATCCAACTGGATCGCCGCGATCGGAGCGGCCTTTCTGGGTGTTGTGGCCAGTCTGGGCGTGTTTGCGAGATTGTTAGGCCAGGTCGTGGTGCGCACGCCAGCCATTTTGCGCAGACCGCGTTTGATCGCCGCCCAGGTGCACTTTCTGGGCAATCATTCCTTGGCCATCATTCTGGTGGCCGGTCTGTTTGTCGGATTGGTCTTGGGTTTGCAGGGGTATTACACCCTGCGCCGTTACGGCTCGGAAGAGGCCCTTGGGCTTCTTGTCGCGTTAGCGCTGGTGAGAGAATTGGGCCCGGTGATTTCAGCCCTCCTGTTTGCGGGGCGCGCAGGCACATCGCTCACGGCCGAGATCGGCCTGATGAAGGCGGGCGAGCAGCTCTCGGCCTTGGAGACCATGGCCGTGGACCCGCTCTCGCGTGTTTTAGGCCCACGGTTTTTTGGCGGCCTGATTGCCGTGCCGCTCTTGGCGGCGCTTTTTTCTGCGGTGGGGGTGATCGGTGGCTGGCTGGTGGGGGTGGTGTTAATCGGAGTGGATCCGGGCGCCTTCTGGTCGCAAATGTCCGATGGGGTGGATTTCTGGGATGACTTTGTCAACGGTGTGATTAAAAGCGTGGTGTTCGGGGTGACCGTCACCCAGGTGGCCTTGATGCAGGGCTATGAATCCAAGCCCACACCGGAAGGGGTGGCAAGGGCGACCACGCTCACCGTAGTGGTGGGATCGTTAGCGGTGTTGGCATTAGACTTTGTGCTCACCGCGCTGATGTTTGGGGAGATCTGATGCAAGGCCGAACTCTAAATCTTGCTGTGGGCGCCTTTGTGCTCCTGGGAATACTGGCGTTGTTATTCATGGCCTTACAGGTCAGTAATCTCAGCAGCGCATCCAATGGCAGCACCTACGAGGTCAAAGCCTACTTTGACAATATCGGCGGATTGAAACCCCGTGCGGCGGTCAAAAGTGCTGGCGTGGTGGTGGGGCGCGTGCGTGCCATTCAGTTCGATGATCAGCAGTACCAGGCCTTGGTGCTGCTTGATCTGGATGCCCGTTATCGTTTTCCCAAAGACAGCTCGATCAAAATTCTTACCTCTGGACTGTTGGGCGATAACTACATCGGTTTAGAGCCGGGCGCAGAAGAAGAGATGCTCAAGGCCAACGATCGCATTCGCATGACCCAATCGGCCGTCGTGCTGGAAAATCTAATCTCGCAGTTTCTCTACAACCGACCAACCGACCCCTCGAGCGCCAAGTGATGCCCTTATTGAAGCGCGTCCTGTTGGCACTGACCGTGGTGATCACCGCCGGATGCGCATCCCTGCCGGCCGGCCACGCCGAGGATCCGCGTGACCCGTGGGAGCGCTACAACCGCGCCATGTTTGAATTCAATGACGGTGTGGATCGCGCGGTGTTAAAGCCGGTGGCCGAGGTGTATCGGGACTATGTGCCGGATGCGATTCAAACGGTGCTGAGAAATTTCTTTGGCAATCTGCGTGACATTGCCACGGCCCTGCATCAGTTCTTGCAGGGCAAACCGGATCAGGCCGGCACCGCCGTTGCCCGTGTGGCGATCAACACCACCATCGGCATCCTGGGGTTGGCCGATCCCGCCAGCGATCTGGGATTTCGCAAAACCTCCGAGGACTTTGGTCAGACGCTCGGGGTGTGGGGCGCAGGACCGGGGCCTTATGTTGTACTGCCGCTGTTGGGCCCGAGCACGGTCAGGGATACCCTGGGCTTTGCGGTGGATGTCATGGCCGACCCGCGGGATCTCGTCATCGAAGGCGCGGCGGCCCAGAACATCGCACGGGGCTTAATTGCCATCGATCGACGCCGGGAGCTCCTGGACTCCGAGTCCACGCTCGAGGCCCTGTCCTTTGACCGTTATATGGGAATACGGGATGCCTGGCTAGCGCGTCGACGCAGTCAGGTTTACGATGGCGATCCGCCGCCACTTCCACCTCAAGACGATTAGACATCATGAACCCCGCCGTCTTTAGCCGCCCCGGTTTCCTTCGGGCCGGCGTGTTGGCGCTGCTGTGGGCAGGCCTACTCCTGATGGCCTTGCCCCGAGGGTTTGCCCAGCCGGCGGGAGCCCAACTCTCGCCCGAGGAGCTGATTCGTTCGGCCTCTCAGGACATCTTGGATGAGATCAATGCCGATCGATCGCTTCAGACCGGCGACATTGAGCGCCTGAATCGGCTGGTGGATCAGCGGGTCATGCCCTATGTGAATTTTCGGCGGATGACCGCGCTTGCGGTGGGGCGTCACTGGCGATCCGCCACACCGGATCAGCAAAAGGCATTGATGGCGGAATTCCGCAGACTCTTGTTATTGACCTATGGCGGCGCCGTGCGTCAGGTCACCGATACCCAAATTCAGATTCAGCCCAGCCGCGCCAAACCGGCCGATGACGATGTGATTGTGCGCACCCAAGTGCTGCGTCCCGGCAAGGAGGCGATCCAGCTGGACTATCGTCTGGAGAAAACACCCAATGGATGGCGCATCTATGATTTAAATATTCTCGGGCTTTGGCTCATCGACAACTATCGCAGTCAGTTCGCCCAAGTGGTGAGTGCCAACGGCATCGAGGGGCTGATCCGTAATCTCCAAGAAAAGAACAAGACCCTGGCCGCATCGGTCAGCGCAAAGCGCAACTAGGCCATCCCAATGCAAGAAATCGTGCTGTCGTTATCCGAGCGTGTGGTCCTCCCCACGGTGATGCGGGAGCTGCATCTGCAGCGTGATCATCTGCAGCAGGCCTGGTCCGATTCACGCCCTAAGGCTGCCGACTGCCGTGTGGTGGCCGATCTTGGGGGTCTTTCTCAGGTGGACACCTCGGTGTTGGCGTTAATCCTTCAGCTCGATCGCCAGGTTCGCGAGCACACGGCGCGGCCCTTACGTATTCGGTCCGCACCGCAGAATCTACGCGCCTTGGCCCGGTTGACCTCGCTGTCTTCGGTCTTGGAGTGGGAATAAATCGTGTCGGTGCGCAGTGACCGCAGTGCCGCGGTAAGGGTCGAGCATGTCTCCAAAACCTATGTCGGCAAACGTGGAGAGGTCAACGCGCTCTCCGATGTCAGCCTCGAGATTGCCCAAGGCGAGTTTGTCGGTCTCTTGGGTCCAAACGGAGCAGGTAAAACCACCTTGATCCAGATTCTCGCGGGCTTGGTTCGTGCCAGCAGTGGCCGTGCCGAAATACTCGGCTGTGATGTCACCGCACAGTCGGTCCTGGCGAAGCGCAATCTCGGAGTGGTGCCCCAGGAACTGGTGTTTGATCCGTTTTTTACGGTCCGTGAAACCCTGCGCATTCAGTCCGGTTATTTTGGGCTGCGGCATAACGATGACTGGATTGATGAGCTGCTTCTCCATCTTGGTTTGGCCGATAAGGCCGATGCCAACATGCGGGCGTTATCCGGCGGCATGAAACGCCGGGTGTTGGTGGCCCAGGCCTTGGTGCACCGGCCGCCGGTGATCGTGCTCGATGAGCCGACGGCGGGTGTGGATGTGGAACTGCGTCAGAGTCTTTGGGCCTTCATTCGGCGTTTGAACCAGGAAGGCCATACGGTCATGCTCACCACGCACTACCTGGAAGAAGCCGAGTCCTTGTGTGAACGCATTATTTTGTTGAAGTCCGGCTCGGTGCTGGCCGATGCACGCACGCAAGACCTGTTGCAGCATTCAGAAGACAGTCTGGAGACCGTGTTTTTACGGCTATTGCGGGAACCGGCTCAGCCACGCCCGCTACAATAGCGGCCATGGTGACCCCCGAGAGCATTCATACCCATATCGCACAAGGCATCGCCTGCGACCATCTTGATGTCCAGGGCGATGGCCATCATTTTGAGGCGGTCATTGTGAGCGCGGCATTTGAAGGCAGGCGACTGATCGCGCGCCATCAAATGGTCTATGCGGTGTTGGGCGATCGCATGAAAGCAGAAATCCATGCCTTGTCCATGAAAACGCTCACCCCCTCCGAATGGACCGCTTCCAAATCCTAGGGGGTTCGCCCCTTCACGGCGATGTCAGTGTCTCGGGCGCGAAAAACGCGGCCCTTCCGATTCTCTGTGCCTCGCTGTTGACCGCACAACCCTTGGTGCTCTCGAATGTGCCGCGTCTGCGGGATGTGGGCACCATGAAAAAATTACTGGTTCAGATGGGCACACGAATCGACGTGGTGCGCACTCAGCCCGACGGTCAGGAGACACTCGCGCTGACCTCGGATGCCATGACCCATCTTCAGGCGCCCTACGAGCTGGTGAAAACCATGCGCGCCTCGGTATTGGTCTTGGGCCCGATGCTGGCGCGGTTTGGCGAGGCATTGGTGAGCCTGCCCGGTGGCTGCGCCATTGGTCAGCGCCCGGTCGATCAGCACATCAAAGGGCTGGCGGCCATGGGAGCAGAGCTCACCATTGATCACGGCTACATCAAGGCGCAGGCCAAACGGCTGCGCGGCGCCCGTATTGTCACCGACATGGTCACCGTCACGGGAACCGAAAATCTGATGATGGCGGCCGTGCTCGCGGAGGGCACCACTGTGCTCGATAACGCGGCCCGTGAGCCCGAGGTGGTGGATCTTGCAAACTGCCTGATCAAGATGGGAGCACACATTGAAGGTGCGGGCACCGATCGCATCGTCATTCATGGCGTGGATCAATTGCAAGGTGCTGAACACGCGGTCATGGCCGATCGCATTGAGGCGGGCACCTTCCTGTGTGCCGTGGCCGCCGCCCGCGGAGATGTCTTGGTGCGCAATGCCTCGTCCTCGATGATGGGCGCGACCCTGGAAAAACTGCGCGACGCCGGTGTCGGGCTCACCGAGTCCCCTGAGGGCATTCGGGTCACGGCGACAGCGCGCCCTAAGGCCTTTAACTTTCGCACGGCACCGTTTCCAGGGTTGGCCACCGACATGCAGGCCCAGTTAATGGCCGTTGCCGCGATCGCCGATGGCACGTCCATCATCACCGAGACCATTTTTGAGAATCGCTTCATGCATGTCCAGGAGTTGCGGCGACTCGGCGCCCAGATCGAGGTGGACGGACACACCGCGGTCGTCAAAGGGGTTGCAGGCCTATCGGGCGCGCGGGTGATGGCCACCGATCTGCGGGCATCGGCGGGCCTGGTGATTGCGGGCCTGGTGGCGGACGGTGAGACCGAGATCGATCGCATTTATCATCTCGATCGGGGCTATGACCGCATGGAAGAAAAGCTGCGCGGCATTGGCGCCCGAGTGACCCGTTTGCCGGAGACCGCCGCATGATGACCTTTGCCCTGTCCAAGGGCCGAATCTTTGATGAAGCACTGCCTTTGCTGAAGGCCGTCGGCATCACACCATTGGAGTCGCCGGAGTCATCCCGTAAATTAATTCTGGCCACCAATCGGCCGGATCTTCGGTTGTTGATTGTGCGGGCCAGTGATGTGCCCACCTATGTTCAGTACGGTGCGGCCGACATGGGCATTGCCGGTGCGGATGTGTTGTCCGAGCAAGGCAGCGAGGGATTGGTGCAGCCCGTTGATCTGGGCATTGGCAAGTGCCGGATGAGCGTGGCGGTTCCCGAAGGATTGGACTATCAACGCCTGGTGAAGCGTGGCGCACGTGTCCGTGTTGCCACCAAATATGTCAACACTGCGCGGACCCACTTTGCGGCCAAGGGCATGCATGTGGATCTGATCAAGCTCTATGGGTCAATGGAGCTGGCCCCATTGGTGGGGCTCGCCGATGTGATTGTGGATCTGGTCTCCACCGGTGGCACGCTGAAGGCCAACGGACTAAAAGAGGTCGAAAAAATCGCGGATGTATCGGCGCGTCTGATCGTGAATCAGGCGGCGTTGAAAACCCGTCCGGAAACATTGCGGCCCTTGATGGAAACGTTTTCTAAAACCCTGGGTCAAAAGTAATTAATCTCTATGAGTACTCCTGTTCGCATCGCCAAACTCTCCTCACAGCAGCCGGATTTCCAGGCGGTGTTGGCGCGCTTGTTGCGGTTTGATGCGGCTCAGGATGAGACCATCAGCGCCACGGTCAAGCAAGTGATCGCCGACATCCGCGCCCGTGGCGATCAGGCGCTTTTAGAACTCACCCAGAAATTCGATCAGCTCTCGGCGGGCTCGGTCAGCGATCTCGAAATCACGCCGCAGGAACTGCGTCAGGCATTTGATCATCTGCCCGAAGCCCAACGTCGTGCACTCTCGGAGGCGGCCCAGCGCATTCGCGAGTTTCATGAGTTGCAGCGGCAGTCCTCGTGGACGCACACCGATGGCATTGGCAATCGATTAGGCCAGCGGGTTTCTGCACTCGATCGTGCGGGCTTGTATGTGCCCGGCGGCAAGGCGGCCTACCCGTCGTCGGTGCTCATGAATGCGATTCCGGCAAAGGTCGCCGGTGTGTCGGAAGTGATCATGGTGGTGCCCACCCCAGGTGGCGTGAGAAATCCATTGGTCTTGGCCGCCGCATTTCTGGGTGGGGTGGACCGTGTGTTCACCATCGGTGGCGCGCAGGCCGTGGCGGCATTGGCCTATGGCACGTCGACCATTCCCGCGGTGGACAAAATCGTGGGTCCCGGCAACGCCTACGTGGCCGAGGCTAAGCGTCAGGTCTTTGGTCAGGTGGGCATCGACATGATTGCCGGCCCCTCTGAAATCCTGGTGATCTGTGATGGCAAAACCAATCCCGATTGGATTGCCATGGATCTGTTTTCCCAGGCCGAGCACGATGAATTGGCCCAGGCCATTTTGCTCACGCCCGATGCGGCATTTATCGATGCCGTGGCCGATTCGATCAATCGATTCATCGCCGATATGCCGCGCCGCGATGTGATTCGCACGTCCATGGAAAACCGTGGCGCACTGATTCAGGTGCGCGATCTCGATGAAGCCTGTGCGATTGCGTCCACGATTGCGGCGGAACACTTAGAAATCTCTACCGATGCCCCACAGCAGTGGGCCGACAAAATCAAACACGCCGGCGCGATCTTCATGGGCCGTTATGCGTCCGAGTCCTTGGGCGATTATTGTGCCGGACCGAATCACGTGCTGCCCACCATGCGCACC
>JACCDX011502484.1_pt1 | contig 14870 bp, 15 predicted proteins | sample 7449681 | NCBI WGS metagenome assembly JACCDX01 (sample SAMN15323450, study PRJNA562643) | freshwater metagenome | isolation source: river surface water | place: USA:Blue River Watershed | collected 2017-08-18
AAAGGCTTGGCAGCCAACTTGCGCGCTTGCACTTGCACATAACTGTTCACCTCAGTGGGCGGCAACACGCGGTTGACCAGCCCCACCTCAAGTGCCGCCTCTGCCATGAAGGGCTCACCCAACAACAACGCTTCAGCAGCACGGTGATAACCCATCATTTGTGGTGCCAACAAGCTAGACGCAGCTTCGGGACAAATGCCCAAGTTCACAAAAGGCATGGCAAACGCGGCGTTATCACCGGCATAAACCAAATCACAGTGGAACAACAGCGTCGTGCCAATGCCAACGGCCGGGCCCGCTACCGCTGCCAACATGGGCTTGGGAAATGCGGCAATGTTTTTGAGCAAACGAAACACGGGCGCATCTGGGGTGGATGGTGGGTTGTTTAAAAAGTCGGCAATGTCGTTGCCTGCACAAAACACAGTTTCGTGACCTTGAAACACCAACACGCGCACCTCTGAATTGTGCGCGGCCTGCTCGACAGCATCGGCCAGTGCGGTGTACATCGCTGCCGTGATTGAGTTCTTCTTGTCAACGCGGTTGAACGTCAGGGTCATCACACCGGCATCGATGTGGCTCAAGATTTCTGTCATAGGTTTCCTATTTATTGGGTGCGCAACCAAACTTGTGTGCGGTAGAACGGGCCAATGAATCCGCGCACTTGCAGCTTTTTGCCACCTTCTAAAGGAACCATTTTGACGGTGTATTCCTTGCCGTTCTCTGGGTCCAAAATTTTGCCGCCACTGGCCCATAGGTTTTCACCAGACGTATCAGCCTTCACGCCACGGATGATTTCCATGCCAGCAATGGCCTGCCCTTTACGGTCGTCTTTGCAGTCGTCACAAATCTTTTTGGCGTTGGGGTCGTTGCGCAGTGTCTTGACCACACGACCAGTTAACACGCCGTCTTTGTCAACGATTTGTATCTCAGCTTTGGCTTCGCCTGTTTTGTCATCGATCGAGTGCCATGTGCCCACGGGGGTCATTTGCGCAAAGCTGCTGCCAGCAGCGAACAGGGCCAAAGCCACACAAGATTTGAAAAAAGATGTTTTTGTCATGATTTGAATTTACTCCAATTGGTTCATCGAACAACTCAGGCAAACACGGCATCTGTCTCCATGAGCACAGCTGAGCCTGCGCGCGCGGTGAGCATGAGCGATGCCGTTTCAGGGAAGAGCTTAGCAAAGTAAAAACGGGCTGTTTGCAGCTTGGCTTGGTAGAACGGGTCGCGGTTGCCTTCGGCAATTTTTTGCAACGCCACTTTGGCCATGCGCGCCCAGAAGTAGCCAAACACCAAATGGCCCGCCACGCGCAGATAGTCCACAGCAGCTGCACCCACTTCATCGGCGTTTTCCATGGCTTTGTAACCAATCTCACCCGTGAACTGCGTCATTTGCTGACCAAGCTTGGCCAGCGGGTTGATAAATTCGGCCATGTCTTCGTCGCCTTGTGACTCGGCCACCAGTTCGGCAATGTGTTTACCAAACTTCTTGAGCGATGCACCTTGGTTACCCAACACCTTGCGGCCCAACAAGTCCAAGCTCTGGATGGTGTTGGTGCCTTCGTAAATCATGTTGATGCGCGCATCACGCACATATTGCTCCATGCCCCATTCGCGAATGAAACCATGCCCCCCAAATACCTGCATACAGGACGAAGTAGCCGTCCATGCGTTGTCGGTGATGAAGGCTTTGACGATGGGCGTGAGCAAGGCCACTTGCTCTGCGGACTCAGCACGCACTGTCTCGTCGGGATGGTTCAATTCACGGTCAATCAGCATGGCACAGTGCAGTGCCAGCGCACGACCGCCTTCGGCGTAAGCACGTGCTGTGAGCAACATCTTGCGCACATCGGGGTGCACCAAAATGCTGTCAGCAGGTTTGCTGGGGTCTTTGGGGCCAGTCAGACTGCGCGATTGAATACGGTCCTTTGCATAAGCCACCGCGTTTTGATACGCCACTTCGGTCAAGCCCAAGGACTGCATGCCCACGCCCACGCGCGCGGCATTCATCATCACAAACATCGCCGCCAAGCCCTTGTTGGGCTGACCCACCATCGTGCCCACTGCGCCGTCGAGCACCATTTGTGCGGTGGCGTTACCGTGAATGCCCATCTTATGCTCCAAGCCACCGCAGTAAATACCGTTACGCTCGCCTAGGCTGCCATCGGCATTGACGTGAAATTTAGGCACCACAAACAAGCTGATACCTTTGCTGCCCGCAGGCGCATCGGGCAAACGTGCCAACACCAAGTGCACGATGTTGCTCACCATGTCGTGTTCACCAGCACTGATGAAGATTTTGTTACCCGTGATGCGATACGTGCCATCGGCTTGTGGCTCGGCTTTGGTACGTAAGAGGCCAAGATCTGTACCGCAATGAGGTTCGGTCAAACACATGGTGCCCGTCCACTCGCCGCTGGTGAGTTTGGGCAAATACAAAGCTTTTTGTGCGTCTGTGCCGTGCGCATGGAGTGCCTCATAGGCACCGTGCGTCAGACCTGGGTACATGGTCCACGCCTGATTGGCACTGTTGAGCATTTCATAAAAACACTGATTCACCACCACTGGCAAACCTTGACCGCCGTACTCGGGGTCGGCACTCAACGCAGGCCAACCGCCTTGCACATATTGGTCGTATGCAGCTTTGAACCCATCAGGCGTTTTAACTTCGTGCGTGTCGCGGTTGAGCGTGCAGCCTTGCTCGTCACCCACTTGGTTGAGCGGGAAAATCACTTCAGACGCAAACTTGCCGCCCTCTTCCAACACAGCTGCAATGGTGTCGGCATCGATGTCGGCATGCTGAGGCATTTGTTTGAGATCGTCGGTGACGTGCAGCACTTCGTGCAGCACAAATTGCATATCGCGCAGAGGTGGGGTGTAACTTGGCATAGGAGTCTCCTTACTTTTTAGGTGAAGTGGTGCGCTTAGCGCTTGTTTTGGTAACCGGTGCTGCAGCGCTCGCGCCATAGCGCTGCAAGATGTTTTCAAACCCCTTGAGGGTGCGTGCCAACGATTTGGATGAACGCAAAAATCGGGCTTCGTACTGCAGCGCCAAAATCAGGCCGTGGAGTTCAAACACCATTTGCTCGGCGTCGATGTCTGCCGCCAAATGGCCTTCGTCACGCGCTTGCACCACGGTGCGATACACCGCCGCTAACCACGTTTTGACCGAACTCGCCAAGGCATCACGCACGGGGCCAGGTCGGTCATCAAACTCGGCGGCACCGCTGATGTAGAGACAACCAGAATCAATCTCTGCCGAGGTGCGCTTGGTCCAGTTGGCAAACAACTGGCGCAGGCGTGGAAGACCGCGTTCCACCTGCAAAATGGGCAAGAACACTTCGTTTTCAAAACGGATGTGATATTCGCGCACCACCGAAATTTGTAATTCTTCGCGTGAGCCAAAGTGCGCAAACACGCCTGACTTGCTCATGCGCGCCACCTCAGCCAAAGCCCCAATGCTCAAACCTTCCAAACCAATTTGCGTGGCCAAGCCCAACGCAGCGTCCACAATGGCGGCTTTGGTTTGTTGGCCTTTTTGGTGGGCACGGCTCTCGGAGGCAGCAGTTTTACGGGTGGCGGTCATGTGAGACTTGAAGAAACCAAGAAAAGAACGATCGTGCTATTTTGCATGATTTTTGAATCTTTAAACTAAGTCCCTATGCAAGCCACAAGAATTCTCGCCATCCGACACGGGGAAACCCTATGGAATGTGGACACGCGCATCCAAGGCCACCTCAACATTGACCTGAACGAAACTGGCCGCTGGCAAGCCGAGCGTGTAGGCCATGCCTTAGCCGAAGAACCCATTCACGCCATCTACAGCAGCGACTTGCGACGTGCATTCGAAACTGCACGAGCCATCGCCTTTGCGCCTGCAAGGTTGGCAGCCAGTACACCCACACCCGCAGAAGTCACCCCACACCTGCAATTGCGTGAACGTCACTTTGGCCATCTACAAGGCAAAACGTGGCACGAAATTGAAACTGAATACCCTGATGAATGCCAGCGATGGCGCGGGCGTGACCCACATTGGGCACCCCAAGGGGGTGAGTCACTCACCGCACTACGCGAACGCATTCGCAACTGCGTGGACGAACTGGCCAGCCAACACATCGGTGAACAAATTGTGTTGGTAGCCCACGGCGGTGTGATGGATGCGCTGTATCGCTTGGCCACGAACCAGTCTGTTGAAGCGCCACGCACGTGGCACTTGGGCAATGCCGCCATCAACCGTTTGCTGTGGACACCTCAGGGCTTGAGTTTGGTGGGGTGGGGGGATGTGTCGCACTTTGAAGACGGCGGACTTACTGTGCGTGATGAAAGCGCCGCCTAAGCACTCGCTACGCAGCTTCAAAAACTGCGCGAGTCAAGTCCCATCAAATAAATCAGATGCCGCCTTAGGGGGCGTGACCCCCAAGTGACGATACGCCGCCAAGGTGGCCATGCGACCACGCGGCGTGCGTTGCAAGAAGCCTTGCTGAATCAAATACGGCTCAATCACGTCTTCAATCGTGTCGCGCTCTTCGCCAATGCTGGCGGCGATGTTGTCTAAGCCTACGGGGCCGCCGTCAAAGCGGTGAATCACCGCCTCCAACAATTTGCGGTCCATCAAATCAAAGCCTTGCGGATCAACGTCCAACATGGCTAAGGCTTTTTTGGCGATGTCTTCGGTGATACGGCCTGTGCCTTTCACATCGGCATAGTCACGCACACGGCGCAGCAAGCGGTTGGCAATGCGGGGCGTGCCGCGCGAACGTCGCGCAATCTCGAAGCCGCCCTCCACATCCATCGGCGTGTCGAGCAGGCCTGCGCTGCGCACCACGATGCGTTGCAATTCTTCAGGCGTATAAAACTCCAAGCGCGACACAATGCCAAAGCGGTCACGCAAAGGGTTGGTCAACATGCCAGCACGGGTGGTGGCACCCACCAAAGTGAAGGGCTGCAGATCAAGCTTGATGCTACGAGCCGCAGGGCCTTCACCAATCATGATGTCGATTTGGTAGTCCTCTAAGGCAGGGTACAAAATTTCTTCCACCACGGGCGACAAGCGGTGAATCTCGTCGATGAACAACACATCGTTTTTCTCAAGGCCCGTCAACAGCGCGGCCAAGTCTTTGGGCTTTTCCAACACGGGGCCGCTGGTGGAGCGCAGGTTCACACCCAACTCTTGCGCAATGATGTGACTGAGCGTGGTTTTTCCCAAACCAGGCGGGCCAAACAACAGCACGTGGTCAAGCGCCTCGTTGCGCTTCTTGGCGGCACCAATGAAAATTTCAAGCTGCTCGCGCACCTTCATCTGGCCCACGTACTCTTGCAGCAGCTTGGGGCGCAAGGCGCGTTCAATCGCCTCCTCGTTGGGAGACACAGGCGCAGCGGACACCACGCGTGATGGCATGGGCGAAGGCGCGAAATCGTCGGTTTGAATGCTCATGGTTTATTTAGCCAAAGACTTCAGCGCGAGCTTGATGCCATCACTCACCCCCACATCAGCGGGCAGTGCTTTGAGTGCGGCTGCAGCTTCTTTGTCGTTGTAGCCCAGCGCCAGCAGCGCTTGCAAGATATCGCTTTGGTGGTCAGGCAAGGCCAACAGATTGGGGCCCAGGTCTGCACCCAGCTTGCCTTTGAGCTCAAGCAGCAAACGCTCGGCCGTTTTCTTGCCAATGCCCGGCACTTTGGTGAGACGCGCTGCGTCTTGGTCAGACACAGCACGCGCCAACTCGTCAGCGCTCAAACCACTCAAAATACCCAGGGCCATACGTGGGCCAACGCCTGAAATTTTGATGAGTTGGCGAAACGTGGCACGCTCTGCGGCGGTGCCAAAACCAAACAAAATTTGTGCATCTTCGCGCACCACAAAGTGCGTGAGCAACGACACTTTGTCGCCAGTGGCGGGCAGGTTGTAGAACGTGCTCATGGGCACATCCACTTCGTAGCCCACGCCGTTGCAATCCACCAAAACCTGAGGGGGATTCTTCTCGCTGAGGATGCCTGTTAACTTGCCTATCATTGGGGTACCTTTTGAGAGATTATCGACTTGATTCTTCGCCACACCTTCACCCCGCATAACAACACCCGTTTGTCGCATCTGTGCGGCCCCACTGACGAACATTTGCGCACCATCGAGCTGGCCTTGGACGTGAAAATCGCCCACCGCCATGAGCAGTTCAAAGTGGACGGCCACAAGGCCAAAGCCACCCGCGCCATGGAAGTGCTGCAAGCCTTGTATGAGCGTGCAGCCAAAGCCATCCCCCCAGAGCAAGTGCAGCTCATGCTGGCCGGCGACAGTGGCATGGAAGAAGATGACATCCCCACGCTGCAAACCCGCCGCACCGACTTGCGCCCACGCACGCCCACGCAAGCGGCGTACCTAGACAACATTGCTGCGCACGACATCAGCTTTGGCATTGGCCCTGCGGGCACTGGTAAAACCTATTTGGCCGTGGCCTGCGCCGTGGATGCACTAGAGCGCAGCGCCGTGCAACGCATTGTGTTGACCCGCCCTGCGGTAGAGGCTGGCGAAAAGCTCGGCTTTTTGCCCGGCGACTTGGGCCAAAAAGTAGACCCGTATTTGCGCCCCTTGTACGACGCGCTGTACGACCTGATGGGTTTTGACCGCGTGCAAAAAGCATTTGAGCGCAATGCGATTGAAATTGCGCCCCTCGCCTTCATGCGCGGGCGCACCCTCAACAACGCCTTCGTCATCTTGGACGAAGCACAAAACACCACGCCCGAGCAAATGAAGATGTTCCTCACCCGCATTGGCTTTGGTGCCAAAGCCGTGGTCACGGGTGATGTGAGCCAGATTGACTTGCCCAAAGGTCAGCTCAGCGGCTTGATCGACGCCGAGCGGGTATTGAAACGCGTCAAAGGCATTTCGGTCACCCGCTTCACCAGTGCCGATGTGGTGCGCCATCCATTGGTGGCACGCATCGTCGATGCGTATGACGCCCAACGCTCGGCCACCACTGGCGCTCCTTCACGCAAACAATCGTAAACACATGGCTCTGCCCACACTAGATCTGACCTTGCAATTTGGCGACATCACAGATGCCGCACGCCACCGTGCTGCGCTGCCACGCGCCTTTGTGGACCGCTGCCTTCGCAGTGCCTTGGCGCACGATGCCGAGATGACCGTGCGCATCGTGGATGCCGAAGAAGGCCAAGCCCTCAACCGCAGCTACCGCAAAAAAGACTACGCCACCAATGTGCTGACGTTTGACTATGCACAAGCGCCCATGGTGATGGCCGACCTCGTGCTGTGTGCCCCAGTGGTGGCCCGCGAAGCCAAAGAGCAAGGCAAATCGCTACAAGAACACTACGCGCATTTGCTGATTCATGGCGCCTTGCATGCGCAGGGCTACGACCACGAAACCTCTGAACAAGAAGCCATCGAGATGGAAACCTTAGAGATGTTCATCATGGCCGAGCTGGGCTTGCCTTGTCCGTATTGATGCAGGGCGCAGGCCCTGATGAAGCCATGCACCAAGCGTGAATCACATGCGCAGCATGTGTCGTCAACGGCCCGCAGCGTCTTCCAGCAAACGCACCTTCACCGTCTTGCCTTTGACGCGCCCAGCGCTCAAACGCTTCACGGCCTCACGTGCAATGTTGCGCTCCACCGCCACATAAGTGGAAAACTCGTTCACGTTGATCTTGCCCACTTGCTCTTTGGTAAAACCTGCTTCGCCCGTCAGTGCGCCCAGCACATCGCCTGCGCGAATCTTCTCTTTGCGACCGCCCACAATTTGCAGCGTTGCCATCGGCGGCTGCAAGATGCCACCGGCGGCAGGTGTGAGGCTGCTCAGTGGTGCCCACGTGGACTCACGGTTTTGCAACTGCTCAATCTTGCCCACGTTGCCCATCTCGTCCATGCTGGCGAGTGACAAGGCCAAGCCTTCGGCGTCGCCACGCCCTGTGCGGCCAATGCGGTGAATGTGCACCTCGGGGTCGGGCGTCACATCCACGTTGATGACGGCTTCGAGGTTGGCCACATCTAGGCCACGTGCCGCCACATCGGTGGCCACCAACACGGAACAACTGCGGTTGGCAAACTGCACCAGCACTTGGTCACGCTCGCGCTGTTCCAGCTCACCAAACAAAGCCAACGCGCTAAAGCCTTGGGCTTGCAGCACGGCCACCAAATCGCGGCATTGTTGTTTGGTATTGCAAAACGCGAGCGTCGATTCAGGTCGGAAGTGGTTGAGCAGTTGCGACACGGCATGCAGGCGTTCGCTGTTGCCCACTTCGTAAAAAATCTGTTTGATTTTGTGTGCATCGTGCTGCGCTTGCACCTTCACGGTTTGCGGCTCACGCATGAACTGCGCGGCAAGCTTGGCAATGCCTTCGGGATACGTGGCCGAGAACAACAAGGTTTGTCGGTCTTTGGGGCACTGACGTGCCACTTTGGCGATGTCATCGAAGAAGCCCATGTCTAACATACGGTCGGCCTCGTCGAGCACTAACATCTTCAAGCCTTGCAGGCTGAGTGAGCCGCGCTCTAAGTGGTCCATGATGCGGCCAGGCGTGCCCACCACCACATGCGCCCCGTGCTCTAGGCTGACGGTCTGCCCACGCAAGGCCACACCACCACACAAGGTGACCACTTTGATATTGCCCACGGCTCGGGCCAAGCGGCGAATTTCTTGCGTCACTTGGTCGGCCAATTCACGTGTGGGACACAACACCAGGGCCTGCGGGTCAAACAAGTTGGCATCGAGTTTTTCAACCAAGGGGATACCAAAGGCGGCAGTTTTGCCGCTGCCTGTGCTGGCTTGGGCGATCAAGTCGCGACCTGCCAAAGTTAGTGGCAAGCTCGCGGCTTGGATGGGGGTCATCTGTGTGTAGCCCAGTTGATTCAGGTTATCTAATGAAGAGGCCGCGAGGCTCAGGGAAGCAAAGGTCGTGGCGGTATGTTTTGAATCGGTCATGCACCGATTATCGTGATTGGGATGGTCACAGGTCCATCGTTGACCAAATGCACTTTCATGTCTGCGCCAAAGATGCCCGTTTGTACCAAAGGGTGCTGCACTTTGGCTTGTGCCACAAACGCGTCATACAAACGGCGGCCTTCGTCTGCGGGCGCAGCGCTGGTAAAGCTGGGGCGTGTGCCGCTGCTGGTGTCTGCCGCCAAGGTGAACTGGCTCACCAGCAACACGCCCCCATTCACATCCACCACGCTGCGGTTCATCTTGCCTGCGTCGTCATAGAACACGCGCAGTTTCAAAATTTTGTCGAGCATTTTTTGGCCCACGGCTTCGGTGTCGCCTTTTTCAGCGCACAGCAATACCAGCAAGCCTTGGGCAATTTCACCCACCGTTTGGCCATCGACCACCACACGTGCCTCACTCACACGTTGCAACACGGCTTTCATGCGCTGTCTTTCGGATCGTCGAAATGGGCCTCTACATCGTTGGGCAACATTTGTATCGTGGCTCGCAAGCCCGGGACTGCTTTCATCAAAGATTGCTCTACGCTCGCGCGAAACATTGCCGCACGGCCAAGGGTCCATTCAGCGGGCATATGCATGTGCAAGTCCACAAAGCGGCGTTGCCCTGCTTTGCGCGTGATGAGGTGATCAAAACGCACGATGTGCGTGTGATCTGCACCCACTTCTTCATGGGCCATCGACAGGTCGTGCAGCACGGTGTTAATCTGCACCAGCACCTCGGGTTCGACCGCTTCATCCATCAGGCCTTGTGAAGCACTCCAAATCAAATGCCAACCTTCTTTGAGAATGTTGAGCGCCACGCCAATCGCCACCACAGCATCGAGCCACAACCAACCGCTGTAGCTGACCAGCGCAATGCCAACCACCACACCTGCCGAGGTCCACACATCGGTCACCAGATGCCGCGCATCAGCCTCCAGCGCAATGGATCGGTGTGTTTTGGCGGCGCGAAACATCACCCAAGCCAACAAACCATTCAGCGCCGAACTGGCCACAGACAAGGCTAATCCAATGCCCACTTGCTCTAGGGGTTGTGGGTCCAAGAGTCGATGCCCCGCCGCCCACACGATGCCCAGCGCAGCCACCACAATGAGAATGCCCTCAAAGCCCGATGAAAAATACTCGGCTTTGTGGTGGCCGTACGGATGCTCTTCGTCCGCAGGCATGGCTGCAACGGTGACCATCATCAGCCCAAATATGGCGCTGGCCAAGTTGACCAGCGACTCCATCGCATCTGACAGCAGACCCACCGAATCGGTGAGGTGCCATGCCAAAGTTTTAAGTGCAATGGTGATGCACGCCACCACAACGGACGCCCAAAGCAAGCCTTTGGGCGAGAGCCATTTTTCAAGGGTTTGGGTGTTCATGCACGCAGTCTAGTGCGACTGGTTAGGTCAAGGTCACGCGTGCAAATTTACGCTTACCCACTTGCACCACAAACGTGCCCGCATCGAGCTTCAAGCCTTTGTCGCTCACCACGCCGGAATCCACACGCACACCACCGCCATCAATCAAACGGTTGGCCTCGCTGGTCGAAGGGGCCAGGCCTGCGGCTTTGAGCAGTGCACCAATACCCATCGGCGCGCCGCTGAGCGACACCTCTGGAATTTCATCGGGCACACCGCCCTTGCTGCGGTTGATGAAGTCTTGCTCAGCGGCCTCCGCCGCCGCTGCGCCGTGAAAGCGCGCGGTGATTTCTTTGGCCAACGCCACCTTGGCGTCTTTGGGGTTGCGTCCGCCTTCGACTTCTTTTTTCAGAGCCTCGATATCGGCCATCGACTTGAACGACAGCAAGGTGTACCAGCGCCACATCAACACATCGGAGATAGACAACACCTTGGCAAACATGGTGTTGGGCGCTTCGCTGATGCCGATGTAGTTGTTTTTAGATTTGGACATTTTTTCAACGCCATCCAAACCTTCGAGCAGTGGCATGGTCAAGATGCATTGCGCTTCTTGGCCGTATTCGGCTTGCAAATGACGCCCCATGAGCAAGTTGAATTTTTGGTCTGTGCCGCCCAGCTCTAAATCAGACTTCAAAGCCACCGAGTCGTAGCCTTGCATGAGCGGGTACAAGAACTCGTGCACGCTGATCGGTGTGTTGGCATGAAAGCGATCATGAAAGTCGTTGCGCTCCATCATGCGGGCCACGGTGTATTTGGACGCGAGTTGAATCATGCCCATCGACCCCAGCGGAATGCTCCACTCGCTGTTGTAGCGAATTTCGGTTTTGGCGGGGTCAAGCACCAACGAGGCTTGCTTGTAATACGTCTCAGCATTCACCTTGATTTGCTCAGGGGTCAGCGGCGGACGTGTGCTGTTGCGCCCAGATGGGTCCCCAATCAAGCTGGTGAAGTCACCAATCAAGAAAATCACTTGATGCCCCAAGTCCTGCAACTGGCGCATTTTGTTGAGCACCACGGTGTGACCAATGTGAATGTCGGGCGCCGTTGGATCCAAACCCAATTTGATGCGCAGAGGTTGGCCCGTCGCTTCTGAACGTGCGAGTTTTTTCACCCACGCATCTTCAGGAATCAGTTCTTCGCAGCCGCGCTTGGTCACGGCCAAGGCTTCGAGAACGCGATCGGTCACTGGATGTACAGCGGAGGAGTTTTGTGCAGGTGCTTGATTCATAAGGATTTTTTACCGCCCAAGGTATACTCAGCGGTTTGGTGTTTGAGCCTGATTTTAGAGGCCCAAACTTTGAGGCTCTGGGCTTGGCCCCGCCTTTTGCCAACTGCCGGAGAAATACCTTGCAGCAACTCATTTCTTTGTGGGCCACACGCCTGCAAAACAGCCTTCAAAAGCACCCGCGCCGCGTCTTGGCGGGCGTGGCCGTCACACTGACAGTGGCTGGTGGTGGTGCGTTTGCGGTGGCCAGCCTCGATGCTGGTGTGGCAAACATGCCTATCCAACAAGTGGTGGAAAGCGTCAACACCTTGTCCTTGCCCAGCTTATGGACAGACAACAAACCGTTGCAACTCTTTCGCTCGGACGTCACCCGCTCTAGTGATTCGGCCGACAGCCTCCTCTCTCGCCTTGGGTTGAGTGATGCAGAAGCCGCCGTCTTTCTGCGCAATACAAAAACAGCACGCCAACAACTCATCGGCCATGCGGGCCGCTTGGTCAGCGTGGAAGGCGATGCAGAGCACCGCCTCACACGCCTGACTGCTCGCTGGGCCAACGATGACGGCGTGAACTTCACACGCTGGGTGATGGAACGCACAAGCGAAGGGTTTACCGAACGCCAAGAGAGTGCGCCACTCGCCATCAGCACCCGCATGGGCAACGGCACCATTCAAAGCTCGCTGTTTGCAGCCACCGATGACGCGAATATTCCAGACAGCGTGGCCAACCAATTGGCCGACATCTTTGCAGGCGAAATTGACTTTCACCGCGACCTACGCAAAGACGACCGCTTTGCAGTTGTGTACGAATCGCTCGAAGCTGATGGCGAAGTGTTACGCGCTGGCCGCGTGTTGTCTGCCGAGTTTGTGAACAACGGCAAAAGCCATCAAGCGTTTTGGTTCAAAGAAGCCAATGCCAAAGAAGGCGGCTACTACAACGCAGACGGCGTGAGCCTGCGCCGTGCTTACTTAGCCTCACCCCTCGCATTCTCTCGTGTGACCAGCGGGTTCAAAATGCGTTTCCACCCGATTCTGCAAACGTGGCGCGCACACTTAGGCGTGGACTACGCAGCCCCCACAGGCACCCCCGTGCGCAGCGTGGGGCAAGGCATTGTGGATGTGGCTGGCTCACAAGGCGGGTTTGGCAATGTGGTGATGGTCAAACACGCCAGCGGCCAAACCACGGTGTATGCGCACTTGAGCCGCATCAATGTGAAGCGCGGTCAATCGGTCATGCAAGGCCAAACGCTGGGGTTGGTGGGCGCCACAGGCTGGGCTACTGGGCCACACTTGCACTTTGAATTCCGCGTGAACGGTCAGCACAAAGACCCACGCACCATGGCGCGTCAAAGCACTGCCATTGAAATATCAGCCGCCGCACGCGAGCAATTCAAGCGCCACGCAGCCACCGCCAAGGTCGACTTGGCCGCAGCAGCCAGCACGCAAGTGAGCCGCGCGGAATAAATGTCTGCGTCAGCCTCTTCGAAGCAGCTTTTCATTGGCTTGATGTCGGGCACATCGCTTGACGGCGTCGATGGCGTGTTGGCTGATTTCAGCGGCACTCACGCGCAGGTATTGGCACATCACACCATACCTTTTGCGCCAGCGCTGAAGCAAGAGCTACTGGCACTCAACACCCCTTCTGACAACGAGCTACATCGCGCAGCCTTGGCTGCCAATGGCCTGGTGCGTGCGTATGCGCAAACCGTGCAAGCCTTGTTGGCTGACACGCAAACCAGCTCGACCGATGTTTGCGCTATCGGCGCACACGGCCAAACCGTGCGTCACCAACCGAGGGCATTCGATGGCACGGGGTACACACTGCAACTCAACAACCCCGCCCTTTTGGCTGAGCTCACTGGCATTGATGTGGTGGCTGATTTCCGCAGCCGCGATGTAGCCGCAGGTGGCCAAGGCGCGCCGCTGGTGCCCGTGTTTCACCAAGGTATTTTTGGTCAAGCTGAGCGCACGGTGGGCGTGCTGAACATTGGTGGCATTGCCAACCTCAGCGTGTTGCACGCCAATGGCGATGTGCTGGGTTTTGACTGCGGCCCTGGCAATGCACTGCTCGACCACTGGTGCCAAACCCACACTGGTCATTCCTTTGACAACAACGGTGCATGGGGGACCAGTGGCACCGTGATTGCACCTTTGTTGCAAGCCCTGTTGGCCGAGCCTTTTTTGCATCAAACCCCGCCCAAAAGCACGGGGCGCGATTTGTTTCACCCCACTTGGCTGGCACATCACCTCAGTGGCTACAGAGGCGCCAACGCTGCCGACGTGCAAGCCACCCTCACCGAGTTCACCGCACAGGCATGTGTGAATGATGTGCTGCGCCATGCGAGCGATGCCGCCGAACTTATCGTCTGTGGTGGCGGTGCGTTGAATGGTTTGCTGATGCAACGCTTGCAAGCAGGCCTACCGCATGTGCGCGTGCTCTCATCGGCAGCGCGTGGCATGCCTCCTTTGCAGGTTGAAGCCGCCGCCTTTGCATGGCTGGCACGGCAAACCATGATGGGCCAGCCTGGCAACCTACCAAAAGTAACGGGCGCTCAAGGCGCCCGCATACTGGGTGGAATTTTTAAAGCTTGATGCTTTAACGCCTCTGCGGCAATTACACCGAGAACGATGAACCGCAACCACACGTGGTGGTGGCATTGGGGTTCTTGATGACGAACTGAGCGCCTTGCAAGTCTTCTTTGTAGTCAATCTCAGCACCCACCAAGTACTGGTAGCTCATGGCATCGACCAACAAAGACACGCCGTTTTTGTTGATGGTGGTGTCGTCTTCGTTCACGATTTCATCAAAGGTGAAACCATATTGAAAACCTGAACAACCGCCGCCTTGCACAAACACGCGCAACTTCAAATCAGGGTTGCCTTCTTCAGCAATCAGGTCGGCCACCTTGGCAGCCGCGCTGTCGGTGAAGACGAATGGGGATGGCATTTCTGTTTGGACGTTTTCGGCAACTGCGCTCATATGAGGACTCCTGAATCAATGCATAAAAGTATATCGCTTTACTCGGGTATAGCAGGGCACAAGGCCCGAGAAACGCTATTGCCGATGTGGGCATTGCCTCATCCACGCAGACTTGATGGCCCCAATAAAAAAGCCGCAAGGGCGAACCCATGCGGCTTTTGGCAAAACAGGAAGCGGATTAACGCTTGCTGAACTGCTTGCGGCGGCGAGCAGAGTGCAAGCCAACCTTTTTACGTTCGACTTCACGAGCATCGCGAGTCACGTAACCGGCTTGTGACAGGACGGGCTTCAAAGCTGCGTCGTAGTCGATCAA